>Ga0136643_10009112_pt1 | contig 14575 bp, 5 predicted proteins | sample TergutLab28metaG_FD_96883 | JGI IMG/M metagenome (GOLD analysis project Ga0136643, IMG submission 96883) | Labiotermes labralis P1 segment gut microbial communities from Petit-Saut dam, French Guiana - Lab288 P1 (version 3) (version 3) | ecosystem: Host-associated > Arthropoda: Insects >... | reverse complement strand
TTAATGTCCGAAACATGTTGAGCATAGAAGAAGTGAAATAAAACACAATAACTAGTGACATCAAGTTGGTCTCTTATTCTTCAACTATCACAATGATGCACGGTCCAATATACATAAGATTTACTGTAATCATAGTATTCATTAATACAGTAATCACATCTCATACGTCACGACACTTTACACCCAGCCCTTCCTTGTCCGCCATTCATATATATAAGCATTGTCGGTTTGACATTAAATGAAGTACGTGGAAAAAAAAAGTCTTCCTAAGACTTTCGTCACTAATAGAGACCCAGTGACAATCTTCACAAAGTTAAACACAGGATAAAAGCTAAAAGCAATCCCATTACAGGCCTGGACAGGCCCTGAGGGTTCCAGAAGGCTGAGGCTCCCAGATTTCAAGACAGTCGGTACATGAAGGTGGTAAGATTGTCAGCCCTACGCACCGTCCGCCTTTACCCACCAGAAAATATTCCTTGTTCTCATTTCTGTTAGAGACTGAGTCAACCCCAGGGCCATAGTGCGGCCGGAAGGATTATGTCAATAAAAAATTCCATTGACACCTTCGGGAATCGAACCCGCGTCCTTCCGGCTTGTAGCGCAGTGCATCAACCAATTGCGCCACCGCGAAACAAAAGGAAAAATATTGGCAATATATTTGCATATGAAGTCATGTTCTGCAACTGCTCATTTGAACACTATAACGGGCCTAATGTTTTATAAAAGTCAATTATTTTATTTCGTTGACTAGCTGACAATCTGTCGCCCTCTAAAATGGATTCTGATCCATGCAATTAATTACACGTATTTATACCTCCTCTGTTCAGTTATTTTTGCGCCCGATAGAAACTCTCGCGCCATCCAAAGACCTACAGCTTATTCCGCTCTGCATTCTAATAACACCAGCAGACCGCGTCACTGTCCTGAGCCACGAATTTACCTGAGATGTGATGGCGGTACTCCTCATCCCGAAAAGTAATTCTTTGTGTAATTTCCCGTCATAACGTCCCAGCTTGTGGTCTGTGTATTACTAGGTATGGTTTAGTGGGCGAGCTGCTATGGGGTGGAAAGGAGGTTGTGTTATTGTTGTATATGGGCCGCTCTTCAGGCAGTAAATCAGCACAATACACCATGTTGTAAGTAGCAATTACCTCAGCCTCCCAATTTCCAGCAGCAGGAGAAAGAAGTAGGAGTGATGTACCACTCAGACGGCCTAATCACAACTTTTGAAATATAACTAAGAAGTGCCTTGAAAATTCAAGTCTTCTGGAAGGTTACGCTGGGTCGAAAGGTCAAGTATTCTGCTTGGATTACTTGACCTTGAAATAAAAGGCATTACGACCCCAAGGTGTCAGTTCAATTTTCATCAACAACGCTGTTAGAAACTCAGACCTCGCAAGGCATAGACCTACCTGCACTTATCCAAAAGAGCGGCATTTGATACCATACCCAGTCTAAAAGTTTCAGTTTGAATTGTGTTAGATTTTTAATTCTCGTGGATAAAACTAAGAAAAACCGTGTCTTATAGGATGTGTTTCTATGCTGTTTGGTTGAAATATGCCAAAGACTCAGAATAATTTGCTGTCTCCATATTTGAGGTAGACAAAATGGTAGATATTATTCGCATTACGTTTTACATTCTTCTACACTGAAGATGTGTAAAAGAGGTCACTCCGCAACTTTGGTAAGTCTGTGCAGTATTGCACAGCGACAAGTCTCGGAAGACAGCAAATTTCGCGGGTTTGTGTTCTTAATCCGTACTATATTTAACTCTATATTTTGTGTGTTTTGTTTAGGATGAAATTGTCAATGTAACTGAAATCTTGTTGGAAACACACACACACACACACACACACACACACACACACACACACACATATATATATATATATATTCATATTCATATAAGCAAAGTGTTCAGCACCAGTGAAAAGTCCACTGCCAGTTATTATTAAGAGGTTTTACTGAAGTCTTCCTTACTTTTCAAATTGTAAAAAATGCGCGACACAAACTACGAGAATGCCTTAAACTTGAAAATAAATTTAAATTCCCACCCATGTTATAATCTGCTTGGGCAACTGAATTCTCATCTTAGTTTTTATTTTACCAAATATTTCAATATCCCTTCCCAGCAGGGGCCAGAGGCTTTCTTTCCTCCTACATAGCCATACCAGCTGTATGGTCAGCCTTCTATTTAAAGGGTACAGGAAGAACTTCCTCGGAGTCGAAGCGGCCGGGCGTGAAGTTGACCACTCACCTCCACCTAGCGCCGAGGTTAAGAATGGGTGGATCCATAGCTTCCCTTCCCCCTTTTGGCGTGCAGAGGGGAAACTTTACCTTTACTTTACCTGTAAGTGGAAGTCTGTGGAAGAATAAAGTTGTGTTTTTTGTGGTAAAGTATTAAGTAAGTGGGCCGGGATAGCTTAGTCAGTATAGCGACTGGCTACGGGCTGGACGGTCTGGGGATCAAATTCTGGTGGGGGCGAGATTTTCCGCACCTGTCTAGATCTGCCCAAGGGCCTACCCAGCCTCCAATACAATGGGTACCGGGTCTCTTACCCCGGGGGTAAAGCAGTAAGGGTGTGGGGTTGACCACCCTCCCCATCTAGCGCCGAGATTTAAGGAAGAGTAGATCTATACCTCTACTCCCCTTCTGGGTTTTCGTGGCCTGTTCTAGGGTAAAATTTACATTTTTAAAAGTATTTCTTAATAAATGTTTAGACTTTCTGATTTGACACATGACTGTCCTAGTAAAATAGCTACTGTCACACTCTGAAGCTTATAATGACGTGTTTTCGAAAAAGCCGCAGATGTGGGATTAGGCAGCATAGGAAAACAATGCAATGTTGTGGTTACCTTCCGATGTGGCGGTGCGCACAAAACCAACCCCGCATGGCACAGAACTTAATTACGAGATCTCAAAGTTTTCATGATCCCAGTCCCAGAGAGAACCACCAATCCCATTATTATATTTCCCTCAAAGACTCCCACTTTCTTATTAATTGTGGGAGGGAACTTTTCTTCTTGTCTTTTTTTTTTGCCTCAACACAATTACATTTATTATCATTATTATTACACGAAATAACATTGATGATATTTAGGTCTATTGATGTGGTTCTATGATATAGACTTCCTCCAATTTCCCATGCCAAATGTGGCGGAAAACTCTCTCTGTCGTCTAAAAAAGAAACACGAAAGGAGTTTATAATGTGTACTTTGTTATCAGGTTTTGAGTTCACTCACCCTCATATCAAAACTCAAATAACAATTTTTACATACTATTGACCGCCTGCTATTAGATGCGGTATTGACACAAACAATGACAAATGTCTCTAGATTGTTCTCCATTGGACATCGCCGCCAATTTCCCCGCGAATAAAGCGGTAGGAGCCTGATGCAGAAAAACATCTGCGTCCGGATCCAAAGTTTAGATGGCGCGGAGCTGTTCCTTCCCAACATATCTTCATGGTGACGAGCTTACTTTGGCGTAGAGAAGAATTAACCCCTATACGAGTGATCGGCATCAAGTATCAGGAATGCAGTGATGGCGTGAAGGCGAACAGACCATTTATTTTATATTACATTAACGAAAACCACAACATTTTACAGGTAAAGAAAGAAACTATTTTCATGAAGATTTTAATGTCGTAACGGGAGGGGGATATCTCATTTAGTTTAGTGACAAGTTACGAGCTCGACGACCAAGAAATCGGAGTTAGATTCTGACAGGGACAGGAAAACTCTCTCTTCTCCAAAATATATACACTGGCGATGTGGCCCATCCAGGCTCCTTTTGACTAAGCAAGAAGATGTTTCACCTGGGATAATGCTGGCGGCCGGAATATAAAGCTAACCACTCGGCTGCATATAGTTCAGTGGTTAAGAATGAGTGGAGCTACATCTCAACTCCCCCATGTACCTTCATGTTGCGGCGTTTCATTAAGTACGGGAAACAAAAGAAATCAAAATCGCGCACAAGGTAGCTAGTCTGGTTCTGTGTTGAGAGTACGACAAGGATTAAAGTTAGGCCTGGATCAGATATAACAGTGGAGACAAAGAGAACATTTACAACAAAAATACTGTGGTAATTCTTGTGCTTATTATCTTTTGTCCTTCTGGAAGGCCATAAACAGGCTAAATAAGCTTCGAAATTTTGATTTTGCTATCATGACAGACAGTTAACATATTCTTCTCAATACAGCACAACTTGCTGCTTGTCTCACATCACTCTTCCAGCAATAATTCTGGAGAAGGCAGACCTTAGGCTACACCCTGCATGCAACAATGAGTATACAACAGACATAATCACGTGCAGTGGCTATTTTTTTTAATGCGAAAAACTTGAGCTAGATTTTTAAAAGTACTCTGAATATTCATGAAGGGAGACTACTGGTTTTTTTTTTCTATGGTCACGAATTTTTAAAGCTTCCCAACATTGAAACACAGCAAAAAGACTCATGTTTCTTTGTTTCAGTGTCGCCCATTGAGCCTTACACACACACACACACACACACACACACACACACACACACACACAAACACGGTCGAAGATGACCGTGCTGATCACGTGTAACTGAATTTGAAGAGTAAGGCAATAAAAATAATTTGAAGGATATGGGGAGATGAATGAACATTTAGGGAATAAAAAGCAGACCAGGAGGAAATATAAATAGCAAAGGCGGTTTTCATACTCGTACATTTTGAAGACTCTTCACCAAAACATGTGATGCTATAAAATTTTATAAGTTTCGTATCAAGGATATTTTGTCCTGGTTCAATATTATTTTCAGTTTCCAATAAAACTCCCTTTAATCACAGCTATATTATTTTCAGACTTATATTAATAATTGTCCAACGAGATGCAACACGAAGCAGTATATTTATTATTCTGCAAGTTCACTCTACTTGTTTCGGGTGTCAACAACACTCATCATCAGGAGTACACAAAATGCAGCCTCCGGTACTGGTCATATTTTTTTGTGCAACTACCTCCTTCGAACGTGGCCAAGACTGGAGGCTGTATTTTGTGTACTCCTGATGATGAGTGTTGTTGACACCCGAAACAAGTAGAGTGAACTTGCAGAATAATAAATATACTGCTTTGTGTTGCATCTCGTTGGACAATTATTAATATAGATCAGCGATGCACGGACCCAGAAACATAAAATTTTCAGATTTGTTATTAAAAAAAATATTGCCATTTAATGTCTCTGTCGCCGACCTCTCGCACGGGAGATTGGGTTTAAACCCAGGTCAGTTCATGGTGCCCCTTCGGATATAAAGAAGAGGAGCCTGAGGAGGCTCGAGAAAATTTTGATTTCTTTACAGCAAATATCAGGATGCCAGAATCAAGTGGTCTGAGATTGTGGGGCTGTGTAGAATGCAAGAGCCAGATAACAAATCCTGAAATATTTGAACTGAAAATTCTGAAGGATAGAGACCGCTAGGGACAGAAAGACGTAGATGGAAGGTTATTATTAAAATGGGTCTTGAAAATTTGACATCGAGTGTTGAGGTGTAAAATAAGTTGATCTACCCGTATGGCTTTATGCTGTGCGTAGGGACTTTACCTTTCCACAGAGAACTTGGATGTGAGAATATAAAATGGATTCATCTGTCTGAGGACATGGCCAGTGGGGAGGCTTTTACAAATATGGAAAAGACCCTCTGGATTCCATAAAAGGCAGGAAATTCGTTGACTAGCTGATCGGCTTTTAGTTTCTCAAAACGAAAATGAATTCATGAAGTTAGTTAGTAGGTGAGTAGTAAAAACTACGTGTAAATAGGTCGATCTTCAAACTCTTCAGCCTATAGGCTGGAAAATTCCTGCCATCTTCATCCACTCTAAATTTTTCCTGATTAAGATACCTCGCAGCTTTTGAACTATCTATACGTATGTGGTCATTAAAGTCCGCTATTAAACTCTCCACCATTTACCACTCACTTTTATTGTCTGTTCGATTGTTTCGATTCGAGATATAGTCATATCCATGTACCTCTTATCCGTGTTCTGATTAGTGTTATGTCTTATTGATAACGTCTTTGACAGTATGGTTTCTGTGCCAGGTGCGTGTGTAACGGTTAGTGTGTGAGCTAAGAAAAGTGAGACAGAAAGGAGAAACTACTTGTCAGTTTATTCACTTAGTATTGCTTATTATAATCCTCTGGGTGTTTATACACAGCATCACAAGCATTAATGACCGTGTTGACAGTGTTACAGTTCTTAAGAAAAGCAGTCGGACAGTGAAAATGTCAGACATTACTCAGGCCAATGAGCAGCAAGAAACAACTGCAAGTACCAGGTTCTTACAAACAAGTAAGTCTTTTTCATCGTTTCATTTGTTGCAGTGAATGCAATTGTAATGTGTTAAGTTTGTAGGTAAATTAGTGATAAAGGACAATGGTATGGCATATTCATGTTTTTAAACTTTGTAACATGTTAGATTCGCCTTCAGACCAATTAATGTAGTGACTGTTCTCTGACAGCATTCTGAATATACCTAAATTGACATGTCTTTTTCATAAGGGTGAGGGAAACTCCAAAGATGTGCCTTTGTTGAAGAACTTCATATGGGGAAAATTTTAAGCCACACTGACGTATCCAGAGCATTGCAGTCATTTTTAATCAAATGGGCCAAATATATCACGTGTTACATAGTTTAAATCTTCGTACTTAGACCTGTACTAAATGCTAACGAAGAGTAGCTACTGTTAACTCTTTTAGCTTCGTAAGGAAATGAAGAAATGGAACACCATATTGTTTGAGTGTCTGTAGGTCGTACAATTTAAACTTCTGAACCTCTTGAACGATTATCACGAACCTTGGTATAGACGTTTTGCTGTAGAGACCAGTCAAATATCGTGTATCTGAAATTCCCAAATCTGTTATAACAACATGGACGCACTAACTCTGAAGTGGGACCTGCCACTGTCATCTACTTTAGGATACTGAAATAATGTATGGCAACAAATTTTGTTGAAGTAATTTTTGTTGAATATACGTGTAATATGGCTGCCGTGCAAAACTTATATTCAGCTTGAGGTTTGATAGCTGTAACTAACGAACCCGTGGGGCTAGATATATGATTTTTTTTTTATGGAGATACACGTAAATGAAACGTACTTGCAAGCCGCACTACAGACCACAATACCTAAGACGATCCCTACATGGGGTGGGGAGTGAGTTGTTGGCGTGGTACGGGGGACTGCTGGCTATAGGCGGGACTAATGGACTGCTGTTGGTGGGAGCAACAGGCTGTTCTACTACTGCACGCAGACTGAAAACATCAGCCTTTCAAAGAAGCTTGTAGTGAGCGAGTACACTATAAGAATGCTTAACGATGGATAGTAGCAACTTGTTTTTCACTATAAAATCTTGTGCATGCGCTTCTATAGCATTTCTAGCAGGGATCATCTCTTGGTCTGTTGACCAAGCACAAAACATATACCAAAACTCCTTATTATGGAATTCCAAGGGTTCCGGAATATGTTTTCCGTTTGATACAAGTTTCTATTCGATACAGGTCCTTGATTCCACCACAAATACCATGTATCATCTTTATATTATCCTAAGCATAACCTCAACATCATGCTACCTAAATTCACGCTGCAGTGTAACTGAACAGTATGCCCGCATTGTTTGCTTTATGTCCTCCCTTCCTTATATCTTGTCACTCTTTCTTGTAGCTCTTTAACGTTCTATGGAAATACTTTGCAAATATTCTGCTCTAATCCTTTCCCATTCGTGGTAGGAATATGCCTTGTCAGAGAATACTCAGAAAACGTAGTACGGAATAAAACTGTATCAATAAGAAACACTAAATATTCGGATAAATTCTTGTTTTACCTCCATTCAAATTTTGCAGGTATACCTATACAGTAGCATTTGAATCCTGCTGACAGATCTTATGAAACATAAATATGGCATTCTATTACAATAGAATCGTTAGACCTATAGACATATAGTTCTTTTAACTTTAGTTCTCTTTAATGGATTTGCATGAATTCGTACATATATCTTTCTAGTCCTTAGAAAGGTTTCGAAAGTCGATATACATCGCGTGATACCATAGATGTAACTTGGCTAGCAAATTTAAAGGGGGGGGGGGGCAACCCTGGGTAGGTCTACTAGGAACTTTAATGTGCGAAGTAGTCAAGTTAGAAATGAGGGGAAGAATGGTTTTAATGTACACTGGTTTTCCCCACTGTTACCCCAATTTTTTTTTTATTTGCCCCTCTTCGACTCACTAGCCAAAAACGACTATTGTTGGGTAGAGAATATATTGGAGGGCATTTGTTAACCCTTGCCTCCCCCTCCCCCCCCCAGGTTAGGCTTATGCCTTTTACACAAGTATCCTTATGCATGAAGGTATAGCACTTCAGTATCTATGCAACAAGTAGACGCTTTTGTGTGAAATAAATATACGTTTAATTACATTCCGGGGGCATACAGTTGTGCCATTTCACCTTCTTGGTACCGAAGCACTTGTTTGTTAGCAACTTTTAGGCTATTAAGGTCTGTGTCTCTGCATTTCTTGATTAGTGTAGATGGTTTGACTTCCATACTTAGTGTTTACGAGGATTTTTATGTGTTCTTTATTCATTTACCTGTATAAGATATAGGTATACATCAATGTGGACTATAGGTGTGAAGGCCACATTACAAAAAGTCGATTTTCTCTAAAATGGCTTTCATGAATTTTACCAAATCTCCCTCATTAAATGAGAGTATCTTCCCTAAAGAGCGCGCTTAGGCCAGGTACACAGGCAATGTATTTTTTTTTTCCTGTGGCGCTGCGGCTCAACGCGGGCCATGGCCTCCTCATCCTTGAGGTTTCTTGATCACACACAACGACACATCACAGTCGGTAGGACTCCTCTGGATGAGTGATCAGCTCGTCGCAAAGACCTCTACCTGGCAACACACACCACTCACAACACACAAACATCCATGCTCCCGGTGTGATTCGAACCCACGATCTCACCACGTGAGCGGCCGCACACCTGCGCCTTAGACCGCACGGCCACTGGGACCGGCTACACAAGCAATTTAGGGTACAAAATAACGGTAAATCTTAAAAAAAAGTACTTATTTATATCTATACGATCGACGTATAAGGGAGAGTGTGGAGTAGAGACGGTTATATTTTTAATGCGGCATATATGTACTTACTGATGTGACAAGTGACTCCTGTCCATCCTGGCGCACACGTGCAATGATACTGTCCTCCGTTCTCCTGACATGTTCCACCATTCCCGCAAGGGGTTGTGGCGCAGGGATTGTCCACCACTTCGCAGTTCAGTCCGGAGAATCCTTCAGGACACGTGCACAGGTACTGGTCAGGTGCAGTATTTTCACACGTTCCTCCGTTCTGACAGGGTTCATGAGTCCCGCAATAGTTGAGATCTAACAGCAGAACAGAGAAAGGTAATTAACTCGTAGCACAGGCTTTGCATTGAACAGTCAATATAGTTCATGCACACAATTAAAAAGCTTTCAAGTGTTTACAAATTTGAATACTTAATCACAACACTATTGGACTGTATCCTGACGAAGCCTAATCCAGTAACATTCTCACATCCCCGTATTTCCCTGGCTCATGTAATTTCCTGTCGTAAACCTTGCTCAGTAAACAAATTTCATGCCTTCTGTGGACCCCGAAAGTTTACTACCATTACCTAAGCATCTTTCCACTGTGTCCTATCCTGAGCAGGATAAATCTAGTTCATCTTCACATTCTGTTTCTCTGTGCTCCATTTTAAGTCGCGTTCGCAAAATTGCGAAAAGCGACTATTAGCTTTGCATGTAATCTTGTATTAAAGCAAACTTGGTGCATGGTTTTTCTTAGTATGTTTATTTCTTTTCTCTACATGTTTCGGGCGACTATGTGCCCATCGTTACGATAAATAACTGTCTATACGACACTTCGTACTTGGTAGGCAGTATACCAGACAGTCATCCAGAGTGACAAGTACCAAGTGTCGCATAGGTACAGTTATTTCTCCTGATGATGGGCACATGGTCGCCCGAAACATGTAGAGAAAAGAAATAAACATACTAAGAAAAATTGTGCACCAAGTTAGCTTTATATACAAGATTATAGAAGGATGCACGGTCAACGAAACATAAAATTAACTGCGTAATTTCTTTCCATTCGTCTGTCTACCTGTCTGTCTGTCCGTATACAACAACTTGGCTCCCACTGGACGAATTTTCATGCAATTTTACTTTGGAAGTTTTTTTTTTGACGACCTCTCTAATACAATCAAGTTGGACTTAATCCTGAGAAGAATAACAGGTACTTGACATAAAAATCTATAAGAATTTGTGATAATATCTCGTCGAATTCTTCTTAGAATGAGAAACGTTTCAGACAAAATTCGTAAAGAAAATCAAAACCTACGTTTTATGTTCAATAATTTTTTTCTTCCAAAAAATCATGCCGTTTATGCGAATGTGGAAAAATATGGTAGAGCAAGACAGACCACGCGAGATAATATAATGCTGCACACAAAATATGCGATTTGCATGCAGGTCAATTAGGGCAAGAATGTAGACACACACACACACACATGATATTTAATACTTAATGATTTTCCAGGGCAACAATGACTACGCGAAGGTATCTCGATTTTACGTTACACGTACACTGTCTTTCTTGTAATATTATCCTTCCATTTTAACCTAGGTCTCGAGAGTGTGTCTTCATCAGGTTCTTCGAGGCAAAATGGTGTATTTCTCTTATTTCATAATATTGAGTAATTAAAATTTCATAATCTTTGCTCTTTCTGGAAGCATACTTTTAGGTATTAAATTGGCCTGTCTTCACTGTTTATGTATGCGAAAACACCTAAATAAAATAGGGTTGCAGAATAAGCTACAGAAATACATGCAATGTTTAGATAGTTCCGAATCGAGCAATGAAAAGCAATGATTTTATTAAATAAGATGAGAAACTCGTTAGCTACATGAGATGAGGTCCACAAATAAAGCAAACATACCAGTGGTATTGTTCTCACTCGTTGCATTGTATCGCTATCAGATTGTGCAAAGCTAAACGTTGCCTAGATATTTATTTGTGTTTTGAGATAGAACTATATTATGTTTCAGCATTCTCTTCTACTTATACAATGACCAGTGCGATGTTCTAACGCAAGCGAGATTGGCTGCGCGTGATTAGCTTGAATTAGAGACCCAGACAATTGAATACTTGTTCCTTCTTTTCCTTCTTCATCTCAATACCTGATTTGGAGTCACGGATAATATAATGCGGCGTCCATGGCCTGCTGGATTGCCCTGCGTGCCGCTTCTCGCCGTAAATATTAGTTTAATTCGGTGTATCCTATCCCTCACAGAATCCCGGGTAGTACTCGGGGCTATTAACTCAACCCAGAAGCCAGAATCATATGTTTTGTGTTAGAGAAGAAGGCTTTCAACGTGAAACTGCACAGGGTAAAAACCAAATCACTGTTGCTTGAGAATGGTCACGAAAAGCAATCATGGTACAGTCAGGGACCACGCAGATTTGGTCCTCCCATTTAATTAGCTCAGTAGTAGGGGAACTGAAGTTTGGCCGCTGGTGTACTGGTAGAAAAGTCGAGAGTTTTGTAATATTCATATAGCCACTACATTATCAGTGAAAATAATATCGTAGATTGCTGTTAATATTATAGGTGGAAATTATTTAGTAAATGGGACTGGGAACAGAAATATACACTCGTTATCAGGTTAGCATCTATAATTATGTTACACCGCACACAAAAACGAGACACACCTGGTTTAATCTTTTCTGTAGACGCTACTTTCTGGCATATGGATACTTAACACGAAACTTATTTGTTGGTCTTTTGTTTTGTGTAGCACTTCTTGCAGGTGAGTGGCATTGTAGATAATAAATAAAAAGGAAGATGCAAGTTAATAGTTAGTGAATAAATAAAAGATACTGTACTGAATTTAAGTATCGTTTATGTGAGATTTTGTATATTTGTAACACATGCAAGAAACAAGATTGGCAACCTGCACAGCGAATCACCAATAGACGCGTACCGTGAGCAGTCATTCAGGAAGTTCAGTTCATTAAATTGAAAACTGCAGGTTATGTACATAAAATGAACACAGTATGAAACACTCATCTAATATCTAATTGCATACGGGAGAATTGTGTCTGAAAAGCTAATGGTAGTTTAACTTGCCAAGAAATTCTCCAAATTTTTTGGTGTCAGAAAGTTTTATACCATAAAATTCTTCGTGGCGTAACATTCATTACCTTATTCACAAAAGCCTGTCAGGTCCCGTCCTTACAACACATATGCTCTCACATACACCTTGTTCTCTTCAGTTTAGGTTTTCCGGCTTAAATTATAATAAGGTATTCATTTATTCCATGCAAGTTTATACCCGGTGCATCTTACGTTGCGAGATTTAATCACCTTAGTTGCAGAAAGGACAACTTACAGAGATTTTCTTAAACAGTTTCCTCCACCTTTTCTTACTTACTGTCACAGTTGACATTATGCTCCTCAATATTTTGCTGCCGAGAAAATTATATTATATTTGCCCTTTGGGTGAAACACTGTTCCATAAACTATACGAAGTAATTTCAACACTGCAGCTTATGAGGTATTCAGAGACTAATAACTTAACATACAGATTTTTTTTGTGGCGGGCCATTGCCTCCTCATTCTTGAGGTTTCTAGATCACACGCAGCGACTCATCACAGTCGGTAGGACTCCTCTGGACGCATGATCAGTGCGTCACAGAGACCTCTACCTTACAACACACAACACTCATAACAGACAGACATCCATGCCCCCAGCGGGATTCGAACCCACAATCTCAGCAGGCGAGCGGCCGTAGACCTACGCCTTAGACCGCGCGGTCACTGGGGCCGGCCTAAACGTACAGATAGGAATATTATCTAACTAGACGGGATATCAGTGTGTGGACTGGAATCATCTGGTTCAAGCCGGAAACCAGTGGCGGGCTCTTGCAGACACGGTATTGTGACTTCGATCTCTGTAATTGGTAGAGGATTTCTTGACCACCTGAGGGACTCGTGGCAGTTCAGGAAGAACTTAACGGACTTCAGCCTTAGCGAGGTTTTTCTAGTCGATGGTTCCCGTCTACACCGATAGGGGTTAACTTCTCAGAACTTCATTACTCAAATCTTGTACAAAATCATATTGTGTTCTCGAATGTGAACGCTTGTTTATAACAGTGAAAGGCCCTCTTCTTATAATCCATGACTGAGTCCTATTCTGAACTTCAGGATTACTCTTACAGAAACTCAGAGCTAACGTAAAATAATGCCGTACGGAACAAGGTCTTCGGGAACGAACAGAAAAGTTATTTACTACAGATAAGCCTGACGTGGGCCTTATGTTATGTACACGTAAAAACGGAATCAGGGTAACCAAACGTAGGGTGTACTTTATACGAGTAGAGTATTCCTGGGAATATTCAATTGTTTTATTTAAGATTTATTGAGAACAGTGGCCCGAAGATTATCTGAAGGAATAATTTTATACACGCCTGTAAAAAGGATGTTTAAAATGCATCCACTTCTTTGCACAAGGGAAGCTATAGTTGAAGATTTATGTGGCCCATAAATTATTTTGATCTCGACAAGGCTTTGTCTCCACCTGCGGCTTAAACCTGCACGCCTTTCTTCTACCGCAACTTTTGACATGAATCAGGGAGAGAAAGCAAATTGCGCAGCAATGAATTATAGTATTTTCTGCTTTAATTCACTGACAATTAGTAGAAAGTCTGTTAATGAGGACAGTTCGTAGCGAAATGGTAAGTGTGGCAATCCGTGTGCAAAACAACTCGTGCAACATCAATACAGGAACTTCTGCGATTCAGCTATGAATATTTTCTTCTCAGGAATGTCACAAGATATTTTTAAAACACTTATTTATATTGTTATATATTGTAGTTACTTATTCCATGCTGTTAATTTATTAAGTTTTATGTTTTTATACGTTTTATATGATTATTTTGTTTAAACAATAATACTCACCATACAGAATTTTCGGAACTAAGATTTGAGCATTTGAAGGGAACACTCACTTTTAACAAAGAAAGAGTTTTAATTGGTTTTTATTACTTTTAGATACAATTAATAATTCAAATATGTTTAAATTCCGGATCAAATGTACAGTAAAACGCCTGGATACAAGACTTGATCTATCTTCTATTGCTGATATAACTTTATGGCCCATTTTTCTATTTATTTCCTTAACTTTAGAAGGTCAATTTGGACGTTTACGAGGGGTGTTCAATAATTTATCTACCTGAGTAAGAAAGAAACAACTTATCACAAAAAAATATTTTTTATTTTTCAATGTAGTCTCCAAATAACTCATTACACTTCACCCACTTTTGTTGCAACGACTTTTCCCCCTGGAAAAAAAATCTTTTGACTGCTCTTCAAACCAGGTCGTGACTGCCTCCTTGACTTCTTCATCGCTTGAAAATTGTTTACCCCGAAGAAATTTTTTATAACTCGGAATAGAATATAATCCGAGGGAGTTAGATCTGGACTGTAGGGTGTGTGATTTAGCTGTTGGAAC
>Ga0136643_10009109_pt1 | contig 14579 bp, 11 predicted proteins | sample TergutLab28metaG_FD_96883 | JGI IMG/M metagenome (GOLD analysis project Ga0136643, IMG submission 96883) | Labiotermes labralis P1 segment gut microbial communities from Petit-Saut dam, French Guiana - Lab288 P1 (version 3) (version 3) | ecosystem: Host-associated > Arthropoda: Insects >... | reverse complement strand
TTGCATTTTATATATTTATTCAACAAATATAGGTACTGAATATTTTAAACACGGTATATACTCTCCGTTTTTCTCTCTTCAAAATGCAGTTTGTTTCATAATTCTAACGTATTTGGTTCCTGTGTTATTCACATTTTATATACAGGGTGTGCTAAAATTAAAAAAATAATTCCGGCGCCAAACGGCTAATTATATACGTCAGCACTACCTTTTTATTAAAACATAAGGCCTTATGTTTTAATAAAAAGGTAGTGCTGACGTATATAATTAGGTTTATTATATATTTATTCTAGCACTTCGTGATGCCTTCTTTCAAATGAACACGCATTGATAGGAAAGACGCAGATCTGCTCAGCGTTACCACCGGGTTTTAAACGTTTAATTTAACATCGCCTCTCTTATTGCAATATAATATACAACAGTGTGATCATGACAGACGGAGCTGCATTGTTTGCCGCTGCAATGTAAGCAAAGAAGGAATGGCAGAGTATGGGCCACTAATAACAACCAAAACAGGACCACGACCAATTTAATTAATCCTTTGTGGATGACAATTTCGAAGTCGATGTTCCATTATACGTTGTCATGACTGTTCCAGAAACATGCTGCTGCTCCTTCTATCGGCTGTGCTGGCAATCCTGAGCACAGTGGCCGGCCATTCGTATCACATGGGCAACTGTCCGGCTGTTGAGCCGCAAAAGAACTTCGAAATAGACAGGGTAAGTAGAAATTAACTTTCGCAAAAATGTTGTCATGCTTGTGTCCAGAAAGTCTTCAGCACATGTTCGTATTTTGTGGGAAATCTGATGCTTGTATTTCGGAACAAAAGTCCTATTTTGTGGGACGGACTGCAGGAAATGACACGCTGCCGTCCTGAAAGGTGAAACATGAAGAGCAGCCGCCAATTTAAAAGACAGGAAGAATCCAAGAATTATATTTTACATAAGTTTCTTACGAAATTATGTGAATTTCTCTTAGCCACTTCCCATTCCGTGCATAAAGTAGGAACAGGTAGGCAAACCATTAATTAGATCGGGAACAGACTCCAGGTACACCGTTCAGACAGAAGCGTCCATATTTGTACTCTGCACTTCAACATGTGGAGAAGGTCGGTTTGGGAGGGGCACCTGGCACGAGTGAGAAGTAGACACATAATGTTAGGTGGAAAACCTGGAAGAAAGCCTATATGTAAATGGAAGTATATGCTGAGCTGCGAGAGTGTAAACTGTATTCATCTGCCGTCTGTTCTACAAATACGCGTGTAGTCAGACTTCCAATTGTAGTGATTCCTCCACTTACAGTAGCGAAGCGAAAATGTGAATGCTTTAGGGGACGAAAAAAAAAGCTGTTGAAAGCTGCACCTTTTGAGACACAGCGTGACAGTAATGTACACTGTCACTGTCAGTTGTAATTTGACACCCTTAACCATCCAACATTTCCTTTATAATTGATGTTTGTCGAAAAGGAAAGATTTTTGTCCAGCTTAAAACGGAACCCGCCCATTGAACATGTTGCTCGCTGTAGAGCGGACGACCTGGTCGCCGCTTGGCGACTGAACACCGACTGCTGTGCAGTGTTCAGTCCTGCTTAGTTGCTACGTTGTGTAGTCTTGAACGTGGTTTACGAAGTTCTGGAGAAATTTTCTCCCTCCATCTTCAAGGTATATACTGAAGATGGATGTAGCACGTTTCTCTTAAATCTTAAATTTCTACCGACCTGGAAATTTCAGATCTTATTGTGTCTTTCGAAATTCTGTTTTACAGTTTCTGGGTAAATGGTACGTGATCCAGAAGACCTCCACAGGCAGCAAGTGTCTGACCGACACATATGCCAAGACCAACGAAACTGGGAAGTACGTGATCCGGCAGGTGAGCGAGCACCTGCTCCTCGGCCTCACTACTCTCAACCACGAATACACCTACGAGGGCATCATAACTGTGCCGGACTCCTCAGATCCCGCCAGGATGGTTGTCCGTTTTCCTCTCAGTGAGTGCACCTACACAATGATTTTAAAACTGAATAGACAGAGCACAGCACATTCTGAGGAAACTAAATGGGCATAGTAATAGGAGACTGGAGAACACTGCATCCTGAGGAGTTTCATGTTTTGTGATCCTTACCATTATTTGCATTTTTAAATCGAAGATAAGGTGGGCGGAGCATGTGGCACATCAGAGTTTTGGTGGGAAAAAAACTGAAAGAAAGAGAACACTTGGAACACTTGGGCTTAGGTGGGAGAATAATATTAAAACGGATATTAAATAAGTATGCAGGGAGAGTATAAACTGAATTAGACTCTGGCAGACTGTTGTGAGTATGGTAGTGAACCTTTGTTTTCCACAAAATGTGGGGTATTTCTTAACTAGCCAATAAACTGTTAGCTTTCCCAGATGGGCTCTGCTTCATGGAATCATTTGATTATTTAGGTAATTATATAGTTTTCAGTTGCTAGTTATCTTAGCAAGTGCCAATATATGGTGGTCTGTCATCTTGGCTTGAGACCTGCAACTAAGTATCTCTCATTGTAACCAGTTGGTACTAAAAACAGCAAGATGGAACTACCTCCACAGCAGATAGTCACCCAAGCAACAAATTACCCACCACTTAGGCCCCATTCAAGGTTCATTCAACTGTCCTAAGCCAGATGATTGCTGTTCACACCCTCTGGTTCTGTTGGACAAATAACAGATAATTTACCTGCTTAGAATCTAAGACATGTAATTCTTGTAGGTCTGGCAGGTAGCGCCTCTTACATAGTGTTCATGACAGACTACGTCAACTACGCCGGAGTCTTCACATGCCAGAAACTGGCCTTCGCCCATCGCCAGTCAGCCTCAATTCTTTCACGGTTACCTAACTTGGACAAGATATACGTAGACAAGGTAAGAGCCATCAGGGCAATGTTGATAATGCAAGAGTTTAAAAGGGACTCAAAATGGGGACGGAACATGAATGTTTATTACAGTACTAACAGCAACCCCCATTGTTCCCAATCCTCACACACCATCACTCTATTTCTTTCAAACCCTATTTTCATTATGTAAGTACATGCCAATTTTGTATGCAAGCTTTGTTTGCATAATAGGCCTAAACAAAATGTTATTTATGAGTTAACAGTTTTGTGCAGCAGTGTAATCAAATTCGTATCAACACTAAATGCCTATAGCTGGGATATTTAGAGCCCAACTCATACAACTGCCCTGTAATTCAGGTATGCAATCACATTATGAACACTTAACGTATTTATATGGATCCAGTTGGCATCTTGGCCACTTTATCCCCAGATTTACAGCTGTATTTACGTGGAGTCTCACCATGGTTCAGGCAGATAGTCACCGTCTTCTCAACGCAGAACCCTGGGTTTAATCCTAGGTCAGTGCATGTGGGGTTTCTGTCAGACACAGTGGCACAGCGACAGGTCTGCCTCTGAGTACTGCATTGTTATTCTACTAAACTTCTTTACTGGCTCATTTATCTATGGTGTCCACAAATTTTCCAAGAAACTAGAAGTCATCTCCAAATTCTGGGTGCTGGAAAGGTGATGTGGAGCAAATTCCATGCTGAGTACCCACAATTCTGGAGTAGCCTGTGATCCTTGCTGTTATCTGGTGCCTTATGCTTGGTGCATGTGTACTGACACACGCTTTTGTCTCTAAGGTAAAGTAACTGCAATAACTATGCTCAAAATATGAGGTGCCACTGTACAAAACATAGTTGCCCAAGCAACCAGGTGTCTGAGATAATTGTGACCCTGATTTATCTCTTGCCAACAGCAGCATCACTAAATAAAACACTAAAACTTATAAATAACTATAAGTATCAGGATTTCAGAATTAAGTAATATTTTACATGCAGACATGGAATATAAATGACAGTTCTTAGTTCTGTCTGTGCAATATGGCAGAACTTGGACCTGTGTAAACCATTTAAAGCCCAGTGGTTACTTTATGTACTGCACCATAAAGTTTAAGAGTTAACAAACCTACATTCCACCCATTCAGTGAATTTATGTGTTTCGTGCAGTTATCAGAACAAACAGCGATTATCTGCACAATAAGAACCATTATATATATGTATATAGTGATTATTTCCCTATAGAGGATTTTCTGGCTGGTTTTTATAGATCAGATGGAGTGTGTAGACTGCACTCTATGAAATGAATCTTTAGAGCCGTTAGCCGTCCAGTGACCTGACAAGACAAAACAAATCTGGACAGACATCCTATAATCCACTTCAAAGAATATTACCTCAAATCTGAATGCTCGTTCTACCAGTACGCAGCCAAAGACAAATGACAGTCCCAGTGACATTTTGTTGGATGACATTTGTTCCCAGTTAGAACACAGATTTCCACCACGTTGCATTCTTCTAATAAAAACCTGAATTACATCTAATGATTCAAACCCCAAGGAAGAAGACCAGGCAATTCAAGAGATGTCTCTGTGTGATCTCAGGTCTTGATTCCCACATTTCGGCATTGCTCCAAAAGTACCTAGGAGAGTCAAAAAAATGCGAAAACATATGAAACCGTACCGTGTTCAGCTGTTTGCACAGTGATACATCAGCTGTGTTAGAAACACATACTGTGTGTGGCAGCTCTGGGATTGTGCTGAGAAATGACAGAACAGAACCTACTTTGTGTGCACTAAATTAGATAGTAAAAATATCTAGTTTTAATTTAATTTGCTTAGATGCCATCATTGACATCAGTCTAGGATGGTACAACTATTTACTGGCCCCTTTCTAGCACCAAGGTTAAAAATGGGTTGGATATGTACCGTCACTTCCCCTCTTTGCCTCCACAGGCACCTTACAATTAACTCTTTAGAGCTAGGAAGCCCCTCTTATCACTGTTAATTTGGTTCATGTGTAATTTCAGATTCGAAACCGCCTTAGTGATCATGGTGTTGACCCATACGATCTGAGTATCATTGAACACAGCTGCAAGCCCCCAGATGAAGACACGTTGGACATCAACATCAACCCCACGACTTTCACTGCCGGCAGCATTGCAGGTGTTGTTAGGAAAGCTGGTGATAAATTGGGTGATGGCATTGAAGCCGCTGCTGAAGGAGCTTCCAGCCTGTACAATCGATTTTCTGGTAGTGGCAATAATGCCAGTGTGAAGAAGGAGCGTGAGGAAGTGGGCAATGACCAGTATAACCCAAACAATGATGTCGAATGGCTGCCTTGAAGGCAACACAGAATTGGAACTTGACCATATCTGCTGCTGCATACGCCATGTTAGAGGTACAACTACGAGATACATTTTTGAAAGATGTATCTGATACCAAAACAAATCTGTTTATTTTCCTGAGAAGGAATAAATTTGAAACTGTGTACTTGCAAAACAGTTCCTGAGTTTGAAGTATTGAAAATAATATTTAATTTGTAACATTATTTTTATACAATCTCTATTATTGGTATAAGGCAACACATTTCAGATAGGTGCCAATTATGTTCTGTTTGTAGCTACCGTTTTGTTACTTTCCAGGAGAGCTGAAAACCAGCCCACTTAATAGGACATCAACACCAGCCTGACTATGTAATATGAAAATACTATTCTGTGACAGCATTAGAAATGATGCAGACAAATGATCGTTGACAGTGTAGACATCAAACATTCATGTGTGGATGACAACCATATTTATTTGTTTCACTCTATATGTTTTAAAAGAGCTTCATTTCATACAATTTAAAAAGAATTACTAATGTTCATATAAATGTATTTTTACCTCAATATTGCACATTCACACAAACATCCACACAGTCATCCAGTTCTTATTGTAAAGTAAAAATGTCTGTTTAGTGTTATCTGAAATCTTTAAATTGTAATATTAATAAGTGTCAGTTTTGTACCAAAGTTCAATTAAAATACAAACAACTGGACGTTATATGGTAAAATTTTACAAAGCCTAAAGATAGGCTGCGTGCAACAAACATATCCTGAATGCAGTGCTGCTGTGTCTTCCCGTTCAAGGACCTAAGAATAAATAAATGTAACAACTTAAGCTCAGATGCTCTGCTGTGCACAGGACATACTGTGCTCTTTGAACAGTACAACACTAGGAACATTAGGCCTGGCCTGTGGCAAATGATGAAATGCCAGTTTGGAAAAAGAAGACTATATAAAGTCAGTAATGTCACAATAAATACATGAGACTTGCAAGTACCGGCAACACTGGATTTAAGTAAATTAAAGTGGAAAATATCTGTATCTAACAACAAATTTAAAAATCACTAGTATAGGTTAACACCAAAATATTTGCATATTTCATTTGTCTCATGATTCTCCTACAAACTGAAATTCAGCAAGAAATGGTCTACATGGACAAAGAAACAGAAAATGAAATAAGGAATAGGAAGAGAAAAATGGGTGTGTCATGGACAAAAGAGACCAGCCATCTCGTGACAACAAAATTCATAAGGAGATGTGGTGAAGAAATGAAACTTTCATCTCCACAGTTAACAGTGCACATACCAGAAAAACCATTATGAATGTTTCACATTAAACAAAACATTATATATATAAATATGGATATTTCATTCAGCCAGACCTCTTAATATCAAATTAAAACCTTCGCATCCCCCTCATACAATTTTTTGCATGAAGAGTTTGTTTCTGCAGCTAAGGGAACTTCATGTTAGCAACACATTCCATACTGTCAATGAGAGAGATCTCCTTGAAACAGACATTCTCATCTTTGATTGATTTTATAATATATGGAACCACAAGCAGCCTCTCTTCCAGTTTCGTGAGAGACAAGACGAGCAAATTACATTATCCAAATCATGAAATTTTTGTCTCTCGGAAGAGTTACTGCCTACAAATCACCGATTAAGTATAAGGTGTTTTGTTTCTCGATTCCTTCCAGCACTAGAAATATTTGTGCATCCAGCAAATGTTAAGATGTAGAACTGTTGTGTTTACATTCAATCATGTTGCTCTGATGGCAATGAGAAAATGATTTAAATTTTGTCATTTACATAACATAATATTGATCTCTTTACATACATACCCACACAAGAATTTTAATAAATATGTCTAATATAAGAGTATAAGTGTAGTTTATTGATTTTAATATGTGCTTGAGAAGGTGTAAGATTGAACATATTATGAACTGTATGTTAATAGAATGCAGTGGCTCACTTCTGCCCTGTGGGTTCTGAAGTGCAACAATTTAACTATATTTTGTAGATTTTTAAAATTGACTACAATCAACCGTCCAATATTGAAGAAATCAAACTTGCATGAAGAAAATACGGGCAGATGGAACTTGGGCATTGGCTGCTGCCACATGGTCCAGCGTGCTGTGTCGTCACTTGTGCTGTCTAGCAATACGAAGGTTATAATCTGTAGAAGTACAATGTTCGCTTTTGCTTTATATCAGCATGCAACTTGGTGCCTCACATCAGTGGAAGAACATAAACTGAGGGTGTCTGAGAATAGGGCGCTAAGAAACGTGTTCTGGCACAAGTGGCAGGAAGTAACAGGAGAATAAAGGAGTTCACATAACAAGGAGCTTCTTGATTGGTACTGCTCGCCAAATGTTATTAGGGTTACTCAATTATTTTACCAACCACTGCACATATATAAATTTATAACATTTACACATTAAAACATTAAAAAACGCTCCGACATGTTTCGGTCCTAGGACCATCATCAGGGAGCTATATCGTCCTTGCTAAAGTAAAGTGTAACTTTACTTTAGCAAGGACGATATAGCTCCCTGATGATGGTCCTAGGACCGAAACATGTCGGAGCGTTTTTATTGATTTAATGTGTAAATTTTATAAATTTATATATGTGCAGTGGTTGGTAATATAATTGAGTGACTTGACAACGTGCACGGTGTAACAACGGAAATAGTTATTAGGGTTATTACAACAAGGAGGATGATAGAGGCTGGACATGTGGCACGTATGGGGGGAAGAGAAGTACATACACGGTTTTGGTGCGAATCTGTTCCATTGTGTGCCCCTGCAGGGTAGGGAACCCGGCTCCCTCGTCATTATACCAAGTTGCGGCTGTAGGTCAGTCTCCGTGTAACAAATCGCCCTGCCACCGAGTAAACGGAATTTAATATTCCAGACAAGTAGCTCTTGTAATAAGGAACCTCATTGTTCAGGAACTCGTTATCACCTGCGCAGTACTGTTAGCCGGCGATTGGGGGGGGGGGGGGGGGGGGACAATGGCACCTGAACGTAAGGTTGCTGGACGCACGGCGGATGTCAGCTTATCGATTAATCGATACGCGCAGAAGGTCGTACCGCCTGCAGTGCCGGCTCTGAACGTGTGTTATCCATCAGTGGGACTGCAATTTTCAGAGAAGCCGCGGCTGCGAAGGAGCGTCGACTCTTGTTTTAGATGAAGGTATGTATTGTGTCTCATGTACACCCTCCTCTGTACCACGACGGTGCACAGATAACTAAAATTGTACTGAATTAACGCTATGTTCACTTAATGCGTGTTGTTACAGTCATCTGGCAGAGTGCTGTTCGGAAGAAATATCAATATTTATGTCCGAGTGGATCATGCAGTCCATTTTGATCGTTGTTTGAAAGTTTAATTTGTGCCAACAAACAATCCTTCAGGCATGACGACGGTAGTTATGAGTCGTCTTCTAACAAATTACAGTTTTCTGTGTACATTACACTTTAGAGAATATAAGTGACATCACCCTTGCACTTCACATCCAGCTCGCCTGCAGTAAACACACACCGTCTAGGTCATAAAAACCAACCACTTATTACTGAATAGGGTGAACCATGCACGTGCTGCATGTTTCAAATAGTGCGCACTTTTCGAAACACGCAGCACGTGCATGGGACAAGGGAAATAATCGCTGTTTGTTCTATGATCCACACAAAACACAAAAGTACACTGTCTGGGTAGAACATGGAATTAGGGAATGTTAAACTGGTGGTACTTATAGTAACCACTGGGCTTTAATAAGCTACGCAGTAATTATTATTCCGTAATTACTCGTACGTTATTAGTGAGTGGAATCTCCAGAGGCGAAAGGAACACAAATAGCAAACGTTCTGTTACATAACATCATTGCCAAAAAATATCAATTTCAAAATTTTAACAAAGAAAATATCAGTAATATCCGCAAGAATTTTGTGCTTCGAATTCTCAAAATCCGGTTGTCTTGCATGAGGTTTCCCGTGGTTTTCCTCAGTCCCCTTCGGACATGTCGTTCGCCTCAGGCAATTTGATTCTGAAATGTGTTTGGTGGTCTTTGTTTCGAATTTCCTCCGAGATATCTCTTCAGGGTTTTGTGGTTTTCCTTAGTTTCTGCAGTCGACTGCTACCATACAACCTGTCAGAACACTTCCTTCTGCATGCCTGCCAGTAGCCTTCGACAGCATCTCTAAATAAACCTAGTGACCTGTGTGGTCAGTGGACTATCTGACCTTCCTTCTGCCGTGCCAGCTGTCCTGTTGTCTGCTGTCAGCATGGCAGTATTCTGGAGGACAGTAAGCTGAATGCCAGTGAAGTAAGAAAACGGAATTCGGACCGACAGCTGCTCTGTATCTGATGTCAACTCAAATGGGCACCCGGAGCTTCACTGACTTTCCGCCATGCACGTTGTACTTGACGTACAGCAGTGAGTGTGGAGTATCAGTAGGAATAAAATGAAACGTTCGTGGACAGACAGCAAGTGCCACATTTAGTCGAAATCCGTCACGTAGTTTTGAAAATTGAATGTTTCGATGAACATAAAAAAGACTCGCAGTTGCCCTGTCATTGCACGCGCAGTGAAATGAAACTGGCCGGAAAAAAAAACTGTCTTTGTGTATAAGATTTGAATTTATACGTACATGAATGCGGAGATCACGTGCTTGTTACAGTGCAGCGTGTTTGAACGAAATATAGAAAAGATGAGGAATAACAAATTAATTACAATGAATTTGTTATTCCGCAGCTGCTGCTTCTTCCTTTTCAGGTGTAATAATTAGTGGTAACGGAAAGATGGAGAAATTTTCGTAATCTGTGTGCTTCAGCAAATAAGATGAAAATTGACTGCGAAAACATCGTACCTGGCATGACAAGAAATACACACAATGAACATTGGAAGGCGCAACCTGAAGACAGCAGACATGTCGGAGGATGTTACTGGAGCGAGCAGTAAAAACGGAATAAGCCTACCTGGGCAATCTGGCCTTTGAGATGTTGTGAACACGATACTGCACTTATGTCTGGGTTTCTCTAGTGGCGTGGAATTCTTTGACAAAATGTGCAAGTACAAAATTCTAAAGATGGACTTTGTTGAATAACATGCTAAGTTAGATGCAATGTAGGAAGGAGAGGCAAAGTTACCCTGAGCTGAATTCAACATACAAAGAAGATGCAGGGGCATAGAAGCAGAGATCCGCGAAATCTTAACCTCAGTTCTGCAAGGGCGTAAGCGTTCAGCTTCACGCTCCGGCTGCTGTATCCCCTGACAAAGTGCAATGGGAGGCTGGGTGGGCCCCATGGCCAGTCTGGCGCTTTGATGCACTTGTAATTAGCAAGGAGAAGATAAGGCAACCTAATTGTGTGAAAAACATGTAGTGACTTCCTTGTGCAAATGCTGCACAACCTCAATCAACTGTCACTGTATCTGTCCTTTGTATTTGCTACTGACAGCATATTGCTGTGTGTCACCTTGTGCCGTTCCTGACGGACAGGGGCAATTAGTGAAAATGAAATTAAGAAACTCCATTAAATATTATTATTGGCATACTAACGACAGCCAAGCTTATTCAACACACATGTGTCTGTTCCTGCCGCAATGATCTTACCAACCGATTTTCATGATCGTAACAGAAAGGCAGGTAAAAAAGTTCCTTCGAAAATGTACCGGAGTTCAAAAAGTTTGGAAAGACACGAGCAAATTAAGAGTAGATAAAATTCTGAAAATTCCTGCTACCACCCAGTTTAGACGTCCTGCTTTCTACTGTGCTACCTGACAATGGAAATTTAAAATAAAGATAAGTGTAAATGTGCTGCTGCTTTATATGAGTGTGAAACTTGGTCTGTCACATTAAGGAAGGACATGGGTTGGGGATGTTCAGGGACAGGGGGCTGAGGAAGATATTTTGGCCAAAGGGGCAGGAAGTTAAGAGTGAACTGGAGAAAAGTGCATAACGAAGAGCTGCATAATTGGTGATGGTGCGCAACAAGGACAGTGAGAGTAGTCGTGCTGCTGACACACGTGGGGATGAACATACATTCTTACAGGATTTTGGAGGGGAAATCTAAAGGAAAGAAACTATCTAAAAGGTATAGGATCAGAAGGCCGTATAATAGTAACACTCAATTTAAAGTACAGTAGAACTCCACTTTTCCGACTTAATTGGGACGGCGAGACATCCGGATATGCAGAAAATCCGGATAATTGCATTTTTCTTTGAAAACAGGCTACATTAGCAGTATGAAGTGGAAAAAATACAAAACGGCTGTTTTAGGCTACATATTTATTAACGTGAAAATAAAACATTAATACATAATTCCTTATATGGTATTTGAGAACTTGGGTGGGGGGGGGGGGCAATCCATAAAAAAAGATGCAATACGATAAAAGTACGAAAATGTTTACCGAAGGGCCAAGCCGATCCGGACAACCAACGTCCGGTGAAATGGAACTCTACTGTCATAGGATGGACTGGACTAGATTAATCTTGCTCATAATAAGGACATATAGCCCGCTACTGTGCACCCGATTTCGTAAATACGCGGAATTTGTTACTAGCCAAGGAACTATCAGCTTCTCAAGAAAGACTCCGCTCCGTGGAGATGGACTGATCTTCACAGCACTTTATCTCAACGTCATGTTATTTCTCGTGCGCGGTTTATAATTCCATGGCAACATGGCGGCAGTGGAATTGCATGGCAACATGGCGGCAGTGGAACTGCATGGCAACATGGCGGCAGTGGAACTGCATGGCAACACGGCGGCAGTGGAATTGCATGGCAAAATGGCAGCAGTGGAACTGCATGGCAACATGGCGGCAGTGGAACTGCATGGTAAAATGGCGGCAGTGGAACTGCATGGCAACATGGCGGCAGTGGAATTGCATGGCAACATGGCGGCAGTGGAATTGCATGGCAACATGGCGGCAGTGGAATAATCCTGCGCACCCGAACGAGCTCTATAAATTTGCCGAAAGACCCACAAATCGATCGCAAACAGTATGTCAAGGTGGCAAGCAATTGTTCCACTCCTATTCCATATACTGCTAGGGATTTATATGCGTTAGGTCCCCTGAAAGTCGGGACCCATCCAACAAGCCTAATTTAGATGTCAACACATCGCGAGTACTAGCGATCTAGACTTGGCACGCTTTCGTTTATCGCTAGCTCTGCGGTCAAGTGTCGGTTGATATCAACACTGGCCGATGAAACAAGTACTAACTCATGATATGAGAGGTAATCGGTGGCGTTTGTAACCCGCATTGTTCAGACCAAAGAAATGCACAAACACAAAAGAAATCCACGAAAATCTATGTTCAAAGCTAGAGGGCGGCCCGCAGTGCTGAGGCACTCTGTAGGGGTTGTGGGGCGGTAACCTGCAAAATGCCGCTGTCAACTTGGGTACCCTGTTACTTAGCAATTACTTACCTACTCCATGGTGCAGAGTCCTTCTTGAGAAGCTAACGGGTTTGCAGCTAGTCAAGAAATTCCCCGCATTTCACAGAACCCGAAGGTTCATTACCGCACTCACAAGCGTCCGCCACCTGTCCCTATCCCGGGCCAGCCCAATCCAGTCCATATACCCACATCCCACCTCCTGGCGATCTATTCTAATATTATCCACCCATCTACGCCTAGGTCTCCCCAGTGTTCTCCTTCCCTCCGGTTTCCCCACCAAGACCCTATACACCCCCCTCTCCTCACCCATACGCGTTACCCAGCAATGACATAGCAAATTTACTTTCGACCATTTCGCTCTCCCTACAGACATAGTCTATACCTTCGTTGCGTTAGGTCTCTGCAGAGCTGAAGGTGTAGGACGCAAAATGCTTATGGACAGTTGTTTGTTCTTGGCCCAGACTTTCTGATGACTCAGAGAAACGTAAAATAAATTTATGCGGTACAGCACGGCCCAGCAGAAGCGACATGCCCCCCGACTTCGGACCAAAAAACTGAAATTGAGAAGGAGTGACTGAACAGCCGGACTCTTGTCTTGTGTGTGCCGAAATACAGCCACCGGGGTTTGAGACTTCACCTGGTGAGGAATTTGATCGAGTAAGCTGGAAGAAGCCAAGATCGCCACACCCCCGGTTTGGTTGGAAGGCCAAGTGCGGCCGAAACAAATGTGACGGGGCTCGACAGCCGCCACAACCAACACCGACCAGCAAAATCCAGCAAATTCCTACCGTCTTTTTTTCAGCTCGTGGCCAGACAAAGGGCGCAGTACGTAAGTGGGCCAAATGTGCCTGTGCCTGTGCCTGTGCCTGTGCGTGGTGCCTTGAGTCACGGAACATCACACAACAGACAATTTCTAAATCACACAAACTGTAAATATTGTGTGTGTGCGTGCGTGCGCGCGCGCGCGCGCGCACGTGTGTGTAGTGATTAGAGATTCGCGGTGCTACGGATCGTGTATTATGCGAAGACTGAAATATTGACAGCACACTTCATATTGACAGCACACTTCATATTGACAGCACACTTCATATTGACAGCACACTTCATATAGTGCATTCAGTTCACAGGCCAAGTTCGTTATAAAGTAGGTGAACATTTTTTTCAAAATTAATGAATTCATACACAGACTGCTAACTTTTATTGCCTTAAGTTTGAAGGAAAAATCCGGTGAGGTGTGCTGTTTTCTTTCGCAGAGTAAGCATTAAGAATTAAAATCTCGGCAGTTTGCCGTTGCGCTGAGGGATTTAACGTCAGCGTTGAAGTGACAATATTGAAGTGACAAAAATGGCGTTTGGTCTGTTTTAGGCCAAGGGAGGTGGAGGCTGATGGTGTGAATTAATTGCATGCTATATATGTGCTGACTTTGGCTGTTAGTAAAGCTGTAACGACGTAACCTAAAGTGGGTTGGAAAAGCCATCTTGTGATGTGACGTCGCCAGACGCATGAATGCGATATGCAATGCAGCGTACTGAGGAACACCAGAGCTGGTGCAGAATACGTTCAAATTACCAGGAAAATTTTCAGCATAAAATGTATTTAGCAGACGGTTACTGTGCAATATTTCTTGCCCATACAAATAAACATGGTCACAAATACGTGACGCCACTAAAGCATTTTGTATTTGTATTTCATGCTAATGCCAAGTCCAGCACGTAGTCTGCAGGTACCGTCAGAAAGTAGACACGGGCTGCAGCAGACACGTATATGTCATCTGCCGCTCTTATTGGAGCTGCTACTATTGCTGCCAACTGACAAACAGCGTAACTACCGAGTGATATATATACATATATATAGACCGCCTCTGTGGTCTAGTGGTCACTGTTTCTGGCTACAGATACAGAGGTCCCGGGTTCGATCCCCGGCGCTACCAGATTTTCTGAGTGGTAGTGGGTCTGGAACGGGGTCCACTCAGCCTCGTGAGCCTCGTGAGGTCAATTGA
>Ga0136643_10009106_pt1 | contig 14580 bp, 10 predicted proteins | sample TergutLab28metaG_FD_96883 | JGI IMG/M metagenome (GOLD analysis project Ga0136643, IMG submission 96883) | Labiotermes labralis P1 segment gut microbial communities from Petit-Saut dam, French Guiana - Lab288 P1 (version 3) (version 3) | ecosystem: Host-associated > Arthropoda: Insects >... | reverse complement strand
TTTTTTTATTTCATGTATATTTTTAGTGTTGGTCTTTTTTCTTTAAGTATGAATTAGTACAGTTTCCTAACGTTTTTTTTTTTTTTTTTTTTATAAAACAAAAATCTGTTAATAAAAGAGAAAAGAATGGTAAGTGAAAGGATAAATTTCGTGATGAAATTTAAATTGTTTGATTATGATGCATGAAATTTATTAAAAACACCAACAAATTCACTTTGATTTATGCATGTAATTTTTTTTTTAATTTTACATAGTGTTTCAAGGCAGATGAGTTGACAAGGCATGTAGTATGTACAAACTGTGAGAGATATTTCCAGAATTTTGGTTAAATGATCTGAAGGGAAGAAACCATTGGAAGACAGGCACAGGTGGAGTAATGTTGAACTTAGTCTTCAAGAAATAGGGTGTGAATGTGTGGACTGGATTAATTTGGCTCAGGATGGGTTCATTGGTGAACAGTAACAAACATTTGGATTTTATAAAAGCCAGGGGTTCTTCTGAGTAACTGATTTTGTCAGATAAAACTGATCCTGTTGGAGGTAGGTGGAAGCTAGTTAGGAGTTGTCTCCTACCCTTCATATACTTACAAGGGCTGACAGTATCTTTCTACAAAAGAAACACTGATTATGTTCACAGAGCATAATTGCAGAAAGGATTTTATTTGAAATGTTTTGTGCTGTATACCTTGAACACAAAGGTTTAGAATGGACAGCACTGGCATATCTTTCATAGCCTACTTGACTGTAGAAGTCTAAAAAATGGCTTACTTTTAATATCTATTACTTTATCAAAAAATTTAGTTCCAGGTTCTCCCGTAGCTTACAGCGTGTGAATGGCAGCCGACACAAGAAAACTAGTGTTTCAATGTTGGATTCACAAAGTGAGACTGGACAAAAATTTCTCAAGAGGAAAATGTCAGATCCAGATATTCACCATTCAGTCAGTGATATTGGCTCCCCGACTGACACCTCTGCTCCCCGCTCAGCGGCCATTTCTATTCCTCAGCCTCATTCCGGTGATATCTCTCCACAGCAGTCTGTTTCAGTTGGATGTGAGTACACATTAAACCATTTTCATTCTGATCACTATCAGATACACTAGTCATAATCTTATACAAGCTGCAGAATTATATCTAGTGTTAGAAGCTACTAAAATGTTGAATACACACTTAAGAAATGCCCAGTGCTCTTCTCTACTAAGTCATACTCATGTATGATTGTAGCTAAGAGAATACTTAGTGAATATGCAGTGCTGGTGAATTACAATAGGTAAATAGCTGGTCCTCCAGCTTGGGAGTTGAGTGAGGTGCTAACAACTCCTCACTGTAAAAACTGGCCTTGTTAGAAAACAGTAAATGTGGCTTGGGCCTGGGCTGATCCTATGGGACTCGTGGTGGGCACTTGTAAACACGATAATGAACCCTTGGATTCCATAAAATGTGGGGAATTTCTTGACACCCAGTTACCTTCTTAACACATTTGCTGCCAGCCATTTAAATACCCAGGGGCATTAAAATGCCAGCCATTTAAAGGGTCCACAGCCCCTTCTTTCATGATTTCAGTAAAAAAATAATTACACAAAAACTATTTGAGATAAAGACTTGAAATTTAGAACATACCTTCAGTAATGTTTCAGCGTGTGATATCATGTGTAGCAGCCTTCTGGATGCAGAGGAACACCACACTGAGCACACAGAAATCTAGCTTCTTTCTTGATATTTTTTCGCACACACACTCGACATTTTCGTGTTGATGTTTTATAATTTTTTATGGGTGGAATATGGATCAGTTTGTGATTCTTTAGTTTTCCATCAAGCCTGCCAGGGGGGTCATTTTTTGGGGCACGTTGTGTTGGAGTAGGTGTAGGTGTTCTACTCATGAAATCTAGGAATGATTTGCAGGAATTAGGATTATTCTTTGAAAAGGTAACATAACTGTTGAAAAGGCAACATTGGAGAAGATATCAGAATACTTTCTTAGGCCTCTTGACAGTTTTACGAATGAATGGGTTGTAAGCCAGATACTGGTCCACTGTACCAACACTGTGCATATGAGTGTTGTAATCTGTGATGCATTTAGGTTTCTTCTTTGCCACACCCATTCGTCTGCTTGTTGTTTCAATTACTTCAGCTGTATGGAGTGTTGAAATCATATTTACCAGCCTCTTATCTTGGTGTGAGATGAGTAGTATTTCCTGGTTTCTACGAAAAGTGACCTCGCCTATCTTCAACTTTTTTGCCTCTTCTATCGTGTCTTTCAGTAATCTGTAATAATTCATTCGTTTGATGGACACTGTTGTAATAATTGTCTTGGTATAAGTGGTAACCCTTCCCTTCATAAGGCTCGAGTAGAAAACCCACCATTTCAGTCAAAGGTCCACATTTACCGTCATAAATCTGCAAGTTACAAATATATCTGGTCGAACTTTCACAAACCATCGGTACCAGTATGCTGTACTTTGTAATTTTGCCTGGGTTATACACACAAAGTCGCAAACGACCCTGCCAACCAAACATAACTTCGTCAAGAGAAATTTCCCTATCTGGTATATAATTAGTTCTGAAATTATTTACAACTGTCTAAAATTGTACAGATTTTGTACAAACAATCTTCGTTTGTTCCTGCTGCATTATTGTCATTGTAGTGAAGGTACCTTTGGATAAGTTGAAATCTGTTCCTAGACATTGTTTGTGGAAATATTGGAGTCTGAAAAATTCCTCCCATTGACCAGTACAATTCTAATTTTAGTTTTCGGACTATACCAGTGACAAAAATCAAACCAAGGAAGTTTTTCATTTTGATTACTGTTACTGGTTTCCATTCTTCACTATGTGCATGTTTTGTAACGGGGCGATGCATTTTCGCGATCTGTTGTTGTGCATATAAATTTGTATGGTCAACTATTTCAATGAGTTCAGGAGGAATATAATGGTCAAAATAACTCATCACATCTGCTTCATTTTCAACTGCAAATTGCATGCCCAGATTGCCTATGAAGGGTGGTATTCTTGGTTGATCTTTTTTAAAAAAACCCTGTAGTTGGGGTAACATCTATCTGTCTGTGGCTAGGGCCCGGTATTGAAATGTTACTCTCACTATCACTCTCGTTTGCACCTTCAGATTCACTCTCTTCTCTACTTGAAAATTTGGGAATATTATCTGTATCTGAATCACTGTCATTTAGAATTTCATTCACTGCATCAGCTAATTATTCTTCAGGTCTAAATCCAATTGTTTTTCTTTTCCTAGGTGTCATGTTGCACTGAGAAGTATAAACTATCACACATACACAACTTCACGTATAAAAGTTCTTTATAGACTGCAGCCAGAGACAGCCCACTCTCCCTCTGAGCATAAGGATAAACATGGGTTCATTATATCGCATTGTAAGCATAATAAAATATAAAAGGGATAAAGATAACATCAGCTAGATATACTGAAGCTGCTGTACAAGTTTCCCGCCTATAATGACAGGTCAGCTGATTTAAGCTGAAAGAGTGCAATTGAAAAATCAGATCGACTAAGGTCGACGCTGGCGATTTTAAGCATGAATTATTAAATCGTCTAAGGTCGACTATGGCAGTGAATGTGTTAAGAAGGACTCTTCTCAATAGACTAAGTAAGTAAATAACTTTTGTCATGCTGTTCATGTAAAAAGGTAAAGTAAAGCTAAAATTCACCCCAGAACAGGCCATGATGGCCTAGAGGGTGAGTAGAGTAGAGATATAGCTCTACTTTTTTCTTGACCTTGGCACTAGCTGGGGTTGGATGTATGGTCAATGCCACTCCCTGGCCACTTTACTTCTGGGAGAGACTCGGTACCCATTGTACAGGAGGCTTGGTTAGACCCACCACCAGTCTGGAAGGGTGCATAAAATATCTTGCCCCCACCAGGATTCGATCCCCGGACTGTCCAGCCTGTAGCAGTTGCAATACTGGCTGTGCTGTCTCACACAGTTCAGGCATTGTTATGATTGGTAGTTACAATGTTGTCAATATTTATATACTCTGTCTTGTGTATCTTGCTATTTTGACATTGCCGTAAATTCTGTGTGAAAGTGTCATCAGGATTTATTATTAGGTAACCATGAAGTTTCATAAAAGTAATTTATATTGTGATTTTTTAGAACTTCAGGCTATAATCATGCAAGTGCTCTATCTTTGAAACAGAATGATGTGCAGTATGCACAGTTGAAGGTTGTCATTATTAGAACTAATAATAAAGATGAAACCCCCCAGTTTGTTTTTCATGCTTATAGTAAAATAATTTTGAAAGATCAGCATTTAATATAATATTCACAAAAATACTTTAAATTACAAATGAATTTAGTTTTCATCAGAGCTTCCAACATTGCAGCATTGCCTTGGGGTAAGCCATTTTAAATACATGCTTTGAATTTATCGAATATGTGTCAATTTCAAATACTACATTATTAGATTACTTACATTTCTAAATATTACCAGTCTGTTACAGTTTAGATGCTAGGCAGTTGAAATGAATTTCTTAGTTGGATGGTGGACTTTACAGACAGCCTTTCAATATTCCATGAATTCTTGTTCCATGCTTGTTATACAGTTCTTTTGCACAAGTAATAAAGAGCATGACAGGCATGGTCATGCATACTTATCAGTCGAACAGTTTAAGACGGGTGGGTCACTGTTTGGTCTTTGAACACAGTTTAAATGTGGAACAAGAGAGACAATTTACATATAAACATAATATTTAGGTGCATTTGTGTTACTGTTGTAGCTGTGGAAAAGCAATAATATTAGATATTCTGAGTGTGTATCTGTAGCCTTAGGTATCCAGTATGCAAAGTGCTTATGCTGTACTGCCATCTGTGGCCTATCTTTTTCTACCACATTTTGTCACTTTATCTCATAACTACATGGTTTTTGGGAAAAAGTTTTTCAATATGAAATGTGTGTTTTGATTTTCTCTGCAAATTTTGTTTGAAACGTTTCTCATTTTAACAAGAATGGAGCGAGATATTATCATAAATGTATGTATGTCTTCACGTAAAGGACCCGCTATTCTTCTCAGATGTTAATGAAATTGAATGTTCTTGACAGATGTTTGAAAAATCCTAAAATATCAAATTTCATAAAAATCTGGCCCGTGGGAGCTGAGTTTTTCCATGTGGACAGAGAGATGGACAGACATGGCAATGCTGATAGTTGCTCTGCAATTTCGCAAACATGCCTAAAAATATAAATTGCGTGGACGGTGTTGAGTTGGACACGTGGGTAGTTGTTGGTCCTAATCCTTGTTTCCGAAAGTCAGGCTGTTATTAGTACACAAAGGGTGAAGTGAAAATAACTGTTCAGTGCTATTAAATTTGTAGAAGTGATTGGTCCTGTAATAATCGTAACATTTAAGATTCTGATTTTTTAGTGATATGTTTGCAGGCACTTTGTTAAACTCACTCTCTGTTGTTGACATTTGGTGTCATGGACACAGCATGTGTATATTTATTCATGTTTAATCTTGCTGTGCAGTGCTACATTGTCATGTTGTTTGAGAGGAATTTATGTTTTGCATTACATTTTCCTATGCTGTTACATTAGTTAATTGTTAATAATGGGGGTGCATGCTGTCTGAAGAACAGCATGATGTAAAAGTAAGTACTTGAGTCTTAATGAATGTGCAATTCATTTTAGTTTTTGGGCATGTCATGTAAATTTTAAACAACTACTATTAGTTTTGACGTTTTGCTGACCGTGCATCTCAGTATATTTATCTCAGTAATTAACCAACTTGATGCACAAAATATTTGTTTCACAATAAGTTTATTTCATGCCTCTACATGTTTCGCGCACATGTGTTCGAAACATGTAGAGGCATGAAATAAACTTATTGTAAAACAAAAATTTTGTGCATCAAGTTGGTTAATTACTGAGATAGAGCTACTATTAGCTTCATCGTTTCTGTCTGTCCTTCTTTCTGTTCGTCTGTCCAAATGGAAAATTCAGCTCCCACTGGATGGATTTTCATGAAATTTTATATTTGAGAATTTTTTGAAAATCTCTTAAGCAAATTCAGGTTGGATTAAAATCTGATAAGAATGATGAGTACTTTATGTGAGGATATATGTACATTTTTTATATCCCTGCTGAATTCTTCTTCGAATGAGGTATGTTTTCAGACAGAAGTTGTGGAGAAATTCAAAAGACAGATTTTATGTTTAATACATGTTTTCCAAAAATCCTACCATTAGGAAAGTGCGGTAGACCAGACAGACCACAGATGATGATATAATACAGTGCATAAAAGGTGTGATTTGCATGCTGGATAACGAAGTCAAGAATACAGACACACTCATAATATACTTATTATTGTTAACAGAAGCACAAAATGTTCTGTGACTCAACAGTGCAAAGGAAACCACTTTTTGCATTTCCATGGCAACAGTGAACACTTTTATATTTTTTGACAGCTATGTGTATGCCACAATAACAAGGCAGGCATTGTACGTATAATGTAACATTGAGGCGTGTATGTGCAACCAGTGTTGCAGTGGAAAGGCAATAAGTGCTACATATTTTGAGTCTGTGCCCGTAGCTGTAGGTATCCAGCATGCAATGTGCATGCACCATATTGTTGTCTGTGGCCTGCCTGGCTGTACACTCTTTTTCCTCATTATCTCATAAACGGCAGGATTTTTTAAAATAGTTACTGAACTTAAAATGTGTGTTTTAATTTTCTCTACAACTTTTGTCTGAAACATTTCTCATTCTAAGGAGAAGTGAGTGAGATATGATCAAAAATGGATATTGGTCTTCATGTAAGGTACCCATTATTCCTGTCAGATTTTAATGAAACTTGAATTTTTATGGCAGATTTTCAAAAAATATTGAAGTATCAGATTTCATGAAAATCTGTCCAGTGGGAGCTGAGTTGTTTCATGTAGACGGACAGACATGACAAAGCTAATAGTCACTTTTTGCAATGTTGCAAACCCTCCTAAAAGGGAATATATTGCATTACTTGGCAACAGTGGTCACACGAATGTGCCACAATGTAATGTATGTGCATTGTCTCTTGTTCAGAATTTGTAGTTAGATGTATTAGAAATTGTTAATGAGAAGCAATTTTTTGCTGTCCACTGTTTAGCTGTAAAACACAGGGCATTTGCCATCCAAAATGAAGCTCCAGACACAGAGACATCCCCTCCATACCGGCCAGTTGTAGGAAGTGCTGGATCTCCAAGTAACCCAGTACAGTCACAAACAAGTATTCTGCGGCCAGGACGGGCACTTATCAACCCTTTTGATCCGTCTCATGTTACAATTAAACTCACCTCCAACAGGCGACGTTGGACTCATATCTTTCCCAAAGGTAGTATTTCTTGCTCATTGTTTAATTGTAGTCTGTGCGTGCGTGCATGCACATGTGTGCGCACATGCACGTGTGTGTGTGTGTGAGAGAGAGAGAGAGAGAGAGACAGACAGACAGAGACAGATAGACAGACAGACATACAGATATGACAGACAGACATCAGAAAAACACAACATGTGGAACTATGTTTGGGACACTTCACGGTTTGCAAGGGTTTAAAGATCGGAGATGTAGATATGAGAATTATATTTAAATAGAACTTCAGACTTTCATTATTAACCTGTGTCCATACTTGGGCCAAGATTTTGTCCTAGCTGACTTGAAATGAGTATGTACATGGACTGGTCATAAGCTTTCTTTCCTTAATGCCTGTGGCAGAGAGAGTAGTGTACGCATGTGCCGTTTTCCAGTGTAGATAATTCATTGTTCAGAGAAATTATGTCTTTTACTCCATTGCCTTTCTTTTTACTCTGTCTGTGTGTGGGCACAGACACTGTCATGGATACACCCTGTGATGATAACAGTCAACTATAAATCTGTTAAAAGTAAGTTGGTAAGGCAGACATATTGGCAAGCAGGCATGGACATGATGATACTGTAATCCTACCAGATGGAACTGTATAATAATTTCCCAGATGTCACTGACCCATGCAGGCAATACCTAGTCTCTGTACTGGCTTAACTAATTCAGTCTACTTGTATTGGATGTAGGACCCACTGGTGTGCTAATCCAGCAGCATCACTACCAGGCTGTTCCAGCAGTTTCAAACCCAGACCAACATGTATATGAAGCTGGATCTACATACAGCGCATCTCCAGGCAATGAAAACTCTGCCCCAGCCAGTTCACTCCCAAGATCTGTCTCTCAGATTACATTTCTTGACAGTAAGTATTATGTAATTACTAAATGCTATTCATTGTCCCCATTGTACAGTTTTATCAAGTCTCTATGTTTACCCTCTCGTAGGTTCAAATGTTCTACTCAGCACCCTGTTCTCCAGCACCTTTGATCCATATGTTGCTTTAATGTGAGGACGATGTTCTGTACTCTTACAAAAAACCAAGTGGGTTGGTGTACCACTAATGTGGAAGGATAGTATTGTGAATCCACAATCTTATATACAGATTCTTTGTTTGCCTACTGTATGGTGGAAAGAAACACAAATTGTTTATCACTAATGTTGATATAATAGGGTTACTACTATGAAGTCCTTGTCATTTTGCATCACAACCTTCAGTGCATGTCTCAACAACTTCCCAGACAAGTACAGCTTATGTGTGACAAAAGAAGCAATAGTAGATTGTCACTGTAACAACAGTGTATATTTGTAGTAACTTGATTTTACAGTCCACGTGTTTTAGTCACATGATTATAGCTGCTGTGTGAGCTGAAGCAGAAACACATGGCTTCATACTGTTGACTCATATGATGTCAGCCCAGGGTTGCTTACCTAACGCCAGGGACTGATGGAAGTAGTTTTCTGTGCTGGTATTTATTTATAAACAAGTTCTGAGCAAAATGCATAAATAGCAGTGACCAGAGTTTTGGACTTTTTCCATCATTCAAGATTAAAATTTATGGTGTTTTGGAGGCTAGATACGCGATTATCTTTGGGTGAAGCAGGGAGAACCTACTCAGATGGCCGATTAGAAAGACCTAGTCCCATTCCTTGGATGGAGAGCAAAGTATAAACTGATTGCATACTGATGACATCAAAAGTCACCTGCATGGGAGAACTGAATTTAATTAAGCTTTAGAAATTTCTCAGCAACTTTGGAATTACAAAATAAGTAAAACCTGGTTAATTTGAACTGGTTGGGACCAAAAATCATGCTTTGAAATATACAGTTTGAAATAAGTTGATTTTTCAGTTCATACTAACATGGTATGAGGTTAGTTAAAATCATGAAATAATGTAAAATATGACTCTTTATACATTATCATATTTAGAAATTCGATTTTGTTCTATTCATTGCTTTGCAGACCTGTAATTTTATGTAATGAATTTACACACAGAAAACAAGCCAGCAAAAGTTCTTCATGTTTGTCAAACTTAGGCCTGTGTTCATTGTTTCTTAAAATGCGAGTCATTTGGCCTCGGTTTCAGAGGTGCTAGTGCTGTAATTGTAAGCAGCTAGTTGTTACTCTGCACATCTATGGTGAATTGTCACTATGCTTACCCACTGGCTTCAAACTGCCTGTACAACACTGGCACATCCTCCACGCTTTGCTGTATGTTGTCACTTCACTTTTAACAATCCTTTTCACATGGCGACTCTACATTTCACTAACCACTGTATTATCAACATTCTTCTCCTCTTCGTAGTACTAATTATTTGCCCTCAAAAGGGCAGATTTGTGTAGCCATGGAAACAGGTGATTTCCTTTGGTTGGGTTTTGTTACGTTTGGTTAGGATGTGTTGCGTGCTTCTTTCATTTTTGTTCACTTTTCGTATGATGTCTAGTTTTCCTGTTATTGTCATATTTTTCTGTTCTCTCACTCATACTTTATGCATTGTGTGGAATAAAAAATTCAGAATTATAATGTGTGATAGACATTGTGGCACTTTTCAATGTAAAAAAGACATACTTCCTTTGCCTTGACTTCCACAGCAGGTAACAGCACAACCAATTTGCATGCATCACTGTGCCTGCCTCTTGCAGGTTTGGTGCTCAACAGAAAGCACATTTGAGGCCAAGAGCATTCTTGAATGACTGAAAGAATTTTGAGGGGTTTACAAAGTATTTACTAACATTTTTCTGTGGTGTGGGTTTAGATTGCAATAATTTTGAGTAATCCAAATTTAAGCCACTTTTGGGCTGCAGAACTGCTTAAAATAAAAAATTAACTGTGTTTCAAATTGATCACTTTAAAGTGCTGTACTTTAAGTTGGGGAATGTCATTTGATTTGCATTAATGAATGTTTTGAATTTACTGGTAATGAATTAATGAGGTTTTACTGTGTCTATAAAAACACTATCTGAAGGCCATGGTTTTTATTGATTTGTAGCAGGGAATCCAGCTTTGTGATCCCAGTTTTTTTTAATATTTTTTATTGTTAAAGGAACTGTGAAAGGTCAGTTGTAGTAATTCAGTTATCTCCTGTATGTGACTGCTGATGTTATGAGTATGTGTATTTCTTCTGGACTTCATTCCATGTCCAGAAATTGAGGCTGCCTCTTTCCAACACACCCACTTGAGCAGGTTCTCTTTGTTTCCACAATCCTGCTGGAGATGGAGGCAGATCCAGTCTCTGAAACATTGTGAGTTTTTAATCTGGGTTTTTGGATTATGTCCAAAATTTTAATCATGTCCATGATCATGTACCATGTCAGGATCCATTTTTGGGCTCATTAAGCCTATCTTTTTCATAGCCATGCACTAATATCACTGTATTGAATAAACACTGACACACGCACTCATATATTGTTAAATCACCACTTCATTTACACCATATGTCCTTGAGCATGTTAATAATTCTGCAACAAGATACACATCAGTTGCAGTTATTCTGTTAGAAGTATCACAACTTTTACAGAAATGTGTCATTATAATTTATGGATGTTTACATCTTATTGGCTTATAGCTTGCTGTTCATATGCTTCTGTACTGGGTTAAAAGTAAATAGTGTCTGGTTTGTATACATTTTGCATCCATCTAATGTTGAAAATTATCCCATGAGTTGAGACCAACATCATGCCTAACTGAATGGAACAAGTTGTTGTTCAGTGCTTAGCACTTCTGCTTTGTACTTCAGAGGGCCAGAAAAAATCTTCTATTCTGACAGATCTTTCATTTTCCTCACTCCCTGCTTGCAGGGCATGGCCCGTACTTTAACGTATGCCACAGTTGACATCTTCATGTCTTACCAACTTCATTATGCATAATTGGCCTCCTGTTTCATGCTATATGATGTGTGTCTGTCCTCAGACCATTGCATTGCACCCAGTGTAATAGAACTTTAATTCACTAAGGCCAGGTTATTTAAATCTTTTGGTCAGTTAGCATTAGAATCCCGAACACATTTAAATTGGTAAAAGCTGTAATCTTGCCAGTAAATGATATATTTACCTTTCTGCATTTTCATGGGAGTCTAGTTTATTAATGCAGCATTGTATTTTAAGTCATTATCGTTACACTTCAACAAATGTGTCATGTTTAATAATATTTTAGACATCAAGAGCCGCTCCTTAGGGCGTCCTGGTGTTCCACCATCAGTACTTGGTGAAAAATCTGTTCAGACCAATAAGAGCTTGACTTTACTCTGGGGAGCTACTGGTGAGCAAGAATGGACTCCAGCACTCACCACAGGTGAGCTGAATATTATAGGTCAGTATGTGCAATTATACTGTCAGTACTTTTTCATAGGTGCACATGGGACAATACTTTTGTATTGGTGTTGGTCTAGTGGTTTAGATTTGATGGTGTTGTGATCTTATAAAGACACCAAAGGGATATAGTGCTGAGCAAAGGTTCTGAAGTTCTTGGCTGGATCAAGTGGAGATTTTTTGTGTGCCTTTTCTTTCTTGCATGTGTTGTGTATATGCATGTCTGTAAAAGTGCCTCATATTAGCTCTATGCTTTGGTTTGTACTTGTATTAAGGACTTCCATAATATGTGTTTTCACATGCTGTGGTATAGGAATGTAGTACCTAATTTGGCATATATATAATGATGTATTCACAGTGCATTTTATATGAGACTGAAATCATTGTAATGTTGAAAGTCATGTTCTTAATACTTCTGAACTGATTATGTTTACAATACATTACTGCAAATTATACTGATGATTTTGGATACCATCCATCCTCTTTGAGTATTAGTTCTGATTCATGCTGTACTATAGTAAGTAGTCTTTGTGTTATAATCAGACATTTGGGTAATTATTTGTTTACCAGTATGGTGAACTAAAACATACATAATGCTGTTTAATAGTATGTTGTTTCTTCATCTTTTTAACATTTTCCTTCATCAAGGAGTGTCATGTTTTAATATATGGTGCATGAAATTATTTTTCTTTTCTTGATTCAGTGACTGCTTTGATTTTCTGCTGAACTGTCTAATTGCTTTATATTTTACTCATGTTTGGACATTTGTGTCATGCCTGTATATTGTGGTTTTCTTTTTGAGGATCACATTGTGTTACGCTTAGGCCCTTTTGTGACATAATATGTATAAGTTTTATTTTACTGTATTTGTAGATAAATCTTAAAGCTGTACTATGTTTTGTATAGAATGGCTAATATGTTTATTACAGCTTCCTTTCTATTTAATTGGCTGCACATGTATTGAAGTCTGATCATCAAGTTGCAGCATTTGTGTGTTTCAAGCAGTAAACAGTACTGTCTTAAATTAAATACATTCTTCTTGCTTTCGTAGAATGGGAATCTCAGTTTCTGAACTGATTTCAAAATGTTCTTTGCGGTATTTTTTCTGGTTTTCTGTAACTCACCATGCTGTAAGCATACATACCATGTTTTCTTCAGCTGTTTGTCTTCACCCATTCTGTTTGCATGTTTCTTCTGTTTCTTTTTATATATTATCAAACTTAGGTTCATTATGTACTTTAGTCTTCCAGAATCCCCAATTTCGCCCACAGATGGCGTACATCTCAGCATAGACTCAGTTGCAGATGGAACATAAGACTGTGTTGACTATTGATGTAACCTAACACTATTTTTGATCCATATTTGAGTTAATGAGAGGATGAAATTGGTCTGTGGTTGAATCTCAGGGTTTGTTGATGTTATTTTACAGATGTTGGATCTTGAAAACAGCACTTTCATTGGTTAACCGACTTATTATTATTTTGTATAATTAAGTGATATACTTTAAAATGAAAGACACTTGTGGAGTATGTGTTATTTGCAGATAAAATTGCTTGTCTGCAGTAGCATCTGAACACAGATTATTTAAATCAGGATGTTAGTGAATGTATATTTTTGCCTCCCTTTCATTTCTAATGTCATGAACACAACACAAATAACTTTTGAGTCATATAGTTGAGTAATGTAATTGTTCATTTCAAAAGAGTATTTGTATGAATATGACGTATGTAAAAAGAAACTTATGCTGGATACCACAAGTACATCATTCTTTATTTAGCCAAAGAACGTAGTCACACGTCCCATAAACAACTTTACCAATAATCTTTGTTGTTATTTTCATCAAATTCAATATACATACTGGTATTTTTGCTAAATGAGTATCTGGTAAATAATTGTGATTGATGGGAGGTAAAGAAAAGCCACATTCAAACAAATACAAGGAAATTTCAAATTATGGATCTATGATGCCAGCTGTGTACAAATGGATGTTAATATATTAAAGTGTTTGTAAGTGGTTCCACTTGTCTCTTATTTTCTAAATTTCTTTTGCCATGTGTACTTATTAAATTTTCTCCTAAATATTTAGATTATTATACAAGGTGCTATCCAAAAGTTCAAAAGTGTATCAGACAAAAAAAATAGCCACATTCATGGTTTTTATCGCCATCCATTTCAAAAAAGTCCCCTTGGGAGTGTACACAGCGGTCCCAACATTTTTGCCACGATTGAAAGTTGTCCTGGAAGTCCTTTGTGTCAGCATCTTTCAGCACCTTCTGCAGTTTGGCTTGAATCTCCTCTACAGGGTCATATCTTCACCCCTTCAAATTGATTTTCATCATGGAGAAGAAGAACAAGTCACAAGGGACTAAATCAGCCAAGTAAGAGAGATGGGGGATGACTGCCATGTTTTTGGAGGCCAAAAAGTGCTTCACAGCCAAAGCAGTGTACATGAGCACATGGTTGTGATGGAGCACCCAGTCATTCTTGCATCAGTTGTCTGGCCGCCTCCACCTCATATCCACCCTAAGCCACCTCAGGACTTTGGAGTAGAACTTCACGTATGGTTGGTGGTCTGATCTGGAAGGATGTATTCCATAAGGATAATCCTGTCAATATTGAAATCTTGGATCAGCATTGACTTCACATTACTTTCACTTGCCTCGCTTTCTTTGGAGGGGGTGTTGTTACATTTCAGGTTCTTACCCATAAATCCAACTTTCATCACCAGTTATGTCCTTGGAAAGGAGGTGTGTGTTGATCCTGACCTGCTCCTTAACACATTGCTGTCGGGCTGGTCTTTTAATTAAATACCCCCTGGTGACCGGACATTTTAAATGCTTTTAATGTTCATTCCCATAACATTTTGCAGGCTTATCGTTCTAAAATAAGGTTCAAGAGCGGTCTGTCTGCTT
>Ga0136643_10009105_pt1 | contig 14580 bp, 5 predicted proteins | sample TergutLab28metaG_FD_96883 | JGI IMG/M metagenome (GOLD analysis project Ga0136643, IMG submission 96883) | Labiotermes labralis P1 segment gut microbial communities from Petit-Saut dam, French Guiana - Lab288 P1 (version 3) (version 3) | ecosystem: Host-associated > Arthropoda: Insects >... | reverse complement strand
GAGAAAAAAACGGAGAGTATATACCATGTTTAAAATATTCAGTACCTATATTTGTTGAATAAATATATAAAATGCAACTTTAGAGGTTAGCGGTGCGGTACGACCACTATAGTTGACATTATGTGTCAAAAGGTTAAGCATGGATTTGTTCTTTCTGCCAACATCATTAGTATGCCCCATTGTGTTCTTCCTTCCAACAGATTAAACCTCATCATATCATCAGCAACTGCCTTTTTTGGATCTCATAAACAACCAGAGTTTACACATGACCACATCAACAATGGTATATTATACTGACAGAGATCAAACCAAAAATTAAGTACAACAGGAGAGGCAATGTACATATAACACAACACTGAGGTGCATTCTTGCAACCATTGTTGCAGTGGGAAAGCAATTAAGTATTACACAGCTTGAGTGTGCATCTGTAGCCCTAGGCAACCAACATGCAATAAGCATGTGCCATATTGTCATCTGTGGCCTGGACCGCTCTGAAATATTTTTACACATGCAAATGTTACGATTTTCGAAAAAAGGTTATTGAACATAAAATGTGTGTTGTGATTACCTCTACAACGTTTGTCTGAAACATTTCTCATTCTAAGAAGAAATGAGTGAGATATAATCAAAAATATCTAGTGGTCTGTATATAAAGTACCTTTTAGTTTCATTCGATTGGAAAGAAACATGAATTTTCTCAAAAGTTTTCTGAAAAAATACCCAATTTCATGAAAATCCGTCCAGTGGGAGCTGAGTTGTTCCATGCAGACAAACAGATGGAAGGATGGACAGACATGACAGAGACAATAATTGCTTTTTGCAATTTTGCAAATATGCCTAAAAGTCACAAAATTTCATAAAGCACCTAAAAAATCACTTGAAACTGACACCCAAGAAACATCCTCATAGTTGCAATTTCAGGCTTGGGAAAAGAAGAAGTCACAAGGGAATAAATAAGGTGAAAAGGAAGGGTGGGAGACCACAGCCATGTTTCTAATGGCCAAAAACTGCGGCTGCTACCGCTTGTTGGTGAAACAGTAAGACACAGACATCACAACAATCCACTGCACATTCAAGACCTCTCTTACAATTTGTTGGCACATTACATCCAAGAGGCTGACTGGCCACAATCTCCAAAGTGGTTCTGCCTCAGTCTTTGTTAATAATCTTGGAAACTTCCTCCACATTGTCATCTGTGTGTCCTTGTAATGAAACAATCTGATACTCATGATTTTCAGCTTAAGTCCTGTCAGGTTGGAATTGAGAAAACCAATGAGAAGTCTGTGCTCTTCCACACAAAACTGTCACCAAAAGCAGTTTTCGGCATCTCATGTGTTTCTGATGTACTGTTTCCCAAACTGTTAAGCAAGACTTAATGCACATGCAATCTTCCTTAAAATCTTTCAGTATGAAATTCTGACCCACTCTTAACATGCAGAACAATAAACATCGAGTGACAAGTAATTCAGAGGATTATGGCCACAAAACTCACTGGACTGTCTCAGAAGCAGGGGCATAGCTGGGGTGGGGTGAGTGATGCGGCAGCCGTAGGCAGCAGATTGCAAGGGGTGGCAACATGAATATTTTAAATATAAAATTTATTTTCTGCACTAAACAAATTTTGTATTACTGAGACAAACAGAATGAAATTCAATAAATAACTGTTATGTTTTTAAAGTTGGTAAGTAATTGCTGCCATTGGCAGCCACTGCAAATCCTCGCCCCAGGACACACTGCTGCTCAGAAGATAGTGACACTACAGCACCTAGTGGCAGAAAGGTGTACTAGTTGCCATTATCAGTCCTGGTGGTGAGTTTGGAAACTTTTCAATATGTCTCATACAGCCTATACATTTATGACGTTACTAAAACACAAATCAATATGTCTCATACAGCCTATACATTTATGACGTTACTAAAACACAAATCAATATGCCTCATATAGCCTATACATATATGATGTTACTAAAATACAATTCAATATGCTACTAAAACAACAATAATATTTTATTCAAACATGAACTGAAAGATCTGAGGTTCTCATAGCAAATTGAGGAAGATTAATCCACTGGAATATGACAGTGTTTTGAGTGGCAAACAGTTACCAACTTTTAAAGGGAGCATACTGCCTCCTTCTTCAAGGTCTATGCCAGTGACATGAAAAACACTGCTCATGAAATTTACGTCTGTGGCCTGTGACAGACTCAAACACACACAAGGTCTCTCTTCATAAGGAAGTATAATTCTTTCATTTCATAAACTTTGCATGTATTTTTAAAGTTAGTAAAAAGACTTTTAACTTGTAATAGGCTTTGTGCATGCTGAATTAGAAAATTCTGTGTTGGAAAACTTCCCAACATTTGGCACTGAAAGGAATCAGAAAAATAGAGTGGTAAGCTTCACTTACTCTTTAAGTTTTAAGTATGCTGCAATAATAATTAGTACAAGTGTTATTTCATTCATGGTTTCCAACAATGAAAGACCGTGTTTTTTTAAAAAATTATCAGTGACAATGCAACAGTGCCAGTCAGCTCCCTGACATCCTTATATTCTTCAAAGATAAGTAAGTCTTCAAAACCAGATTATATTTAAATTATTGTATTTATTTTCATTGCAATAATACTAATAATTAATAGTAATTTGGTGTAACATAATTCAAGTTTTCCTTGAAAAGAAAATACTTTTATTGTAAAGTATTGGTCTGTGGCCTGCACAGGCTGTGGAGATTGTCCTGCTATGTCTCTAGAGTACATGAAGAGTCTTCCAAAACTGCTCTGACACTGAAGACGGTAGCAACAAGCTTCTGTGAAATGTAACTATTCACCAACTGTCACGGCATCATAGCCATAAGACTTTTAGCTTAAAAATTTAAACTGTGTCTCATAAGATAAGCTAACAATGGGAAGCAAACATGCCAGAATTTTTATGCTGTATGTCCACTTCATGAATAGTTTCAATTTATTAAATAATGAACACTGAATCAAAGATGCTTGTGCAACAACTGATATAAGATTTGAAACTCTGACAATAAAGCTGAAGGCAGCTAGGAACCCAAGATAGCTCAGTCAGCATAGTGACTAGCTATCGGCTGACAACCAGGAAATCATAGTTCAATTCTTGGTGGGGACAAGAGATTCATCTTTGCTCCAAAATGTCCAGAGCAGCTCTAGGACCCACCCTGCCCCCTGTTCAATGCATATCATAGCAGGGACTCTTTCCCCAGACCTGACATAGTTGTGGCAAGACACTGACCTTTCACCTCATTTTAGTGCCATGGTTACGAATGGAGGGAGTTACACCTCCACTCACAATATACCATTACATTTACCTTTACTCCACAGGCTGCATCTTACCTAAAGCCATACATATCTTCTCCCAGGGAATTCTCCTCATCACTATCCTCTGCCGCAACATACTGCACTTCCAAACAGATGTCACCCAGTTGTGACTGCAAGATATCCACTGCTTCTTGGTGAGATGCCTGCAAGAATTTCAGGCCAGCATTTAGTAGAACTGCAATTCAGGTAGGTTACATCCACTCTTAACTGGCTATAATCACATTACTGCAGTGCTGCATAGGCATTGCCAAGCTGCAAAAGCACCACATTTTAGATGTTCTTTACGAAGTGAAAAAGGAATGCCTTATGTAAAGACCTTGTTTTCTGTCTGTGACATAGTATTAGTGACTACACCACTTGTTGGATATTCAAGAAATTCCGGACAGAAGTTCTTCACAAAACAATGTCAGGCACACATAAGTTTGGTTAAGATCAGCACAGTGATATACTTTACTTAAGAATTTAAATTAATTTCTACCCACAATTTCCATACTTCTCACCTGATTTGGGCGAAATATGGTACAAAAGATGTCCATGTAACGAAGTTCAGCAAATGTGAATTTCATGAAAATCGGTGCTGAAAAGTTCATGCCTTATTTACAGGTGTAGATAAAGGTTTATTTATGTGTGTACCACAAAACCACACAAAGTTTTATAAGAAAAGAATGCCCTTGTAAAGTCTGCGTGCTACATCACAGACTACACCATCTGCAGTCTTGTTCAGTACTAAAAGCATTGCCTCAGAACTTAACGTATGGTCTGCAGTTTTACTGAAGCAAGAAACTTGAAAAAAAGTCTTTTATTTACAAATGACAAAATGTTATATCCAAATTTAATTATGACCACCAACTCTGCACTACTAGAAGATTCAGAATCCCTATTCAGACAGAATAAAGATTAAATTATTCAAATAATTTCCTGGCTCATCAGCTTCAATCTCACAATCCAGTGACCTAACAATTTGAAAATATTAAATGCATTTGAACCAGTACTTGTGCGTTTGTGCACGTGTTCAAGTACACTGATCTCGGAAGACTTCTGCACACTTCAGTTCTACTCCCTGACACTCAGTGGGATAATATATGAGGAGACAGGAAAAATATAATGAATGACAACTAAGTACACAAAACAGGCATCCCACCACCACCCACTTCACTGTGTGTGCATTGTCTGAGGTATCAGAGCTGGGACCCAGCTGCATGCAACTGGTCCGGCCATACCAAGTAGTGAGATGCAATGATTCAGTGACATGATGCTGTGCCACTTGGCAAGCAGTTACAAACATTTGAAAGGAAAACAATGTATTCATTTATCATGGTAAAGTATCAAGATGTCAGCATATACCCACCCAGCTACACATCGTCACAACCAAAAACAACCATATCTTCAGCAACACCACTGTGCAACTTGAAATATCTTAAAGCATTGCAATATTTGGCCCCAAAATAATCTAATCACAGCTATTACCTGTTTCAGATCTTGCCCATTTGCGGACAATATGGCATCTCCAACATACAGTGAACGACATTTTGCCGCTGGGCCATCGGGTTCCAATTCTGATATCAAAATGGGCACGCCATGCTCACGGCCTCCCTAAAAGATAAAAATGAATCACAAAGAATATTGGAAACTTAAAAACTCAGGAAGGGCAATCTCACACAGGATGGCAAAAAATGTTCACTTCTCAATGCTGAAATAATCACTAACGATGAAAAGCAGCTATGCCAGAAAAGAATGGGGAAACTACCACCCACAAAAACAAGTTCACAGGCTGAAGTCAGTACTCACAGTAATGGAAATTCCCAGTCCTTCTCCTGCTTCTCGCTGCACAGTGATAAACCTGGGTTCGCAGATACCATGATGATTTCTACTTAATGGTGGTTCAGATGTAGGACCTGCATTATCACCACCCACACCACATCCTTTGCTACGGCATGCCCTCACCACAGTCTTATGGCGATGCAACAAGATTTCTGATTCCAGCTGCCGCCACAGTTTGTCCCTCACATCACCTCGCATTTCTCGCCCCAGTAACTGCAACTGTTGTATTCTGCAAGGATTAAATTTGAAACATAGCAGTAACATTTACCATGATTGTACTGCAGTGCAGTACATTCCCAATTACTCACTTACAAGTCACTAATCTCACACTTAAGTTTAGTCCCCTTTGTTACATAAAGAACTTAAAAGGTTTAAGAGATTACTGTACTGCATATGCATGTGCCAGGAATTTTCAGTTTTTGCAGCAACTGACCACTTTGCAGAGACTTGGTATAAATGTTATGACAATTTCTTACAATAAGGGGTAACAACATGATGGAGACACAATTATGTGATGTAGGAATAATGCCAGTGCCAGATGATGTATGGCCCTGACATGTTGTAAAGCAATAGGTGTTTGGTAAGTAAGCAACTCTTGTTCAGGCAATTTTTTTGTAGAATGTGAAATAACAACATAGTAGCTATCCATATATTCTAGATGGATGTGGGTCAACTTGCTGCTCCAGCCATTTTATCCTTTGGCAAAAGCCCTCTCTTGTAACCCCTGTATAAGATGATTTGCGGAGCCCAGAGTTGATCTGGAAACTACCTGGACACTAAGGAGAAGAAAAAATTCTCTGCCCCTAACATTGATTCAAAACCAGTCCCTCAAACATCCAGTCAACAGCCTAGACATAATGCTGGCAGAAACTTAGTCACAACTTTGCTTGGTGGGTCGCAATAGAAAGATGTTATGAGGGGGTGCTGATAAGACCTTAGCCCGACCAGGAAGGAAACAAGCTACAGCGACCAAGCGTGGGATTTATTCAACATACTACCCATGAAGCTCAATACACTTCTTAGCTCATTGCTCTAACTTTTGCAAGCCACTCAAAAAAAATTTAAAATGTTGTCTGTCCAACCAGGTCTCCACAGCAGCAATGACCTCTGCTTTGGACGAAAAATGGCGACCTTTCAATTCTTTTTTCAGTCCAGGGAACAGGTGTAGTCCGATGGGGCCATATCCAGAGAATAGGGTGGGTGATCAAGACATTGGAAGCCCAGGTAGGCCAGTTTCTTCTGAGTTGCAAGTGCCTGGTGAGCCGGGGCATCATTGTGCAAGAACAAGACACCCTTGGTGACCTTCCCGCGGCGTTTTTCCTTGAAAATGTACTTCAGTTGCACCAGCAGAGATGAGTAACACTTTGTGTTGATAGTTTGGCCCTTTGGAAGATAATCAATGTGAAGGATGCCGTCTTGATCCCAAACAATTGAGGTGAGAACTTTACCAGCAGAGCTTCCACTTGTCCAAATCTTCATGAATGATGGACCCAACCCGCTCATGTAGGATGCCCAGTTGCTCACCTATTGATTTAGCTGAAATCCAGCAGTTTTCCAAGATTAGCTCGTGAATCTGATCAATAATCTCCGGGGTGGTCACTGTTGTGGGTCGTCCAGGACGAGGCGCATCACAGGTGGAAAAATCACCACGTTTCAATTCGGCCACACAGTTTTTGACGGTGGCATACGGTGGTGCATGTTCCCCTAATGTTTCTGTCAGAATGGCGCGAATTTCCTTCGGCACCTTGCCTTGCAGGAAAAAAAACTTGATGATAGCTCATGTCTCTATGTTGTTGAATTCGCATGTGTCACCTGACATGCTTCCTTTCAGCCTCTGTAACAAGCAAAGACTTGCAATTCGGCACATGAATAGACCCCTCTTTCCGACACCATTGATTCCGTCCTACAACACTGGGAAGTAGGTCAGCCTAAGGACTTATCAGCACCCCCTCGTATTTTGAATATGGTACGCACCTTCCAGCCAATTCCTTGTCCAGATACTTTGCCGCAAGTTTAGCACCATACACTTCACTATGCAAGGCAAGCAGTGTATTACGGACAGCCATGTTTTCACTCTGTAGCTGAGACACCTCACTGCGCAGAGATGCCAGTTCCATGAGACCCAACTGCATTTCTTCTTCTTTAACTGTGTACAAAAATTAATGTTAATAAGTGAATCATGTTTTAGACTAAATCTAAGTCACCTTTTGTAAATAAACATGAAAATTTCACAAACTTAAGTTCTCAGTTACTGCGTGACCGTTGCTGATTACCACCACCACCACCACCACCACCAGTACTAGTACTACACAAAGTTCACCAATTTGCCTTAATCACATTCTTTTAATCCAAATACACATAGTGTGGTAGTGAGGTACGTGCGATGAATCTCACACAAAATCCCCATCAATGTAACCTACAGCTTATGTTGCACATTACCATTCAGTATTTACACCATTTGGATACTTACACAATTACATACCAATCCTAAATTTATTTATGTATACATACAATTCCTGACATCCCTTGAAATGTTCAAGCTTTAAAAATGTTATTGCTAATGCACTGCCACAACATAAGACAGTTACTTGTAACTTCGTACTGTACCACGTACAATATCTTACGTTGTGTCCATACTTAACTGACAAAACAGAAATAAAAAAAAAACTCAGTGTTTTTGTTACATATCTTATGCAACATTTATGGAACATTTTTGTAAGTTTACACTTTGGCCTTTAAAATGTTCATGTTTCCAGCAACTCTCTAGAGTCCAGTTGGTGGTCAGTAAACACTAAAAGGATTCTGCTTTGTTTCAAGTTTCACAAGCTGAATAGTCATGTCAGTGTAGTGTGGACAGCACACTAACAAACCCTGAACAGTTGAACTTATGCAGTGTAGGTATGCAGTTATACTATCATATGTTGCAAAACTGTGTACTTTTGCATTACGACCACAGACTTCTGCATACCAATTCATAAGTGGAGGACAGAAGACACACGTAAATTAATAGAAATATATACAGAATGTACAATATAAAGGGCCCTTCATCTCTGGAATTTAAGAATACATTTAAAACAAGACAGGCAATGTACATGAAACTGAAACATAACATACAGGCGCGTTCGTGCGACCACTGTTCAAGTGGAAAAGTGATAAGTATTACATATTCTGAGTGTGTGTGTTTGTAGACTTAGGTATCCTGAACAATGCCCATGTCATACTGTCATGTTTGGCCTGACTGGGTCTAAAATATTTTTCTACATTATCTCACAAAAGCAGAATTTTTGAAACAAAAACAGTGATTGAACATAAAATGTGTGTTTTGATTTTCTCTACAATTTTTGTCCGAAACATCTCTCATTCTATGAAGAACTGAGCGAGATATGATCAAAAATGTGTACCTGTCTTCATGTAAAGTAATCGTTTATTGACAGATTTTAATGAAACTTGAATTTTCTCCAAAGATTTTTGAAAATAACTCAAGTATCAAATTTCACAAAAGTCCATCCAGTGGTAGCCAAGTTGTTCCATGCCAACGGACAGACAGATAGACATGACGAAGCTAATAGTTGCTTTTTGTAATTTTGTGAACAGGCCTAAATATGAACAGCAAACGATTTGAACGCCACTCTGGATGAAGTTGACGGGAAACTTAGAAACTTTAATTTGCCGTACCTCTGCGACATATTTATACCCCCACCCCACATCACCCGCTCAAAAAAATTTGCAGCAAAGAAGCAATTCCATGCTAAATGCTTTAGCTATTCCCTGATGAGCTTTCTGCATGACAGAAATAAACCCCACAAGAGTCAGCAGGCAGAATTATCTGACACTCAGGTAAATACATGGGTTTAAAAACTTCATTACATTATTAATTAACTCTCATACACTTTTGAATTCACAGTTCTAACAACATTAATTAACTTTAAGATGACACACTGCCATTGTGTTATCAATCCCTCCGCCTCCTATTCGATGGGTACCAGCATTCTTTGACAGGGTAAAGTGGCTAGGGTATGTAGGTAACCACTCACCTCCATCAAATGCCAAGGTTAAGAACAAGTGGAACTATACTTCTACTCCCCCTAATACCTCCAGGCCATGGACAGAGACAACTTTGCCTTTATGTTCACTTTTTGGGAACAGGTCCATCCATGCAAAGTGCTATATGCCTGCCTTTGTGTAATGTTTCACAACCACTGTAAGTATAATAATTTCTACCTATAAGTGGTGATATCACCAGAGAGGTCATGAACTTGTTGGCCTCATACTGAAGGATATGGCTGCCTTCAGAGAGATCATCATATCCAGCAGCCATCACAGATTTAAGTGCTGATGACAGACAGTACAACTACATGGTTTATACTTTGAGGTGTTTCGTATAAAGACAAAGTAATGTGCATAAAAGTTCGAAACTGAACTATGGTGTTCTCATAAGTATTGGTATCTTTATATCAGTAATTGTTTCTTATGTTACTGACGTGTGCACGAAAAACACTTTAGGTTAAATAACTATTATGTGGTAATGATTATGTTATTCTGTGATATGGTGACATTACAAGAATCATGCTGTGTTCCTCTCGAATGACTGTAGCTAGCAACATACCGTAACACTGATATCAATACTATGAGAACCTCCACTATCACGATACGTTTATGTTCATACATATGTTTTCTCCACACCATCCACACGTTCTTTGGGACTCTCTAACCCAAAGTCAGTGCAGTATCTACCTCCAGAGATTAAGTGCTCAGGTGTGAAGTTCACACGCCTCCATCCAGTGCAGCAGCACCTACCTTCCACATATATTTTTATGGTGTGATGCTTAATGAAGCCATGGGACAACTTCAAATCATTCCTACCTATATGAATATTACACTGGGCAATTTACATTGTCACATATGTATGATATGTGTGACAGTTCATCTGATGGGTTTATTTTCATCTTTGGGCAACTGACTGCTGTTGGAATTAAACCAAGACCCTTGTTAATATCAGGCTTGTATACTAACCAGTAAACTGCTGTGGAAACTTGTAAATGTTTCATCTGGCAGCAGTTGGGATTGAATTTCAGACCTTTCCAACATCAGGTCCTCCTGCTAACTATTACATTACTGGGGTCAACGCACAATGGTCACTGTTATTAACTCCAGTTATGTCTCAGCCTAATGACAGGACAGGAGTATGCCAACCACCCAGAAGGTTGTGTATATCAGATACACCTCAGATAATGACCAGTCCCAAACACAATAACAGTATAATTAATTAACAATTGTTACACACTACTAGACAATCCTTCCAGAAATTAAAAATATGGCCTGCTGGAATGAAACAAAAAAAAAATCTAACCATTATAGGATCCTGAAGGTTTGTTGTCATGTCACAGCAGTCCACCACTTGTCTCTATACAGAGCCAGATTAATCCAGTACACACCTACCCATCCTATTTATTTAAGATCCATTTTTAAAATATCCTCCCATTTATACCTAGGGGTTCAAGGTGGTCTCTCTCCTGCCGGCTTACCTACCGAAAGCTGGTATGCTTGTCTTGTCTCCCCATGTATGCCACATGCCTATCCATCTCAATGTCTTTGATTTCATCATCCAAATAATATTTCGTGACAAGCACAAATCACAAAGCTCCTCATTATGAAATTTTCTCCAGTCTCACTCTTTGGCCCAAATTTTCCTCAGCACTTTTTTCTTGAACACCCCCAGCCCATGTTCTTCCTTTAATGTGAGAGCCCAAATACCGCACCCACATCAAACAGCTGGCAAAATTATAGTTTTGTGTATGTCAATATGTACAGTCTTAGGCTCCTGGCCTATAATGATGGGTAATTTGCCAGAGAGGCAGGCAGCTCTTTAGTGAACTACACAGCTAACATTCCTAATATGCCTCTTTCCTTGTAGTATTTTAACTCATAAACCTCCCCCTACATATGGCCCTTATGGCAGACACAAATCACTGGAGAAAGTAAAGTGGCTTTAGGGGAAGTCTTAGGTAAATTAGAAATGGCTGGCACATCAGAGTTCAAGCTGTGACCATGTAAAGATATCTTGCAAGAAAGCAAACTCACTTCTGTGCTGATGTGTCGGAGACTGCTGCAGTTCCTCCTCTAATTTCCTGCGGATTCGTTCTGCATCGGATTCTGTGTGTACACCAGGCAGATGCTGTAGCTGGGAGGCATGCAGTTGTAGCAGCAGTGTGTGCAGCTCTTGGTCGAGAACAGAATTCCGTGCCTTAGCATCAATCAGCTCTGCACGAAGGTACACCAATTCTGCCTATAAGACAAAGGATAAAATTACTGTATTCTTCCAGTTTCACTCACTTATTACATTACCAAATGCATCTCACATGATAGTGAAAGAAAATGGCTTAGGCCAAGAGGAATGCAGTAGGCTGAGACGATTTAAAGCTTAGACTGTCCCAGCTTCCTGGCATTGATAGGGTTAATTTCACTTGCACACAGTGTCACAAAATTTACTATGAACATTATGCCATTGGATGATACCACACACCTGTACATTTTATAATCCTACGATAAGCAGGAACATCACAGTGGGAACACTTGAACTTTGGAGGTGGGAGTGCCATTTTGTCTAGGGTACTAAATGGTATATGGCAATACACATTGGAAAATGATGAAATGTTTGTTCAGCAATAATTCAGAGCAATGTAAAAATTACAACATGAAAGCAGTGTGAAAAATACAGTTTGAAGTTGATAACTAATGAACCACTACACATTTGTGAAATTTGTTAGGGTGGTGTGTATATATATATATATATATATTTGTATATAAAATACTTGAAGTTAAAAACTACAAACACTGCAACAATACAATTGTCATGCTATATCCAAGAGATTTAACCTGTAAGTGCCAGGTATTCAAATTAAATGCCAATTCTGTGCTAGGCTTTACCTCTTAGTCCACAGTTGGTCAGCAAGGAATAGCTATATGCTGTGGCTCTAAAGGCAAAGTGGCTCTTTATAGGTTTATGTACACACAGTCTGCACCGAACTGGCTCCCTACAGACACAAAATAAAAGACAGCAGTAATTCCAATAGGTGGGTAGGTCTGGAAGTCTAGGCTTTACAGCTTCTGCTCACAACTGCTTCATCAACTTTCATTCATTCATTCCATTGGCATATGCAGAATGTGACAATTCCTTGTTGTTCTTAGGAGTTTCTTCCATTCCTCTCTGTTATATACCTTTTCCTTCCACCCTTTTCCACCAACTAGTCTTCCATCCTCCCTCACTCATCTTGCCATCCATTTCTTGGTCTACCTCTCAGCTGCACAGTTTCCAAATTCACGTATAATACTTGTTTGGAAATTCTATTTTCTTCCATTCTCTGTATATGCCCAAACCAACATAATCTATTTAACCGTACTGTGTCTGTTATAGTGGGTTTTTTAACCATTGCATAAATTTCTTTATTGGTTAATATTCTCCAGTTTTCTTCAACTCTGAAGGAATTAAAATAAAATAGTTACTATGGCTTACTTGTAAGCTTCTGGATCAAAATGATCATACTCCCTGCTCCTTTCTCTCATCTATCACTAGGCCTACTGGATTTAGTAATCCAAAAATGGAGATAAGTTGGACAAGAAGGATGAGTCTGAAAAAATGTTTTATGACATGTGTTTCAGTATTATGTATTTAATTTAATGAGGTATGTACTAGTACCAATTTCACACAGCACAGGATCACAAACTGCACTATTATTACTGATGGTTAATTCTAGAGATGACAAGCTGGTTCTGGTGCCTGCCTACCCAGCCTCCTGGGTGTTGGGGGCTCCATAAAGTGGCTAAGACATGAACCTAAAACTGAAGTTTATAAAACATGCAGGTGTGCATCAAAACGTCCTCCTGGCATGAGTTGAAGGTAGTGTTCCTGTGTTCATACACTTTATACAAAACAACAATGAAAAAAAATTACATTATGTGCCTCTAACCACTGTTTAGAATGTCATTGTATTTGTTGAATAAGTGACACAACAGGTAAATTTTTCACAACTAGCCAATAAAGGTTCTTCATAGTGGTCACTAACTGGCAGTAAACTCGCGGAAGTTGTATGTGGGAAAGGGGGGAAAAAAGATTTAGACAGTCACAGACAAACAGAAGGAAGTGGCAGGGAGACAGATGAAAACATACCAGCAGACACTCAGACAAGATGATGGAGGAAAATACTGACAGGTAGAAAGAGAGTTAAGACACACCTATCAGTCATACAAGTTGGGCAAATGCACGGGAACTCACAAGTTACATATATGCATTAAAATCAATGGGCACACCAACATGACATACCCATACGACGTTAATGTAACACATGTGCGTTAAAATTATCTTAAAAAAAATTTGACAGAAAATGGTCCCAGCACTAACATCTCACAACACAAATCAGATCCTGAACCTGGTAACACAAAGGGATCTGTAGTCATGTGCTTCCAACATAACCTCTTTGCTATTTATCAAGTGATAAAGTCTTTCTAGTCACATGAAATTCTGATGTAGTAAATTGTATGCTCATGTAAGAAGTGACTTGCTGGGATAAAAATTTCACTGCCAAGTGGTGGTGAGGGTCTGTTATTGTGTTTAAATAAAGATCCTACATTACATTTTAAAAGCAAGACAGTAACAAACATTTTGCACATAGAACTAATGTGGTGCTGCAAACCAAGTGGCATTTACGTCACTCTTCTTTTTAGATCCTGTTCAAAGAAAAACTTGTGAACAGATCCGAGCCACATTCTCAGCACATGATTCCACACCACCAGCACATCAATCAGTGCTCTGTATTGGACACATGTTACACACGGCACCTACCGGACCATGAAGACTAACACTGCTCCTCCATGTGGATGGACATGGTTTGAATCTTCACTGGACAGTGACTAGAATTATTTATAGGCTTTATATCAGAAGAGTGCTAGAGCATTAATACATAAGTCATTACTGACATTACATAAGGTCTATACCTGGCAGGGTCATCAAGTACATTAACACTAACGACTTAAAGCCCAGTGTTAAATACATATACCATACCCTGCAGCATATACCGACTCTGCATTCTGCAACACAGCACATTTATTTCTTCTGTAAGGTTCTCACAATCAACACCATTTACTATCCCAAACAGCAGTATGGACTGGATGGTCAGACAGTGCACGTGGGCTGCGTTCGTGTTAATTCGCGAAAAGCGCCAACAGTTTCATCATATTGGTTGGATCGTCCGTCCATCCGTCCGCGTGATATCAGCTCGGCTCCGACTGGCCGGATTTGTGTCAAATTTCACACTGGAGACCTTTATGAAAATACGCCAATGAAATCCAAATTTCGTTAAAATAAGACAAAAATATTGGCAACTTTACGCGAAGCACGAACTAAGTGCGTTCACATTATTAACAGT
>Ga0136643_10009093_pt1 | contig 14587 bp, 9 predicted proteins | sample TergutLab28metaG_FD_96883 | JGI IMG/M metagenome (GOLD analysis project Ga0136643, IMG submission 96883) | Labiotermes labralis P1 segment gut microbial communities from Petit-Saut dam, French Guiana - Lab288 P1 (version 3) (version 3) | ecosystem: Host-associated > Arthropoda: Insects >... | reverse complement strand
TATAAATTATATTTTTTTTATTTTTAGTACAATAATAAAAATTTTTTTAAAAAAGAAAAAAAAAAAAAACAAAAAAGGGGGCCCCACAAAGCCACCCAAAAAAAAAAAAAAAAAAAAAAGAAACATTTTGTAGACATCATGGTGTCAAAAGTTTTAGATGATTTATCCAAGAGCCAAAATCTGCCACTGAAGTGGCTGATGATTATACATTGGAATCTTGGAAAACAAAATAAAATAAAAAAGAAGATTAGACCTTACGGTTTTAAGTGAGGTGAGCAAATCATGGAACATGTATTTTTTTTAATGTGTAACTTATATAAATGCAGTAGCCAACAGTGTTGTGTCACCTTCACGTGTATGACATGACTTTTATAGTACAGTTTTAAAATCAAACAAAATTTATATATAGCCTCGGGGTCAGTCCTCCCATGGCCCAATAAAAAATTCTGGATGTGTGCCTGACTTACAGTGAACACAGAAATGAGTATTTATTTTATAGAGCAGTGTACTTTGAAAAGTGGTTACAGATCCTGCTCTGTAATAACTGTCTTTTCTGTGATAGCAGAAACAAGGTCATAAAGACTGAGTTATGTGAAGACTGCTGCCTTCTGGGATGATGTGTTGTGCAGTGTGGTATGAATGACTGACTTTTCATAGGATCTTGCTGCCATCCTGATAATGGTGGAGGCAGAATCCTCTGACACTACTGTACACATCTATCAGACAACACAGTGTCACAGCATCTTCATAAACACCACCATGACAGACCTAGATATCACATGGTCACCTAGTCAAAACTTTTAAGCTAAATGTGGGACTAAAAATTTCCAGACATATGAAGTTAACTTTGTTATAAAAATGTATTTACAAGCTAGGTGTAACCTGCTGGCCATAAGTTGGCAGCCCATGATTTAAATCATCCGGCATGTGGAAAGAAATTTAATTGATTGGAAGTCACATTAATGAGAGTGACTGAACAAATGATTTGTGAACAGTGGAGGCACTGCCAGTCTACTGCTGTCCTCCCATACTCAATTTCTTTAATTAGATTTTAATTTGTACTACATGTTTCAGCCCTATTTCCAGCCATCACAGGTATTGCATTGCAAACATGTTAAGAAAGAGTACTACTGTAAATAAATATGTCAAAATTAAAATGAAACCTCATTTTTTACAAATATATCCATCATACAGATTAAAAAGCAAGGTTTCCTTCAATTCATGCTGTAAATCGGTCAAATTCTGTAGCTGTGCCATGTTTATTGTATAACAATATACTTGCTCAAGATGTTTTGAATGTAGTGTCTAATAATGGCCAGAAATAGGGCCAAAACATGTGGTTCAAATTCAAATCAAATTATATGATTGAGCCATAAACAACAAACTGTGTATTATTTCCTTTTCATACGCCTTCACAACAGGATGTATAAACCTAAATTTATGGCTATCTGGTCAGCAATATGCATCCTAGAAACAATTCTCAGTATTCCAGATTAATAATTGTTATGAACTATTAACCACCAAGAACCTCCATCATTTGTACTTTAGCTATACATTGTTACAGATTCAGTCAAAGGTTGCATTCGGGTTATTACTCATGGTCTTTCGACTGAACACATCCTCTGCATCTGATATATCAGTTGAATGAGTAGAAGTCATAACATGTTGTGCTCCAAATTCTTTAAAGAAATGTATGCCAAAGTCCTAATTAGAAGGTGTCAAGTGCAATGATAATTCCATGTAATGATACATGATATCATAAGAGACCTAAACAAATATTAATAGCCACTTCTGTTTAAAAAAAGTGACAGAATCTTATTAGTAATTCAAGGAAGTAATACACTATTGCAAATGTGTGAAACACATGCATATTTCTAATCATTGCCTTATGATGATACAAAAGATTCCATTTGTATTAAATTATCTAACATATATTATAATGCTTCTAAATACAGGCAAATTTTTTTATGTAAACTATTCAACATTAACTTAAAAAGTAAAAAAAAAAAAACAAACAAAAGAACAAAATGTGTTTATGAAACTTAATTTAAAGGCTTTTAAAAATTAATTTTTAATGTCATGCCTAATATACAATATTTAGAATCTTATTTATTAACGCAGGTAATAAAACCTATAAAACAAGTTACAAAATCACTGAAAAATGTTTGCAGGCAATGTGATTGATGTGTGTCTTATCTACATAACAGCATTCTCCAACAGATGTGTTAATCTCACGCTCCTACTTCAGTTGCTGCGAGGTGATAAGCTACACAAGGTGCCAGAGTTCTAGTTCTGACAGTGCTTCAGTTGAAATTTGTATATTTTTCTTTTTGCTCACAGCAAAACCAGCAAGAATTTGTATACAAAGCAATCTTTGTATATACTTTGTACCAGCTGTGAATGTACATTATACTGAAGGGGAAAAGAAATTCAAATATAAGATCATAATATACAGATCAGTCCCTCTGGTTTGGAGCAATGGTTAAACTGTAGAAATTTAGGGAGGTTGTTGGCACATCAGTGAAGAAACTTTTATTCTGGGGTCTTCCATCTGCTGCAGTGGTTAATAATATTGCATTTTTAAATAGTACGGTACATTTTAACAATCTACAGAACAGCTTTTTAAATAATTTGTATGCTTTTTACTTATTGATTTATTTAGGGTAGTTTTGTGCATACTGATTAGTGTGTTAAAGTGTTGTCTGCATTGAAATGATGCAGAAATTGCAATAACATATGTAAAATATATAGTTCATATCATGTAACAGCCAAAGGAGTACAGCTAGCTTCAAAGTTATTCTTACACACAAACCAGAACACACAGTTTCATTTTATGTTCGGTTTTGATTGAAAGGGGCACTTAACATAATTTATTTCCTGATATTGCAAATGCACTGCACATCGATATATGAGCAAATTAAAATTTGAAAACATAAAGGGACACAAAGAGAGAGAGAAAGTGTGTGTGTTTGTGCATGCATGTATCAATGTAGAGAATCTTAATGAATGGCCGTTTAGTTAAAGCAGTTCTGCTGATATTTTTAATAAACATTCTTTTCTATATCTTGTGACTAGCACAACACACTGTATAACAGGTTTCGTTAAAAATATTTATTGATAGCCTCATTTTATTATAAACAGATTCTTATGTTCATATATGCTGGATGTATTCAGATTAATCTCTCAAATACTGCATCATTCTCGAAAAACAAGAGTAAGACTTTAATGTTTTATCCATATTCTTCTTCTTCTTTTGAAGTTTCAACTGTCATTTCCTTCACCTTTTGCTGAAGGATTCACATATTTATATATATTTGTCTTACTTTCTATCTGCCTGTTAACAGAAAGGTTCAACACTTTTTAATATTAAAAACCTGTTGTATACCCCCACCTCACCATCTGCTCCCAATCAATCTCACCAAGATCTATCCTAATATTATCTTTCCCTCTCCCCTTCAATCTGTTAAGTGCTTACTTTCCAGGTTTCTCTTTTGCATCTCTGTATGCATTTTGTGGCTTTCCAGTGGCTAATGTGTTGCTGATATTCTCCTGCTTAGCTGTACATGCAAATCTGTCTGTACAGTTTTGATTACTCCAACTATGTTTCATCTGTACCAGCATATACCACTGCAGTATTTTGTTCAAGCAGGTAAAATCAGTACATGAGCCAAGCATGTCAAGTCACTGCATACTACTGGTGTTTATAGGTGACTCAGAGAAAAATAATACTTAGTATAGTACATATTATTTGTTAAATGCAGAACCTTTTTTATTTTTGCCGACTGTGGGAATGGTATAGGAATAACTGTCGAATATTCTGTTATGTAAGGTGACATTCTAAAAAGGACATGCAAGCAAAAGGAAATGCTGAATGTGTAGACAACTGGTATCACAATTATTCACAGAAAATCATTCATCTGATGCACTGTGAATAGTTTATGGATACAAAGCCTTATGTACACCCTCATAAAGCAGTTTTGCAAGAACAGACTTAGCAAAGGTTCCTGCACCATTGTCAAAACTCAGAACCCCCCAATAAGTAACAGAAATCTACAGAAGGCACTCTTCAGTCATTTCAAATTTCAAAGCAAACCATTAAAGCAAGTTAAATATATATGGTCATAAGTGTGACTACTTTCTTGTAAACCAAAAGTAATTTACAGTGTTATATCATGGTTCATACATTTGTAAGCCAAGAATGAAACCAAGCCTGCACTTCTGCTTGCCATGCAGGAATGTACTTATATGTCTGTTTTGCCTAATTCTGTACATTGTCCAGCATAAAAAAAAAATCCTGTTCGGTTACTTCTGTCAAGAGAAAGAAGTAAACCACCAATAATTCTCAAGAAAAATTAAAAAAAGCATTTTTTATGCAGACATTGCATATTTCTTAATTGTTTGCTCTCTTTGTAACATATTTCAATTGAAGCATTGCCTCTTTTCATTACTTAGCCATATTCTGCCTGGCATTGCATGTCTGTGAGCAGGTGAATGCATTTTGGCCGTGGCAGGTAAGTGCAGTGCCTGCTAGCGTCCCATTGAATCCGATGGCGGTGAACTACGGTATTTAGCTTGGATGTGCAGGTATGATGGTGAAGATGATTTGTTCGTTGGGGAGTCTCGGTTTACTACCTTCACCTGGCAGGGATCGTGTCGCAGAAGGAAGTGCTCCAGGGTGTCCCAGCCACCTCCCACACGGACCATCATGTGGCGACCCTTTAACAGCTTCATCAAATAAAGGAATATTAAAATTGAGGGAATTTTTGTCATCATGAGATTAATAATGAGTTTTACTAACTGCAGTTATAACTCAGAGGAGTAGGATGTATAAACAAAACTCTGAAATTGATGATAACAACATGTAAATGTGACCTACACTAATAAATGTTGTGTTTGTATTTCAATGTTTATCAAACATTGAAATACAGGCACCAGTCTTATGTTAAAGATTCAGTTTAGTGTGTTTCTGTTTTAAGCTCTTAAACTTAAGTAAATTAATTCAGAGTGTGTATAAAGTAAAGTAAAATAAATGACGAGCACAAGTGTAAAGTAAGTGACCATTTATGCATGCAGAAATGTCACAAATGTACTAAAGTTGATGGCAAATTACTAATTACATTTAATTAAGTGTAATAAACAACAAGGAATTCTGTGGGAGGAAGGGGAGGAAAAAATTTTAAATGTTTATTTTTAGATGCTTATTCTGTACAGTGAAACTAGCAAAAACTGCTAAGAAATAATTATAGAAATGAGTAATCAATTCTGCACATAATTTACACTCTACTGATTCCATGGAAAGAAGTCCCATGGATTGGACCCCCTCATACCATACCCAAGCTGTTATGCTTCCCCCTCCAATGTACTTAATACATTCTGCTCCTTTCACAGGAATGTTAAGAGTCATATCTATATTAGGAACAATTGCCATGGGATGAATGACTGCAGGGGAATGCAACAGGAGAGAACAGGTGGTCAAGTCTTTAATGTTATCTCCACCATCTATGCCACTGTTTCCCATAGCCACAATGTAATATAGAATTTCACTACATTGCATTTGTCACATATAATCTGAAATTTTGCATCACAATTATGTTACAATTCTTAAGTAATAAAATTGTTGTTCCTTAACATTTACTACCAGAAAAGGGCAGGTTGGGGAGTAGGAGGAAGTAACCTTGTAATCAGGTAAATATAGTGCAGTAAGAAGATATACTGGATTATTTCTTGATGTTGAACCCACACAAAATGAAAAATAAAGTTCAATTTAGAAGGACAATGAAGCTAACCCTGATGAAGACATTGCGGCCGGCTATGTTGTATCGACCCTCTCCTACTTTTTTCACCTTCAGCTTGTTGCACTTGGTGGAGGGACATTGACAGTGGCGCTGAGCCACTCTTGTCACTTGTTGGACCTGTGTTACAAAACAGAGAAAGAATGACACATTCCATAAGACACCACATTCTTCTTGGCACCTGTATGAGCTGCAGATGATGCACCAAGTCCTCATTTAATGTTGGGGTTATGTTGCTGAATATCAGAATGTAGACTGAAATAACAGAGCATGAAACTCTTTTCCCACAAAAATTAATTATGATACCCATGAGTCTGTTCATTGAAGCTCCTAGGTGCCTACCAAAACAATGTCAAACCAAATAAAACCAATGTTCATCAAATTTTTGGTCATTAAATTCTGTCAGTATTAAAATGGAACAGCACTGATGATGGCAACATTAAATGAGGACTGCCTGTAAAAGCAACTTTACATGGAGAACATTTCTAATTTTTAGCCCCTTAACATTTCTTTATACTACATTGCTAATTTCATCAAAACATAACTAGCTAATTATTCAGCCAAACTCATGGAGCAAAATCCTTCTTGAGAAGAAAACGTCCTCAGCTACATGAGAAATTTCCTACCTTATATGGCCTTCTGAAGCACATGGACCCATTCTGCACCATTTTACTTTTTTTTTTAGATTCGTTTTAATGTTATCCATCCATCTACACTCAACTATTCAAAGTGGTGTTTAACTATGACATTTGTCTGTATACCTGATTGTGTATTATTCATGTATTTATTATTTCTCTTACATATGTGTGCGTGAGCCACAACAGCTCAGTCAGTTGCATAACTCACTGCAAGCTGGATAACCTGGGTATGATTTGCACCAGGTGCTGTGAGTTTCTTCTCTCTACCTTGTCCAAACAGGCCCTGTGGGCCACCCAGCCTGCTGTCCAGTGAGTATCATCAGCAGCTCTTTTTTCAGGGGTGGTTGGTTAAATTGGTTAGAGTTCTGAGGGTGATCCAGCTTCTTTTAATGCCAAAGTTTAATGTTACTCCCTTGTATATCTTTATGTTTAAGCATAGGGCCCATAAGCACGTGTTCTGTCCCCTAGTGGGTTTTGATTAACACTGCTGGAAATATATGTAACACATGTCTATTTAAACACAAATTATTATTTTCATGACAACAGTATTTAGAAGCAAAAGTTAAAACAATGTAACAGTGTACAGGAGGGAGGGAGAAAGAAAGGGTAAGTAACCACAACAAGATTAATAAGTACAGTAAAGAGCCCAAAATCGAAGAAGGAGGACGGGGTTTCAATAGTAAGGGTTCAGATTAATTTTGTCATTGAAGCTGAAATAATTTCTTCCTACTATACAAAGTTTAATCTCAACCTCCTGTATATGCAAAAATATAAATGTAAAAAAGAAAAATTGTTTATGATTTCTGAACAGTTTCCATTAACAGAGGGTTTTATAATGTCTGCGGAATATTTGTTGTATGAATATTCCAGTCTTCTGGGATATGACATGGTGCAAATTGGTGAATACTTGTAGTGCCTAATATACTAATCTCCATGGCGCCGCATCCCAGAATTCTGTAGTGTTTATGAAGACTGATAGGAGAATCTTAAATCCTGCAATCAGTCACACTGAATGATGTACTTAAAAGATTCAAAACCATATGCTTGTTAATTTTACCTCTTGCCTTTCCAAACTTACCCTCCTATCCAATTCACTGATCTCTGTGTGGTCTCCCTGTCCAAGATCCTGATCAATTTCTAGATCTGGGTCTTCACCACTGCCCCTTGACCAATCATCCTCAGTTGTATCGCTGGGAACACCATCACTAGCACCTGCACTCGTTGTTCCAGGACCTGTGTTGCCCTCACTGGCCGTTCGGCGCAGGTCTCGCTGAGGAGATGTTGCACCCACACCACCAGGAGAGCTCTCTATTAACATAAGACTGCGATGCTCACTACTACGAGGACGTGCAACTGGAGTTCGGCCCCAGCGATTAATGCTGCCTGATGAGATTGCTGATGAAGAACTGCACACATGATAACAAACGCTGGTCAGGCAAGAGATTGAGAGTACTGTTATCCAACCACTTCATCTTTGTTCATGCCAGGAATAATATAACATTTTCCCATTTACAAGAAGTTTTAACAAAAATGCCTTGAAAATTACTTACAACATTTTCAAAACTCAGCCATTCTGCAAGTGAGGAGAGGCTTATTATTCATGTTGGTTATATTCCCCAATATCATATAGATTGAAACCCCCAATAAAAGTTTTTTGGGCACCAGTTAATTTGTAGACCAAACACCGGAAAATCTTAAAATGTAGAAAACTTAACTTGTGAGATTATTGGCTGGATATTACTGAAAATGAATATTAGATTGGAGAAAACATTAAATCCAGAAATATTAATATGGAGGTTTCCCTGCACTAAAACTCTATGACGTGTAACATGTTGCAGTCAGGCCCATAGCCCTGAACACAGTGGGTGTAGCGGCTTCCAGTGTGGGTGCATATATGTACATTCATTTATATACAGATATAGTGCTCTGTTATACATGTACTCACTATGTGTGTTATGTATGCATGATCATAAAAATCACCTCATCAGAACCACAAAATCAACACTATACTTACATAATGCTCTCTATAACATGGCACAAACCATCTTACTTATACATATATTTTTTAAAGTGATTTGTTTCCAAACATGGCAAATCAGCAGAGATAATGCATGGAGGCGGTAGGGTTTTGCATGTTTTTTTAGTGGGCTGTTCAGCATGTTTGTCTTTGATATTTTGCAAATTTGTGATGGGTCCATCGAGATTTGTATCGGTAGCACTGCAATCACTTGCACCTCTCTGTTACAGGCCTGGTTGCAATTATTAGACACTCATACAACAAGAACTGTAATACTATAAGTGAGAAGCATATATTCTGTCATAAAATGCGGTATAAACAGCAGAGGTTACAACAAAGAAAAAAGTTTAAAAAACCAAGAATGTGTACTGTAAAGGTAAAGGTACACCATAAGACATACGGAAGAGTAGAGGTATAACTTCCTTCACTCTTAACCCTGGCTACAGATGGAGGTGAGAATTCAGCTTCATGCCCTCTCCTGCTTTAGTCCAGGTACCCCTTGAATAGAGGGCTGGGTGGGCCCCTAATTTGGTCTGGATGCTTTGGAAAACAGTTAAATATCTTGCTGCTGTTGGCAACTGAAGAACAATTCTTAGTTATCCAGCCCCTAGCCTAGTCACTACACTGACTATATGATCCAGACTCTCAGCTTTCAACTGATTATGACACTTTGCATATACCACATCAAACACTTAACAAGAAACATGCATGTAACACTTTCTTTTGTACAATGGTGCGTCACGTTCCTGCACCATACCTATAAAATCAGTTTGACTAAGATATTTCTTAGTACTTCTCAAAATAAGATGATTTCATACTACTTGATATATGAATATTCATCCAAGGTACAGTAAAATTCCTTTAATCCAGATGCTAATACTGTGGAAATCCTGATACTTTTGCAGTTGGAAGGTGCTGTGCAAGGGGTTTAGAGCAGTACATTCTAATGGTAAATGGTAATGTCTGGGCCTTCAGTAATTGAAAAAACTAAGCCTGTTTGTGATTAAATGAAAATAAATGACAAGTTCACATTCTCTGAGGGCTGGCTGTGTAGCAAGAAAACAAATCACCTGCAAGATATTAGGGCAGTATAGGCACGCCTGATAATCTGGCAGTTGACTGATCCCAACAATGCCAGATTAAGAGAATCCTACTGTAATTTAAGATAAGTGAAAAACTTTCAATTTTATCGTTCACTATGGAACAATTTCAGCTAATGCAACACTGATGAATACAGTTTTATTTGTATCCCTTTTGATTTCAGGATCCTGTCATGCATTAACAAATAGTACTTGTACGCTATTAGCCACAAACTTTATTAGTAAATAAATCTTGTTTGCATTAAGACATGTAACTCGAGTTAATGTGAACAATATTTATTTAATTATAATGGTTGTGTTTGATGATATACATGTCATAATTTTTATTTCTATCAAGTTATCTACATGTTCCACATCTTAAAATCAAGCCATCAGCAGGCCTATATATAGATTAATATGTGGTGGAATTCAATATAAGGATGTTTTTTACTGGAAAATTTCAAGGTTTAGCACTCTTATATTGAATTACACTACATTAATTTACAGTATATATATATACACCTGATAATGCCTTGATTTTTGGAGGTGAAACATGCAGTCAGGTTGTTACAAATACAAGTACATTAGCCAATGTTTTGTGTTAGTTGAAATTATTTTAGAATGGAGTGTATCTAATTACAAACTGAGTTCTGTATTAAAATTTTAATTTTGTGCTTGGGATAGAGCACACTTCTGAGACACACCACTGCCTTGACATTATTTATAACAGTAATTTCCCCTTCCTTCGTCCTTGCCTGCTGTGCCGTATCTTGTCTGGGGAGGAGCGAGGTGTGATGGCAGGACTGGACTGGAACTGCCAGGACATTAGTGAACTGTGTGACAGTCCAGAATCCGAATGGCAGTGAGAATGTGACTGTGATTCTTCTTCTGCTATTTCCTTCTCCAGCTGCACCAGACTTGGTGGCTCCACACTGTACCGAGATGCAAGGCGAGACACTTCTAGCAGGCACAGGATCACATTCCGAGGTTGATTGTGCAGAACTGAAAAGAAATTTCAACAAGGTATTGTGGTAGCAGTTTAGTTTTACATAAGTATATAAGTACATAAAGGTGGAGGAACCATTTCTCTCAGCTATTGAATCTAAATGGGGTTAATGTTGTCAGGCAAACAGAAATACATACAGCAAGCCACTAATGCTTGAGCCCTGTGCCTTTGAGTTTTCAGGCAGCTGTTGAAAAGCTAAAACCACAAATCGCTAGGTATTGATCAAATCCAAGCAGCATTGATTAAAGCAGGGGGTAGAACAATTTGCTTTGAGACTCATAAACTTATTAATGATATTTGGAATAAGGAGGAATTGCCCAAGGAGTAGAAGGAGTCGATTATACCTATTTGTAGGGCAGGTGATGAAACAGATAGTTGTAATTACAGAGGCATATCACTTTTGTCAACTACATACAAAATTTTAACCAACATCCTGCTGTCAAGGTTAACTCCATATGCAGAAGAAATTATTGGGGATCATTAATGTGAATTTTGATGCAGCAAGTCAACTACTGATCATACATTCTACATTCATCAAGTACTTGAGAAACAATGAGAATAAAACAAAGCAGTGCATCAGCTATTTATAGACTTCAAGAGCGCTTACAATTCAGTTAGGAGGGAGGTTTTGTAAAATATTCTCGTTGAGTTTGGTACCCCATGAAACCGGTAAGGCTAATGTAAATGTGTCTGGATGAACCCTATAGCAGGTTCTGGGCAGGCAAGAATTTGTCTGATATGTTTCTAATAAAGAATGGTTTGACAAGAGGAGATGCTTTATCACCATTGCTTTTCTACTTTGCTTTAGAGTATGCCATTAGGAGGGTTCAGGTAAACCAGGATGGCTTGAAATTAAATGGTACACATCAGCTTTTTGTTTATGCTGATGATGTTAATATATTGGGCGGAAGCGTACAAACTGCCACATGCCCAGCCCATCTCATTCTTCTCGATTTTATCACCCGCACAATATTGGGTGAGGAGTACAAATCATTTAGATCCTCATTATGCAATCTCCTCCATTCCCTCGTTACCTCGTCCCTCCTAGGTCCAAATATTCTCCTCAACACCATGTTCTCAAACACCCTCAGCTTCGTTTCCTCCCTCAATGTCAGCGACCAAGCTTCACACCCATACAAAACAACAGGCAAAATTATAGTTCTATATATCTTGATCTACAGTCCCAAAAATTTGAAAACTGAAATTTTATAAATCCTCTTCAATATATTAAAAAATATTTCGGATATGTATAAATAATTCTTTTCTCCGAATGCCGGTGCAAGAATACTGCAATTTCATACCAAGATCGTCACTTTCAAACAGAAGATTCTGATGGACTCCAAGTTTTCGACAAAACTGGATAAAATTTTCCATGTTGTCCCTTGAGAAGAAGCTCCTCCGAGCTGCATTTTCCCAACACCTGCCTTTGATTGTTGGAAGAGGCTGAAAGTAAATGAAACCATACTGTTTACAGTGTGTATTGTTATCAGACATTAAGTTGTGTTTTAAAAGATTGTGGTCATTCCAAGAATTGTTAAAATGTGCTATGCATACAGACTTATTGAAAGTAATAGCAGATCATAAATCAAAGGCGATGCAAATAATCTAAACATTTTTCGAAAAGAAGAAAGCATTCCTTCACACACACACACACAAACATACACACAGAATTATACCATACTTTTCTTAACATGCGGCAATCATGCCTATGTAAATTGAGCTATCATTGCAGTCTTAAGTGTTCAGGAAAATACCTATATTGAATATGGTTAAATTTGTGTGCCTTTATATGGAAACCACACATTTTTCAGATAATGAGTAAGGAAAAACATATAATTTTATATTCTGGTAAATATGACATTTTGCCTGTTCCAGAATCAGAGGTTTTACATGTCAGAGTTGAATATTACAGTTTTAGATTTATTAGAGTGCACATTCTGAAAGTTCCTAACTAGAAATTAAGTAGCAAACAGAAGGCAGTAAGTGTTATATGAAAGGTAAAGCTTTCCCATAAAAAGTCATGAAGACTCAGAAGTCAGAGGCACAATTAGGATGGCAGAGCAGTCAGCTCTATGCACTGGCCACAATTTACCCCAAGGAATTCCTTCATTCTTAATTCTGTTTGAAGTTGAGTGAAACCCAAGGTTACTGAATGCAGACAGAAAGAAGAGTTCACTTGAAAATTTCCAAGGACCCTACCGGGAATCGAACCCGGAACCTCCCGTCTTCTGGCAAAGTGCCTCAACCAACTGCATCACTCACCCAAAGTTGTATATACCCAGTTACATGTGTTCTGTATTCATTAGATTCTTAATGACACAATATAGATCATAACTTACACCCTTGACAGAACCGATGTCAATAACTTGTTTGGCACGTTCCTGGATGACTCTTGCCAGATGGCACACCACCACACCATTATCCAACATGTCCAGGAAGTTCTCACCAGTTATGTAGTCAATCCCTGTAACACAGATATACCAATATATCTTTCTGGAAACACATGTCTCTAATTAACAGCCTACAGTGTTCTGAATTTTAACGAATTGTTGTGTTATATTATCAAACTCCAATTGAACTGCCCCACTGTCTCACTGAAATGCAGTATCCTATAAAGAGGACATTGCTGGGGTTGGCTCTGTTTTCATCCTTCGGCATAAAGAAGGGAACACACAAACGCCTTAACTTCTTTCCCCCCACTTCTCCTTGTGGGCAAAAACAAACCCATTCTCCTTAAGCCTTGTGCTCAGAATTTTGTATTACACACAGACAATGGACAAAATCAAACAGGAGTGCCTTAGCCACAACAGCTAACTTCACAGAGTACAGTTACTGTTGCAGTGCTAACTGCTGCTCAGCTAGTCCAAACATTTTATCATATTTTATGGAGCCCGTAAGTTCAATCGCCGATCCCGGTGGCCGTAAGGTCTAAGGCGTAGGTCCGAGGGCGCTTGATTGCTGGGATCGCGGGTTCGAATCCAGCTGGGGGCATGGATGTTCGTCTCTTGTGTTTGTTGTTTAGGTAGCGACCTCTGCGACGGGCTGATGACTCGTTCAGAGGAGTCATACCGGGTGTGTGTCTGTGTGTTGTCTAGAAACCTCAAACAGGAGGCGGTCTGGGCCCGATTTGGACTGTTGCGCCACAAAAAAATAGTTCATTCATTACTGTCTTCACATGCACATGCTATTGGTACTTATCCTGAGCGGGATAAATCAAGTCCACAACTATCTAAACTATTTACTCAAGATCCATTTTAATATTATATCAATTATGCCAGCTTGTTCCAAGTTGCCTTTTTCTGCCAGGTTTTCCTACCACAACCCCTATGCATTCCCCCATACATGCCACCGCTCCGCCTATGTCATCCTACTTGATTTGTCCACCCTAATATCCGGCGAGAAGTAAAAGAAATACAGCTCTTCGTTACGTAATTTTCTTCAGTCTCCTACAACTTGGTTCCTCCTAGGCCCAAGTGTCTTCCTCCTTACTGTTTACTCGAAGACCATCAGTGTGCCCAAGTCCGACTCTCTGCATTTCGCATGATCCTGAATTTTTATAGTGAGGACGTGTTTGCTGTCTGTACAACCCTCAGTAATGTTGACTACCCACTCTCGGCCATCCCTAACTTCTTAATATATTCGCAGCTCTCTTCCATATGCGCGTCGTATTGTGGTGATATCTTCCGTCTCAAACAGGGCCCACAATGCACTGTGCATATTAACTCCATTATAAGATCACACTTTTTTAAAGTTTTATATAAAAACTTTCACAAAATCAAAAGCTTCCCAGATGCAGGGCCAGTTTCAGAACTTCTGGACCCAATGCTAAAATCAATTTAGGGTTCCTACGTTCTGAACTGACAATAGATATATCTAATTCCATATGTATTTACCGTATAAGACTTTACACAAAGAATACGTTTACAGAAAATATCTAAAACACAATCAGACTGTTGTCCCCCCCCCCCCTCCCCCCTAAAAAAAAGGCCCTCATCCAACAACAACAGTTTTAATTCTCCTTAAACCGCCCCTCCCCCCATTCACCCCCGGCCACC
>Ga0136643_10009090_pt1 | contig 14588 bp, 5 predicted proteins | sample TergutLab28metaG_FD_96883 | JGI IMG/M metagenome (GOLD analysis project Ga0136643, IMG submission 96883) | Labiotermes labralis P1 segment gut microbial communities from Petit-Saut dam, French Guiana - Lab288 P1 (version 3) (version 3) | ecosystem: Host-associated > Arthropoda: Insects >... | reverse complement strand
TCCAACATGTTTCGATCCTAAGATCATCTTCAGGGAGCTACACTGTTCCTTGCTAAAGTCACATTTTTAAAAACACTCACTGATTAATTTCCTTATATTAACTTGGTGCTGTGACAGCATGTCAGTAATATAAAATATATTTATTAAGTAGATTGTCAAAAAAACACACACACACACACACACATATATATATATATATATATAAAACATATATATTTTATATTACTGACATGCTGCCACAGCACCAAGTTAATATAAGGAAATTAATCAGTGAGTGTTTTTAAAAATGTGACTTTAGCTAGGAACAGTGTAGCTCCCTGAGATGATCTTAGGATCGAAACATGTTGGAGCGATTTTAAATGTTTTAATGTAAAATATTTTTATATATGTGCGTTAGTTGGTGTGCTAATTAAATGACTCTAAGAAATGCACGTTGCAACGATAAAAAAAATAATGCGAATTTACATATTAGAGGATAAGGGCGTGACGCTAAGAAATATATCGTGCTTTATTACACACATTTGCAGTATTGCCATTCATGGGTGCAGATCTAAGAATGAGTTCGTTAAGACGATGATTGCTGGTGAACGAAAAGTGGTGAAGATTGTGGTCTTGTAAAGTGCGAGGGTGTGTAGTCTCATAGAAGAGTACCAAACAGTACCAACATTCTGGAGGAACCATTTGCCCTAATTTCCCTTTCCACCCTGAAGATGGAGGCCGTATATTACTCTAAAACCCTGGCACCAGTCTTAATACATACCGCCGTCAGAACGTCGAATCTCAAAGGCGGACGTGCTCAGAATCTCATAATCCTTTGTTAGCCCACTACTGTCAGGTCATTGTGAACTGGGTTCTTCAAAAGCAGCACTCTGTCTCGGTTCTATCCGCTCTACAGTCTTTATGGACACGTTCATGCCTTCTTTCATGATGGTGACGTCACATTTCTCATCCTCCAATTTCTCAGCCATCCCTTCATGCTACATGGCGTTACTGCAGAAACGTGTTCAACTGTTTATCCGTGCACCAAAGACACCATTTTCAATGCAAATAGAATCCCTTGAGTAGTTGCATTTCAATTGAAAGAAGCACATCACAGACAGACAGACGTATATCCGACTTGTGTTTGTGAAACTGTGGATAAAATCCGGGTTGTCTTGACTGCATCCTGTCTGCGTACATTAGAGACGCCATGGAGCATATTCCTTCTTGAGACGCTGTTAGTCCCTCAGCCATTCAAGGACGACTCTGCATCGTAAGCAAACAGCTTCATTGAATGAAGTACACTAGTCCAGCAAATTCATTTCTAAAGTCCTACCACCGGAACAGTATAAACGGATGGTGCCGTGCGACGGCACCATTCGCACCGAACACACGAGCTACGCAGTAGCTCTCAAGACCACCACCCATCCAGAAACTCGGTGCACAAAACCATATCCTGCAACTCAACATCTGATGCTCCTGATGATGGGAGTATATACTCTACCCGAAACATGTCGAGCTAAGAATACATCAATCAAATTACCTTGTTGCATCAAGTTGGCGTTTCACTTTATTTCATGAGGAAGAGGCACGGTCAAAAAACCCTCAAGTCTCTAAAATAAAGTTGTGTTTAGGCTGAGCATATTTGCATTTCTTGTTACATTGTCAACACCACGGAATGTATCACCTCGAGACGATGTTTCATCACCGCGTTCAAAACAACCCGCCAAATGGTCCCTCTTCTTAGTCAGAAAATTGCAATCCACAACTTTCCATTCCCTTTAAGATGCCTTTTAATATTATGCTTCCATATACGTAGTGGTAGATTTTGAGAATTACATTTTGTTCGTGTTTCTCATCTCTTCTGTTTATAACTGTGGACCCTGTTCTTCTAACACCTTGCGCTCAGTAGCGGGGTGTTCGTTGATATTTTGTACTGAAGGTTCAAGACTTCCAGGAAATGACTCTACACAGGTGGTGTGTAGTTCCCGAAGTAAAGCGACGTCGTATTGCCTTCATTCTTGGCGTGCTGAGCGAACCAGCACCCAGCGACTTACCGTCGCATAGCACAAGAACAGTCTTCAGCAAGTCCGCTGTAAAAACCCCAATATCTCTTGCTGTCCTGATTGGAGTTTCTTGTGGCATTTCCAGTTCCTCGAGGCAGGTGCTATGATACGAGATTAAAGATTTCCAACAACGCTTTCCGCTCCATTCTCTACATTGTAACTGCGATCCGTCAGCCCCACCGCCTTTTTCGTCCGTGACGAGTGAAGAATTAAGACCGATGAAGGGAAAGTGATTGACTTTAATCTTCGATGCCTGTCCCACTCTGTTTGTCGGTACAGTGAATAAGACATGGGATAAAAAGAAACGGGAATTGGGGGTCTTTTCTGCGCAGAAGAAAGAATATTTTCTTGTCTCCTAAGCTTTCATATCCACTCTGGGGACCACCAGACCACCAGACCTCCTGTCCACATGCTGTGAGCCGGTCCCAGTGGCCCCGCGTGGTCTACGGCAGCTCGCCTGTTGAGATTGTGGGTTCGAATCCTACCGGGGGAATGGATGGATGTCTGTTGTGAGTGTTGTGTATTGTCAGGTAGAGGTCTCTGCGATGAGCTGATCACTCGTCCAGAGGAGTCCTACCGACTGTGGTGCGTCGTTGAGTGTGATCTAGAAACCTCATGAATGAGGAGGGCATGACCACTGGGGGCTGTTGGGGCAAATAAAAAACATACTGTGGAAGTCACAGAGGGGAGGTAGAGGTATAGCTCTGTCCTTTCTGTAACTTCTGCTCTAGGTGTGAGTGGGTGGCTAATAAAACGTCACAGCCGCTTCTCCCCAAGAAAGAAAACAGGTAGCCATTTTACAGGGGCTGACTGGATCTTGGTGCACGTTTGAATGGTTAAGGAAAATCTCTCCCCCACCTGCTTTTGACCCCCATAACGCTCATCCCGTAGTTAGCCTTTAAAACAACTACGCTAACCCCATAGCCCATTACAAAGCTCCTATAAAACTGATAAAAGAACATGTACATTGCACAAACTGTCACTGTACAATCCGGGAAACTTGTCTGGAGTGACAGACGAACAATCACAAAATTTCTCGATTACGGTAGTGAGTTTGGAGGCCGGTACTCGAAACAGGCATCTCCCGCGTAAAAGTAGTACTTATCGACGGATATAATAGTTGGTTTTATTGGCTTAGTGTTTACAACAAAACGGGATGACTAACCGTAAGACAAGAAGTGTAAGGAAGGACACCGCCCCCTTGGCGATAAGTGTTTCGTACGGTGACGAACATGTATTGCATGGTCTTCTAACCGTTCACAGCCTACAGAGCGCAGTACTGCAAATAAATGCACCATCTCCTGTTCCGTAGCGCACAGAAATGTTCTGTAACAGCTCAATCGAAAGGTTGCGTCGTTGATCAGCATGCAAAGGTGTGGGAAGTATAACTTCAGAGCGGCCTGTGTGGACAAGACAAGGTAGCCCATTGCTCCCAGAGCGTTCTTTAGAAATGAAGGCCATGGCCGACCAGGTGGAGGGGAGAGTGGCATGACCAGGCGGCCATGCGGCTCAGTTGTTGTGACGCTGTGGCTGAAGTAGGGGGCATTGTGTGTTGTGAGCATGCATGTTGGTGGCAGTGTTTCGGTGAGGTATGGTCAACATGAAGCGACTGGATACAACCTGCACAAAAATGACGTAAGGTGATTGTTCAACAACATTATATTTTTTTATTGTTACACTGTGCATGTTGTCGAGTTACTCAGTTATAACACCAACCACTGCACATATATAAAATTTACACATTAAAACATTAAAAACGCTCCGTCATGTTTCGGTCTTATGACCGTCATCAGGGAGCTACATATTCCATGCTAAAGTCACACTAGAAATAGTCACAGATTAATTTCTTTGTACAAGTTTGGTGTTGTGGCAGCATGCTGTGTTGTGTAATGTTATTTTGCGAAGAGTGCCCTGCTGCGGACTTAGCAGGGCACTCTTCTGTGCTTCGTTGCGTGATACGCAACGAAGCACAGAATGCACATCCGTAGCAGGACACTCTTCGTAACATAACATTACACAACAAACGCAACGAAGCACAGAATGCACATCCATAGCAGGGCACTCTTCGCAACATAACATTACACAACACTGCATGCTGCCACAACACCAAACTTGTACAACGAAATTAATCTGTGACAATTTCTAGTGTGACTTTAGCAAGGAATATATAGCTCCCTGATGATGGTCTTAGGACCGAAACATGTCGGGGCGTGTTTAATGTTTTAATGTATAAATTTTATAAATTCTATATATGTGCTGTGGTTGGTGTAATAATTGAGTAACATTACATTGTTTCGTATTTTTACACTTATTGTTTCATTCCATTTCTTGAGTCGCTATACTACATACTAGTGAATATTCAAAGCCTCAGATCTACACAGACTTTCCGTCTGAAGGAACGTGACGCCGTGTAGTGTGGTAGATGGGTTGACAATCTGCAAAACCGTACGTCGCATCCCATGTATTCGCCGTTAATGAGGAGCCCTCGCTGCACCTCGTATTTCGCAGCAACAACGATTTTAAACAGTCCCCCTGTCTCCAACCTTGTTCCAGTTAGGTTACTGTACTTACACCGTAGCCTTGTGTTACGGAGGTGCCCAGTTCATACCTGGGCCCGGAATAGGCTATCCTAATTTGAAAGTTTCCATGGTTTTTCTCCGTTCCTCGAGGCAATGCAGAGATAATACCTCGACTAGGCCATGAAGGTATCTTTCCTAATTCATCATTAATCCTTCCATCAACTCTATGTAGTCAAGGGATAAGGCGTCGTAAAATAAACCACAAAACCAAAATTCGAAAGTATATATCCCTTTCAGTAAACACAGCGTCAACAAGTTACTTTCAGTCCTAACAACGGAACGCATTTAATTAAATATTCATTCAGCTACAGATGATGGCTAGATAAAAAAGAGTCAGTACCTACATGACAGGCGCAGAGTCGCGCCGGTTTTCTTGAGTTCCCTTTAAATTATTACGTTCGCACATTCATGTAAGTTTTATTTAAATTGTAGGTTCCTTGTCTGTAATGTACATACCGTGTCTATCGCAAGAGTGAAAGGTAAAGCAATCCCATTACAGGCCTGGACAGGCCCTGAGGATTCCAGGAGGTTGAGGCTCCCAGATTTCAAGACACTCAGCTCATAAAAGGTGGTAAGGTTGTCGGCCCTACGCACCGGCCGCCTTTACCCGCAAGGAAATATACCTGATACTCATTTCTCTTAGAGACTGAGTCGACCTCAGGGCCATAGTGCGGCCGGAAGGATTATGTCAAAGAAAAAGTCCAATGACACCATCGGGAATCGAACCAGCGACCTTCCGATTTGAGCGCAGAGCCTCAACAAACTGTGCCACCGCGTGCCTCATCGCGAGAATAAGTAGGCGAGGAGAAATGTAGATTTAGTAGAACAAAGAAAGAAAGAAAGAAAGAATTTAACACACTCAGTGGGCAAACTTCGGCGTTACAACCGGTTACCTGTGCGCTGTAAACACAAAAGATATGACACAGATCATCGGGGAGTGAAGCTTGGAGATTTAAACAATCATGCATCAACGAGTGGGACTTGACTGACGTCAAAACGGGATGTCACTCTCGGAAAAAATAAACAACTTCCGTTGCTGATAAAAACAACTGAATCGTGAATAAAATTAGGTTGACCCCATGCTTATTAAATACCACGCCACGAAGGCATATGTGGTGGATGTGGGATAATGTTCCTAACGAATGCCGGTAATCGAACAACTAATCCGCAGTAGTCCAGTGTGTAGAGTAGCTGCAGTACTGACCGAACTATCTCGGCTCCCACCGAGACTTACTAAATTGCTGACTTTCTTACGTACTCCATGGAACAGGGTCCTTCTTGAGAAGCTAACTGCTTCTCAGCTAGTCAGGAAATTCCCATCATTTTATGGAACCCGAAGGTTTATTACCGCCTTACCAAGTGCTGGCCACTTGTCCCCCACTGAGACGTAAGAAACATTGAAAGTGTCCTTGGAAAAGTTTAAATTTAGTTTTTAGTGTGATGGATGTAGGGATTTGTGAAGCAATAATCGGTGAGACGTAACATGCAAAAATCTGCGAAATCTTCTGGAATTTAATGCCATGTGGTTTTGTAGAGATAAGTTAAGAGGCTTACAGGAGATGATTATTTACCCGCAGATGTACTCAAAATGTTGGGAGAAGATGATCTCAAAATTGTGACACAGCTGATGAGCAACATATATTGAACTGGGGAGTGGCCGTTGGATTTCACTGAATTTACAACGATTGCCTTAAAGAAGGAACCAAAAGCCGCAAAATGTAGTGACCATCACACAGCCTGCCTCATCGCACATATGGGCAAAGACCGTAGGGGGGATGCATGGAAGAAAGTTTGAAAGGAAAATCGAGGGTGTTCTTGGAGAAGATCAATTTGGATTTAGAAGAGGAAAAGGAAGTGGGAATGCAATGTTGATGCTGAATGCTGAGAGTAATGTCAGAACGAACTTTGGACATAGAAGTAGAATTGTGCGCTTGCTTCATAGACTGGCAAAGGACATTTTACCGTTTTAAGTGGAACAAGTTATTGCAGCTACTAACAGTAACTGGTGTCGATTGGCATCAAAGAAAGCTGATCAGCAAATTGTACATGGATCAGAGTTTGATAGTACGACCGGACCAAGGGGAGACAAGAAATGTGGAGATTGGAAGCGGAGTTAGACAATGCGCTGTTTGACACTGATTCTCTTCGACTTATAGAGCGAATATCATACCACGAAATACCCTTGAAGCATTTGGAGACTTCAGTATAGGACGACAAGTAATTCGCAGAGTGAAATATGCAGATGTCCTTGTGCTACTGGATGAGGAAGAAACAGTGCTACAGGGCATGGTTGATAGATTAATTGAAATTGGAATATAGTATGGAATGGAAAGAATGTGGAAAAGCTAAGGTAATGAGAAACTCAAGTCAACTGTCGCCAGTGCAGATTATGATGGGTCAAAAAGAATAGAGTATGCTGAATACTTTAAATATTTGTGTAGCGTCATAAATGATGCAAGATGTACACGTGAAATTAAATCCATAGTTGCCATGGCAAAATCATTATTCAACGAAGAAAAAAAAAGCTTTTCACCAGCATATTGAAGTTAAATTTAGGAAGAAACTAGAAATTTGGTGTTTGTATAACCGTGCATCATAGATACAATAATATAAACCGCCAACTAGATGCAACAATAACAAATTCTATTGATAATTACAGTCAACTCAACATGTTGAGTTGACTGTAATTATCAATAGAATTTGTTATTGTTGCATCTAGTTGGCGGTTTATATTATTGTATCTATGATGCACGGTTATACAAACACCAAATTTCTAGTTTCTTCCTAAATTTAACTTCAATATGCTGGTGAAAAGCTTTTTTTTTCTTCGTTGAATAATGATTTTGCCATGGCAACTATGGATTTAATTTCACGTGTACATCTTGCATCATTTATGACGCTACACAAATATTTAAAGTATTCAGCATACTCTATTCTTTTTGACCCATCATAATCTGCACTGGCGACAGTTGACTTGAGTTTCTCATTACCTTAGCTTTTCCACATTCTTTCCATTCCATACTATATTCCAATTTCAATTAATCTATCAACCATGCCCTGTAGCACTGTTTCTTCCTCATCCAGTAGCACAAGGACATCTGCATATTTCACTCTGCGAATTACTTGTCGTCCTATACTGAAGTCTCCAAATGCTTCAAGGGTATTTCGTGGTATGATATTCGCTCTATAAGTCGAAGAGAATCAGTGTCAAACAGCGCATTGTCTAACTCCGCTTCCAATCTCCACATTTCTTGTCTCCCCTTGGTCCGGTCGTACTATCAAACTCTGATCCATGTACAATTTGCTGATCAGCTTTCTTTGATGCCAATCGACACCAGTTACTGTTAGTAGCTGCAATAACTTGTTCCACTTAAAACGGTAAAATGTCCTTTGCCAGTCTATGAAGCAAGCGCACAATTCTACTTCTATGTCCAAAGTTCGTTCTGACATTACTCTCAGCATTCAGCATCAACATTGCATTCCCACTTCCTTTTCCTCTTCTAAATCCAAATTGATCTTCTCCAAGAACACCCTCGATTTTCCTTTCAAACTTTCTTCCATGCATCCCCCCTACGGTCTTTGCCCATATGTGCGATGAGGCAGGCTGTGTGATGGTCACTACATTTTGCGGCTTTTGGTTCCTTCTTTAAGGCAATCGTTGTAAATTCAGTGAAATCCAACGGCCACTCCCCAGTTCAATATATGTTGCTCATCAGCTGTGTCACAATTTTGAGATCATCTTCTCCCAACATTTTGAGTACATCTGCGGGTAAATAATCATCTCCTGTAAGCCTCTTAACTTATCTCTACAAAACCACATGGCATTAAATTCCAGAAGATTTCGCAGATTTTTGCATGTTACGTCTCACCGATTATTGCTTCACAAATCCCTACATCCATCACACTAAAAACTAAATTTAAACTTTTCCAAGGACACTTTCAATGTTTCTTACGTCTCAGTGGGGGACAAGTGGCCAGCACTTGGTAAGGCGGTAATAAACCTTCGGGTTCCATAAAATGATGGGAATTTCCTGACTAGCTGAGAAGCAGTTAGCTTCTCAAGAAGGACCCTGTTCCATGGAGTACGTAAGAAAGTCAGCAATTTAGTAAGTCTCGGTGGGAGCCGAGATAGTTCGGTCAGTACTGCAGCTACTCTACACACTGGACTACTGCGGATTAGTTGTTCGATTACCGGCATTCGTTAGGAACATTATCCCACATCCACCACATATGCCTTCGTGGCGTGGTATTTAATAAGCATGGGGTCAACCTAATTTTATTCACGATTCAGTTGTTTTTATCAGCAACGGAAGTTGTTTATTTTTTCCGAGAGTGACATCCCGTTTTGACGTCAGTCAAGTCCCACTCGTTGATGCATGATTGTTTAAATCTCCAAGCTTCACTCCCCGATGATCTGTGTCATATCTTTTGTGTTTACAGCGCACAGGTAACCGGTTGTAACGCCGAAGTTTGCCCACTGAGTGTGTTAAATTCTTTCTTTCTTTCTTTCTTTGTTCTACTAAATCTACATTTCTCCTCGCCTACTTATTCTCGCGATGAGGCACGCGGTGGCACAGTTTGTTGAGGCTCTGCGCTCAAATCGGAAGGTCGCTGGTTCGATTCCCGATGGTGTCATTGGACTTTTTCTTTGACATAATCCTTCCGGCCGCACTATGGCCCTGAGGTCGACTCAGTCTCTAAGAGAAATGAGTATCAGGTATATTTCCTTGCGGGTAAAGGCGGCCGGTGCGTAGGGCCGACAACCTTACCACCTTTTATGAGCTGAGTGTCTTGAAATCTGGGAGCCTCAACCTCCTGGAATCCTCAGGGCCTGTCCAGGCCTGTAATGGGATTGCTTTACCTTTCACTCTTGCGATAGACACGGTATGTACATTACAGACAAGGAACCTACAATTTAAATAAAACTTACATGAATGTGCGAACGTAATAATTTAAAGGGAACTCAAGAAAACCGGCGCGACTCTGCGCCTGTCATGTAGGTACTGACTCTTTTTTATCTAGCCATCATCTGTAGCTGAATGAATATTTAATTAAATGCGTTCCGTTGTTAGGACTGAAAGTAACTTGTTGACGCTGTGTTTACTGAAAGGGATATATACTTTCGAATTTTGGTTTTGTGGTTTATTTTACGACGCCTTATCCCTTGACTACATAGAGTTGATGGAAGGATTAATGATGAATTAGGAAAGATACCTTCATGGCCTAGTCGAGGTATTATCTCTGCATTGCCTCGAGGAACGGAGAAAAACCATGGAAACTTTCAAATTAGGATAGCCTATTCCGGGCCCAGGTATGAACTGGGCACCTCCGTAACACAAGGCTACGGTGTAAGTACAGTAACCTAACTGGAACAAGGTTGGAGACAGGGGGACTGTTTAAAATCGTTGTTGCTGCGAAATACGAGGTGCAGCGAGGGCTCCTCATTAACGGCGAATACATGGGATGCGACGTACGGTTTTGCAGATTGTCAACCCATCTACCACACTACACGGCGTCACGTTCCTTCAGACGGAAAGTCTGTGTAGATCTGAGGCTTTGAATATTCACTAGTATGTAGTATAGCGACTCAAGAAATGGAATGAAACAATAAGTGTAAAAATACGAAACAATGTAATGTTACTCAATTATTACACCAACCACAGCACATATATAGAATTTATAAAATTTATACATTAAAACATTAAACACGCCCCGACATGTTTCGGTCCTAAGACCATCATCAGGGAGCTATATATTCCTTGCTAAAGTCACACTAGAAATTGTCACAGATTAATTTCGTTGTACAAGTTTGGTGTTGTGGCAGCATGCAGTGTTGTGTAATGTTATGTTGCGAAGAGTGCCCTGCTATGGATGTGCATTCTGTGCTTCGTTGCGTTTGTTGTGTAATGTTATGTTACGAAGAGTGTCCTGCTACGGATGTGCATTCTGTGCTTCGTTGCGTATCACGCAACGAAGCACAGAAGAGTGCCCTGCTAAGTCCGCAGCAGGGCACTCTTCGCAAAATAACATTACACAACACAGCATGCTGCCACAACACCAAACTTGTACAAAGAAATTAATCTGTGACTATTTCTAGTGTGACTTTAGCATGGAATATGTAGCTCCCTGATGACGGTCATAAGACCGAAACATGACGGAGCGTTTTTAATGTTTTAATGTGTAAATTTTATATATGTGCAGTGGTTGGTGTTATAACTGAGTAACTCGACAACATGCACAGTGTAACAATAAAAAAATATAATGTTGTTGAACAATCACCTTACGTCATTTTTGTGCAGGTTGTATCCAGTCGCTTCATGTTGACCATACCTCACCGAAACACTGCCACCAACATGCATGCTCACAACACACAATGCCCCCTACTTCAGCCACAGCGTCACAACAACTGAGCCGCATGGCCGCCTGGTCATGCCACTCTCCCCTCCACCTGGTCGGCCATGGCCTTCATTTCTAAAGAACGCTCTGGGAGCAATGGGCTACCTTGTCTTGTCCACACAGGCCGCTCTGAAGTTATACTTCCCACACCTTTGCATGCTGATCAACGACGCAACCTTTCGATTGAGCTGTTACAGAACATTTCTGTGCGCTACGGAACAGGAGATGGTGCATTTATTTGCAGTACTGCGCTCTGTAGGCTGTGAACGGTTAGAAGACCATGCAATACATGTTCGTCACCGTACGAAACACTTATCGCCAAGGGGGCGGTGTCCTTCCTTACACTTCTTGTCTTACGGTTAGTCATCCCGTTTTGTTGTAAACACTAAGCCAATAAAACCAACTATTATATCCGTCGATAAGTACTACTTTTACGCGGGAGATGCCTGTTTCGAGTACCGGCCTCCAAACTCACTACCGTAATCGAGAAATTTTGTGATTGTTCGTCTGTCACTCCAGACAAGTTTCCCGGATTGTACAGTGACAGTTTGTGCAATGTACATGTTCTTTTATCAGTTTTATAGGAGCTTTGTAATGGGCTATGGGGTTAGCGTAGTTGTTTTAAAGGCTAACTACGGGATGAGCGTTATGGGGGTCAAAAGCAGGTGGGGGAGAGATTTTCCTTAACCATTCAAACGTGCACCAAGATCCAGTCAGCCCCTGTAAAATGGCTACCTGTTTTCTTTCTTGGGGAGAAGCGGCTGTGACGTTTTATTAGCCACCCACTCACACCTAGAGCAGAAGTTACAGAAAGGACAGAGCTATACCTCTACCTCCCCTCTGTGACTTCCACAGTATGTTTTTTATTTGCCCCAACAGCCCCCAGTGGTCATGCCCTCCTCATTCATGAGGTTTCTAGATCACACTCAACGACGCACCACAGTCGGTAGGACTCCTCTGGACGAGTGATCAGCTCATCGCAGAGACCTCTACCTGACAATACACAACACTCACAACAGACATCCATCCATTCCCCCGGTAGGATTCGAACCCACAATCTCAACAGGCGAGCTGCCGTAGACCACGCGGGGCCACTGGGACCGGCTCACAGCATGTGGACAGGAGGTCTGGTGGTCTGGTGGTCCCCAGAGTGGATATGAAAGCTTAGGAGACAAGAAAATATTCTTTCTTCTGCGCAGAAAAGACCCCCAATTCCCGTTTCTTTTTATCCCATGTCTTATTCACTGTACCGACAAACAGAGTGGGACAGGCATCGAAGATTAAAGTCAATCACTTTCCCTTCATCGGTCTTAATTCTTCACTCGTCACGGACGAAAAAGGCGGTGGGGCTGACGGATCGCAGTTACAATGTAGAGAATGGAGCGGAAAGCGTTGTTGGAAATCTTTAATCTCGTATCATAGCACCTGCCTCGAGGAACTGGAAATGCCACAAGAAACTCCAATCAGGACAGCAAGAGATATTGGGGTTTTTACAGCGGACTTGCTGAAGACTGTTCTTGTGCTATGCGACGGTAAGTCGCTGGGTGCTGGTTCGCTCAGCACGCCAAGAATGAAGGCAATACGACGTCGCTTTACTTCGGGAACTACACACCACCTGTGTAGAGTCATTTCCTGGAAGTCTTGAACCTTCAGTACAAAATATCAACGAACACCCCGCTACTGAGCGCAAGGTGTTAGAAGAACAGGGTCCACAGTTATAAACAGAAGAGATGAGAAACACGAACAAAATGTAATTCTCAAAATCTACCACTACGTATATGGAAGCATAATATTAAAAGGCATCTTAAAGGGAATGGAAAGTTGTGGATTGCAATTTTCTGACTAAGAAGAGGGACCATTTGGCGGGTTGTTTTGAACGCGGTGATGAAACATCGTCTCGAGGTGATACATTCCGTGGTGTTGACAATGTAACAAGAAATGCAAATATGCTCAGCCTAAACACAACTTTATTTTAGAGACTTGAGGGTTTTTTGACCGTGCCTCTTCCTCATGAAATAAAGTGAAACGCCAACTTGATGCAACAAGGTAATTTGATTGATGTATTCTTAGCTCGACATGTTTCGGGTAGAGTATATACTCCCATCATCAGGAGCATCAGATGTTGAGTTGCAGGATATGGTTTTGTGCACCGAGTTTCTGGATGGGTGGTGGTCTTGAGAGCTACTGCGTAGCTCGTGTGTTCGGTGCGAATGGTGCCGTCGCACGGCACCATCCGTTTATACTGTTCCGGTGGTAGGACTTTAGAAATGAATTTGCTGGACTAGTGTACTTCATTCAATGAAGCTGTTTGCTTACGATGCAGAGTCGTCCTTGAATGGCTGAGGGACTAACAGCGTCTCAAGAAGGAATATGCTCCATGGCGTCTCTAATGTACGCAGACAGGATGCAGTCAAGACAACCCGGATTTTATCCACAGTTTCACAAACACAAGTCGGATATACGTCTGTCTGTCTGTGATGTGCTTCTTTCAATTGAAATGCAACTACTCAAGGGATTCTATTTGCATTGAAAATGGTGTCTTTGGTGCACGGATAAACAGTTGAACACGTTTCTGCAGTAACGCCATGTAGCATGAAGGGATGGCTGAGAAATTGGAGGATGAGAAATGTGACGTCACCATCATGAAAGAAGGCATGAACGTGTCCATAAAGACTGTAGAGCGGATAGAACCGAGACAGAGTGCTGCTTTTGAAGAACCCAGTTCACAATGACCTGACAGTAGTGGGCTAACAAAGGATTATGAGATTCTGAGCACGTCCGCCTTTGAGATTCGACGTTCTGACGGCGGTATGTATTAAGACTGGTGCCAGGGTTTTAGAGTAATATACGGCCTCCATCTTCAGGGTGGAAAGGGAAATTAGGGCAAATGGTTCCTCCAGAATGTTGGTACTGTTTGGTACTCTTCTATGAGACTACACACCCTCGCACTTTACAAGACCACAATCTTCACCACTTTTCGTTCACCAGCAATCATCGTCTTAACGAACTCATTCTTAGATCTGCACCCATGAATGGCAATACTGCAAATGTGTGTAATAAAGCACGATATATTTCTTAGCGTCACGCCCTTATCCTCTAATATGTAAATTCGCATTATTTTTTTTATCGTTGCAACGTGCATTTCTTAGAGTCATTTAATTAGCACACCAACTAACGCACATATATAAAAATATTTTACATTAAAACATTTAAAATCGCTCCAACATGTTTCGATCCTAAGATCATCTCAGGGAGCTACACTGTTCCTAGCTAAAGTCACATTTTTAAAAACACTCACTGATTAATTTCCTTATATTAACTTGGTGCTGTGGCAGCATGTCAGTAATATAAAATATATATGTTTTATATATATATATATATATATGTGTGTGTGTGTGTGTGTGTTTTTTTGACAATCTACTTAATAAATATATTTTATATTACTGACATGCTGTCACAGCACCAAGTTAATATAAGGAAATTAATCAGTGAGTGTTTTTAAAAATGTGACTTTAGCAAGGAACAGTGTAGCTCCCTGAAGATGATCTTAGGATCGAAACATGTTGGA
>Ga0136643_10009088_pt1 | contig 14592 bp, 6 predicted proteins | sample TergutLab28metaG_FD_96883 | JGI IMG/M metagenome (GOLD analysis project Ga0136643, IMG submission 96883) | Labiotermes labralis P1 segment gut microbial communities from Petit-Saut dam, French Guiana - Lab288 P1 (version 3) (version 3) | ecosystem: Host-associated > Arthropoda: Insects >... | reverse complement strand
TTCTGTATACCATTTCATAAAGACCGTTCAATAATTGCCCCCCTTGGGGACCGTAACAAACCCCCGGAATTTAACTTGCCTCTTCCCCCCCCCCCCCCACACACACACACAGAAAGAGAGAGAGAAACATTATAATTAAATACTTTAGATTATTTGTCCTCGAAGGACTTAATCACTTTTAGTTTTACCCGTAACAACTCAGAAGGTATTGCTGATGGTTTTATTGAGAAGTGTCCCTGCTTAAATTCTCACCACGGTTGCGAGAGCGCTGGAATTCCATGGCAGGGAGTACCTGTCTAATAACTGCATTAGAGTGTTGCTACGTGGAAGACTGGAGAGACAGCAGGCTTAGGAACAAGTGTTTGTAGCGGACGGCCGGTACCGGTGGCTTCTATTGAACTATTTGAATTGCCAGTGACATTATAAGTTTCCTGTATAAGGATATAATGAAGACTAGATAAACAGGCGTAAGTGCACCCAGAATATTTAGAATGGTACAGGCCTGTGTGGTGGTGTGTGGATGGATAGGGTTGGGAAACGATGTGGTGAGCGTTAATAGAGACGAGGCTTGGTGTGGAATGGTCTGCCGGGTTCCACTCTTGTGGTTGAACGCGAGGTTGGGCAACCTTTGAATGACACGGATGATCCAGCGCCCCAGAAGCTAATTTGGAAGAACTGAGATATCTTTACAGTTTTGCTGCTTGTTTGTGTATGAAATGTTATTTAGGTGAAAGCAGTTTAAGTGATGATTGTTTTTTAAATTGACCCCAGCATATTTAGAAGCTCCTCCGAGTGTGAGGCCTTAAGCCAATGGTACTGAACTTATGTGTCGCTGTACGATCAATATAATACAGTGTGCTGTATGTGATATAAGGTTATTTATAGTAACTACTGAATTTTCTGTCGTATTTTAACGAAATGTATTAACAGATTGAATTTTTTTTAACACGAGAACTGCTTAAATGACCTTATTATGTAGCGACTGATCTCATTACTCCCCTGGCCCGTATTTATGAATAAATTCACCTTCGTTCAATTTGATGTCCAAAGCAACAAATACAATTCATATTCAAATCTCTCCTTCTTAGTATTTCAAATACCGGACTCATTCATCGCGGTCTGTTGTTTCACACCATCAGTATTTACTAATACTTCAGGTAGTTCTAAGTATTCCCACAGTTGCAGTCTCAGCATTAGCCTAGCCTAACTCAGTATTCAATTCAAATTAATCATCATTTATGTGTTGCTGTGGAAATCATTGTGATATAAGTCCATTACTATATTTTGTACTTTGCACTATCCTGGGGGATTGAATCTTGCTACTCGTATTGGTGTTTTTAGGAGAGACGATGATATTTTGTACTTAAGCCGAAACATGCTGCATTGCAGTTATGTATATAAAATATAATATAAAACTTAATTGTGACTGACCACCTTCAGCCCTTTAACTTGCTATTAATGTTAGAGTATTTTAGCGTAATTTATTCTGTTTTGGACTCATTACAAGTAGGAAATGTAACATATATTTTCAAGTGACTTCTAAATATTTTCCGACGTCAGATGACTGTTATATTAAAATATGTAATTTAAGCGAATTTCTGAGATGGAAGGGTAAGTTTTGTGTGTGTGTGTGTAATGGTCGGGAAGTTACAATAGCGGGGAGGGAGTGGGGAAGAGGACCAAAACAAATTTGTAAAAGAGTATTTGATTGCTGTACCTACCGATCAGTAGTGGTGGCGGTGGTGAACAGCATTATAGATTGGTTGCAATGTTAGGTCACACCGAATAATATGTGGCGTTATGTGACAGCGACTGTTATACGGCATTGTGGCATGTAATGTTTCAAAGGTCCGACTGCAATTAGCAACACGGTGTGTAATGCGAATTTCAATGACGATTTTTGACATTAAAATGTATGGCTTCATTTTCCCGCACTCTACACATGCATTCCTATATTGAACTTTATCTAGGTCATATATCCACTGCTGGCAGTTGAAAATTAAGTGTATTCGCGAGTGAACAAAACAAAAGAACGGAGCAAGACAGTCTTCGTATGTACCGTTTAAACGAGACATGGAACTTAGGCAAATGATGCTGGACCTTACACGACCAGACCACTAACACTGCACGCATTGTAATTCACAGAAGTATTCGCAACACAGCAGTAGTTATTACCCAGTGCAAGTACATGCTGTTGCCGGTCCCAGTGGGTCCGCGGCCGCTCGCTTGCTGGGATTGTGGTTTCGAATTCCGCCGGGGGCATTGATGTCTGTCTGTTGTTGAGTGTTGTGTGTTGTTAGGTAGAGGGCTCTGTGACGGGCCAATACCTCTTCCAGAGGAGTCCTATCGAGTGTGTGTGTCACTTAGTGTGATCAGGTGCAACATTAATCTCTACATCTACAGTGAGCAGGTAGAAAAAGATCAGACTAAGAAAGAAAGAAAGGATCATGTTATCCCCAAATAATTGTCCCTGAATGTTTTATTCTGTCGCTTCCTTCTTTAAATCGATATCTGTTTGGACGCTTCTTGATCTACTTTACTGTGAAGATGGAGACATTGAACTCCGAAGAGGGTAAAAATTTACCAGTCATCTCGGCGTAATATTCAAGTATACTGGGGTTTTCGCTAACACTGCTCTGAGAGGAATAAATGTGTCTAGCCTTCGTGGTCAGGATTTCTTCTTATATTTCTCGTCAGGTTGTGTTTAACATTTTGTGACTTGAAGCTTACATTACAGGCGATTATGAAGAATCTGTGGGAATGGAAGTAAAGAGAACGCGCTTGGGGTCAACGTAACTCTTTTGTGGCTTTTTTGGACTTCTTATATCCCGCCAAACCTGATGCCTAGAGGGTGAACCTTACATTCAAAATTCTAGTTGAATAAAGAGAGACCAACTTGATGTCACTTGCTTTTTTATTTCATTATTTAATGATAAACATGTTTCGGATGTTAATATATCCAACCTCAGGAGCCTGCGACTTATTTGTTGAGTTATTTCATGGGTTGTATTGCTCTGGTTCGATGCGTGTTGGTGTTACGTTGTGGTTTGGCTGGGGTGGTGTGGTATCCGGTTGCAGGCTGAAGCACTGAAGTGCTTCAGCCTGCAAGCCTGCAAGTCAGTGAAAGAATTGGGATTTATTTTGTATTGTATTGGCAGAAAATCTTTCAGATCCGTGATAAGAAATTATGCAAATGTATCGACCCTTTTTAGGTAGTAAGAAGTTCTATACTATAGAGTCCATATTATTTGCATAAATCAAGTCACGATTTGATGGTCTGCTTGTAGTTAAATTTGCCATAGAGAAACAGACATGATCGTTGCGAGTGAGGTATTGTCGTGTTAGTCAGCCTATTCCTGTTTGTTGTCAGAAAGAGATTAACTGCTTGGTTTTATGTCGCCTGCTTTGTTGTTATCCGTGTCCATTCGATGCAGAGCAATATAAGGTATGAATGGATTGCTGCTTGCTTGTGTGCAATGACTTCAGCCGTTCCTGTAAAGTAATGTGTTTTTTACTCCAGTGATTTTAATCCCATGCATGTGACAACCCAGAATTTTCATTTTATTCACTTTTGTTGGAAGTGGACACGTAATGTAGGCTAATCCTTATTCATGTTTTGTAAAGTCTCCATTATAAAATACAGTTTGTGTTCAAAGAATATAATATGTCGAAATTGGAGTGAATATAGCTCTTATCTAAAAAGCATGGGAAGCATATTTACAACGGCCTGCTAGTGTGCGAGGGGCTGATTTGTTGTCGGCTGCTTTTGAAAGCCCGTAATATGTTCACTGGTACGGCAAGTCAAAGCCTCCTTGTCTAAATTTGTTATCAATCAGTGGAGCTGCTGGCTGTTACTGTACCGGACTAAATATATTGCTTACTGATCCATTTTCGGCGCATCACTAAATTGCTAAAAGGAACTATTAGCTTCGTCCTGTCCATCTGCCCGCACGCTCGTCCGCATGGAAGAACTCGGCTCCCGCTAGAGGGGTTTTCATGAAACTTGATATTTGAGGATTTTTGGAAAATCTGTCGCGATTATTCAAGTTCCATTAAAGTCTGAGAAGATTATTTGGTACTTTACATTAAGACCAATATACATTTATGATCATATCTCGCTCAGTTCTGCTTGGAATGAGAAATGTCCCAGACAAAATGCTTTGAGAAAATTAAAACACATGTTTTATGGTCTATAACGTTTTTAGAAAATCGTGCCGTTTATGAGATAATGCGGAAAATTATGGTAGAGCCAGACAGGGCACAGATGACAATATGGCGCATTCGCGCTGCATGCTGGACAAGTAAGGCTACAAACACCAACTCATGATATGATACTTATTTTTTCCACTGCAACAATGGCCATACGAACGCGCCTCATTGTTACGTTATACGTACATTGCCTGTCGTGTTGTACGTAGTTTCTACAGGTAACTATTCTAACTGCATTGGAGTTGTCGAATAATTTAAACAGCATTATGTTATGTTATGTTATGCTATGTTATGGTTTCAAGATCTGACCCATTTGAAGAGTTCTTGGTGTGGGTTGGAGAACGTATTTTTATACCCATACGGGCAGGAACAGTAGTAAGCATTAGGACGTCAAAAAGCACAGAAGACTTGGATCTTAATGTACGCCGCTGTGATAGCCCCACATCTCGCAAAGACAGTATTCTTCATTGTGTTCCTTTCTGTCTGCTCTATAATGTGTTGCAGCAAGCTTCGTACTTCGCATAGCTTTGTGCTCTGCTGATTCCTGATGCAATAAGGCAGGACCGTAAAGGACAAACAATGTGGGAAGTCTTTAAGTCTGTCGGCTAGGTATTTGCAACTAAGCGCCACGTCTCTCTAGTACCCATTATGAAGCAAGTATGCTTTATAGAACGCAGGAGGAACTTCTGATCTCGAAAATACAATGAGAAGACATTTGTTACGAAGAGAAGCGGTTCATTTGTGTGAATAACACAAGCTTATAACGGAGAGGATTGATAATCTGTATATTTACCCATCCCCTACTACATTCTGCGCTTTCGTAACCCCATTGGAACTCACCTCCCACAAATAATAAATTACGCCACGTGGATGTTTCTCGCTACTTTTGTGAACGAATTCCACTGCGAGAGAACAGTTAACACTGTCAGATCTGCCAGGTCGAGAGAGACGATATTAAGGGAAGGGAGCAAAGAAGAGGAAGACACCGGATACTTGTAACCTCTAGTATTTCTGCCTCCAAACTTTACACGCCAAAAATCCGTCCATGATGCACATCTTCCTTTTTTTTTTTCTTTCTTTTTCTTTTTGTAGTTTGAAAAGGATTGAATAAGTCTAGCTCTGGCTCTATACATTTTGTTTCACTATAGTGAAACAGTATGAGGGAGGATGTCTGGAGGAAGGAGTTAGAGAGAGAGAGAGAGAGAGATGAAGAAGATTTATAAATAGGCGAAAGAAACTTTAATTAGTGCCTCTGACACATCCACTTCCCTGCTTCTGCCGTCTTTCAAGAGAAGCGGTCATTTCTGTTACAAGTTCAGCGAACACTTTGAAACCAGAACGCTTCATACCTTACATCTGCCTTGTTGGCGTCCAAAATCTCAGCGTAAAGTGCTCAGAAATGCCAAGCTGCAGATTACAAGGCGTCGTTTGATACATGCGCAGTGATTCAGGACCTACTTAAGGTTTGATAGCATACTAGGCGACGCTATTTCTCCTCTGTTATTTACTGATAAAACAATCTTCCTGACTACACCAACAAAACCACTGCTAACACCAAAGCCCTTTTGGCTCTGTAGTTACCCATTTAATTACAGCTTGTGACTTCGGAACATATCTCATTAGGAACAATTTCAGTTTTGTGCGTCCAGTCTCTGCAAATCTTTTTCAAAAGTGGTGAAATTCAGTGGAACCTTCTACACCAAAATCTTCTCTGTAGACAGAATATTATTTATGAAGAGAGAAGGAAGACTGGTAATGCAGTTATTGCTTTCAAACCCATCTCTCCTCATACACATATCTGTGCTGGAACTGTCAAAACGATTTTGATGAAACTCAGTTTTAATAAAAATTAATTCATGAAGCATTTTGATAGGTTTAATTCGACGCGTTTTGAGGACCTCTATATATAGGGACTAGACGAATTGTTTGTGTTGTTTTCTGAGTCCTTTAGCAGAAATTTGACGAAAAATACATTTTGTTCATTTCCACTATGTAGGTTTTATTAGCAGACGTAAGTTAAATTGACTTCGATATTCCTTCGCTGAAGATTTACATTAGGTTTTAATTATGTAATTTGAGTTTTTCTACTAATTTTAGTTAAAGTTGACTTATATATTTCATTTACTACATCTTAATCGGTCTATACCGGTATATATAGACCTAACTTGTGCATATATCGCCCACTTCAATTAGTTAAGAGCCTCTTTGCTTAAGAAGGTTTAATGCACGAGTACCAGTATTTTCCACGTATTCACCTGAGAGCGTTGGAAATAACCACGAAGTGCACACACCATGCCTTAAAAATATTTATTTAAAAAAATCCACTAATATAATAGTCCTCGAGACCATATGAGCTACAACCAACGTTTCAGGTACCCGCTCCCATCCGCGCCTCGCTGTTGCCTAGTCCATATTTCAGTCTGAGACGATTTTGTTTTTGTACAAAAGTACTGCCTGTATGTGAGGTGTGTGACCCTGACGGCAGGTGACTGCTGAAGATGTCTTAGATATAAAGTTGTGCGGACCGGTAGAAATCTACCGACGTTTCGAAGGGTCCTGCTATGTCCTTCAGGATAGATGTCTTATTTTACGAATATGGAGGCAGCATGATCATTAGAAACTTCGGTATATTTCCACCAGACTGTACGGTTTTATATCCCAGATGACCACATTCTTTACGGCGAATCTACTATGCTTGTACAGTTGACGGGCGTCTTTTCTCTTCCTTACATATTATATTGCCACCCCTAAAAGTGCACCTGTCTGCTGCTGAATAATTTGTGTCTACTTATGAGCAAAGAAGTGGGTATTCTGTGTAGGGATATCAGACTTACGATCTTTTTTGAATTCTCTCTCTATTAATTCGATTTGGTACTTGTGAGGTGACAGATCTCTCCTTTATCTTCGCAATTAAAATTGGACGCGATTCACGAACAGCCGGTGTGGTGTTCAAGATACCTTTAAATTCCGTACTCACACTCTGTTCAGAATTCCTTGAGACTTCTGAGTGAGCTTAAGTACTATGAAACCTTCTTCCCATTTCCTGCAGATAAATGGTTGAGCGATTCCAACTTCTATAAGTAGGACGTGAAATAACGTCTTTCATTAAACATTTTGTCCTATGTATAGCGCCGTCTTGCTTCTTATGCTTGAGAATCTATTGGTGGGCCTAATTAAACGCACCCAACAAGTTCATAAACTCTTAATGAAAGTTCGATACGCTTTGTATGCAAGGTACAAAATTAATGCATAATGATGTGTGTTGACGATCTGTTGGCTAGTTTCTGAAATTAGTACACATGTTTTGATGTTTTGCTCACCGTGGATCTCAGTATAATCCTAGTAACTGACCAACCCAATGCAGTAATTCTTGTTGTATAATAAGTTTATTATATTCCTCTACATGTTTCGAGCACTGTTGTGCTCATCATCAGGAGGTCAAATTGTATTATACAGCATCTGGTATCATCACACTCTGTAGGTGGCCTCTCTTAACCTGTGCACGGGACGGCCATTTACAAACTTATTATAAAAGAAGTATTTGTGCATTGGGTTGGTCAGTTACTAGGATTAGTACACAAGTGTCGAAATCTCACACATTGGAGAAAGATAATTTTAGCTTAATCTATTTGACCTAGAAATAATTTTATTCATTTTTTTTTTAAGGAAAGTTCTCGTTAAGAATTAGGACATTCATAATAATTTGAGTACTTGTCGGTTTGATGGACGTTGTATTGAAAGAAAGGACTACAGCCTATGAATCCGTGCATTGTTTCATTACATTTGGAGCAATAGGTCTGGTTCTTTAAGAAATGAACAGGACAGTGACGTTTGCAGAATCGCTAACAGCTCGTGCGAAATATACGAGTGTTATGAAATCGTGTACAGATTAGTCTCGATGTTTTATTGCACTGTTCTGATGCATTTATGTGCGTATTTTGAAAGCCGTGTTCTACACGGAAAGGGCTTTGTGTCCCTGCGATGAACTTTCAAAATACTTCATCTATAAAAAGTACCAAACTTGACACTGTAACGGCTATGACTTGAAGATCGCCAACTTATGGTATGAGACGCCGTGTCTTTTGCTACTAATGTGCCAACGTTTCTAACGAATTTACTTTCTCCATCTTGAGGCGAAAGGAGTCAGCTTTGCTGTGACAGTTTTTGTTTCTTTGCCGCCACGTTCTTCTTCAGAGTTGTTCAGATGGCGGTTCCCGAGAGTGAATTATGTCACTTACTGTATTCTAGCGCTGAAGTTGAGAATACGCGACGCCTAGTAGTCCATGTAGCCGATCCCGATGGCCACGCGTTCCAGTGAGTAGGTCTGAAGCCTTTTGATCGCTGGAATCGCGGGTTCGAATTGCACTGGAGACATGGATGTTCGTCTGTTGTGTTTATCCTGTGTTGTGTAGGTAGCGGTGTGTGGGTCGAGCTGATCACTCGTTCAGAGGAGTGTGTACCAGGTTTGTGTGTCTAATTGTGTGTGATCTAGAAACCTAAAGAATGAGGCGGCCTAGGTGCGGGTTGGGCCATTGGGCCAGAGCCAAACTAGCCCATGTATGGTTTCGTAACATGGCACGGTGATACAGAAACTTTGCTTGCATTTTATCGCTGTATCATAATGTCATGAGCAGAATCCTTCCTTATGTTTGAATTACTTTTGTGATTAGACGATTCCAATCTCCTGTCCTTATGAATTACATCTCGGCTATCGTACTTAGATTGCTTCACTTAGTCCCATATGTGAAGTCCACGCTTCAGTGCCATGTAAAGATGCAGACATTACCGAAGACCTACAACTGCATGCTGTTTTCTTTGAAATCCCAGTTAGGGCTGGGGAAAATATAATTTAAATTGATCTTAGTGGTGTACCGCGCGGGGAGTTGTGTTGGGTTCCTTTGGCGGTCTTAATGTTAACGTAAATGACCTTGTGAACGAATTAGATAAATTATGTTTGTCAGCAGTTAAAACACTTTATTATCCAACAGATGCACAAATATAGAATTCGTAGATACAGTTAGAATTATTATAAAATATTTAAAATTGCTCCAACATGTTTCGGATCACAAGGGGTCCATCATCAGGGAGCTTTATACAGCGCTTAGCTCTCTATACTGTGCAGTACACACACACACTACGGGACCCCTAATTTACCTAATTACAACAAATGTGTTGCCATAACAACGACTACGTCCATATCAAGGGACGAGATAGAACCATTACTGTAATTTTAGGCAAGCACTGTTTAAAGCTCCCTGATGATGGATCCTTTGTGATCCGAAACATGTTGGAGCAATTTTAAATATTTTATAATATTTCAAGTTGTATCTACGAATTGTATATTTATGCATCTGTTCGATAAAAAATTGTTTTAATCGTCACTGATGCACGGTACACACATGAAGATTGTCAACAGTTATTTGTGAGATAACGTACGATATTCTTGAACTTCTAAGAAAGGAACGAGTTTGCACAGTTCAATTACATGTGCTCGGTGTTTACGTTGTATAGTCATCAGGTAGTTAAAAGCGCTCTCTTGATTGGCAGACTTAATATTGAGGGGTATTCTGTTTGCCCTGTGGTGTATTCAGTAGCGATATTGGGTAAATTACAGGTTTCATTACCGAAGTTAATAACTTTTCATTCACCCCTACCAACTGGAACGATTTAAGTAATAAATTTAAATTGGTAGTACTGGCAGATCAAAACAAAAATTTAACACGAATAAGTGAATAGGTGTTTGATGAGTTAATTAAAACCAAGTTATTGGATATCTGCTCAGAAGTTTTCATCGTCGATATTTAGGCTGTACTGACTTTGTCTGATTAAAGGATTTGAAATTCATATTTTCATGTCCCATATCCCAAGCTCAATCAGCCGTGTATTGTGAAGTGGCACATGCTATATACATAACATAGCTGGATCGCGCGCGCTGTACGCAGGTATGTGTATCAATAGCAGTCGTTAGGAACACTACCAGAAAGTGGCATCCATAAACAGAAGTGAGATGTACTGCATTTACCAAAGAAGCTGGCCACTAGGATTTTCTGCATATGAGCAGCTCTGCTCTGCTGTATGAAAATCATAGACACGCGGTGATATGATAACACTTATAACAAACAAAATGTTGGAACGTGGGGAGATTTTAGAGATAAATCGTTCAGGCAGTATTGATGCTTGAGCCTGTTTTGCTTTCAGTACTGGAATTGTATGAAGGCTATCTTCTCTGAACTTTGTCAACCTTCTTCAGTTTTCATTTAGGTAGGAAATGTCTAATGAACATGTTACACGAGGCTTCTGCTTGGATTTTGCTCTATTTTGAGCGAAATTTGGTAAGTGCTAATTCGAGCGAAAAATAGTCTGGACAGAAGATGCAGAGAATACTGAAACTAACACTTCAGTTCCAGTGCACTTTACCGTAAGCCTTAAGGATTTTGGAGTTAAATAAAAGTGGGCTGTTTGCCTATTTTGGAAAATGTACGTTCCAACATCCGCCATTGGCTCAGAATATTCACTAATATTACCTAAATATGTCATGGCTGATGGCCAATGAAGATTCTTTCGACCCGAATTTGTAGGTGTACGCGTTAAACACGGTGACAAATTGTAAATGCTACTTATAGAAAGATAATTGAACGTGTAGCTCCAGCGTTCGCCACATCTGTTCTTTTTTGATACATTTCAACGAAAATGTGTGAATGGGGCGGAATAGTTGCTTTCGTTGTAGTTTTTGTTGGAAGAACCAGGAAGTTGCGTAAATCGAACTAAGGGTCTCCAGACCGCAGCTCTTAAGCTTACTGACTGAAATGTCGTGCAGTTAATCTACTATATTATTAATCTTGTGAAGGGGTGGGGAGCGGTAGAGCAGTTAATTAGTCTGTAGTGTCATAAATGTGTGGTCCTTCACTGTAATATTTTGCAATATTTTGTAATTCTGACCTTAGGCCATGTCGTTGTATGTATAGGCATTCATAATGAACCCCCTAATATCGGCCTCAACTCTAAACACGCAACTGCTAGAAATTATTCCACTGCAAACATTTGTTAGTGTTTGGGTTAGCGTGTTGTCATTCATGTAGTGGAAAGTGATGGTATTCGATTATGCGATATAGGAGCCCGGGAAAGGGACAATAACTAGTTGATACGGAAAGTGGCCATGACAGGATCCGGAGTACCGCATTTGGACGGCATGATGTTGATGAATGTGCTAGACTCCATGTTTAGGGTCGAATTACTGGGACATTCAACGCAGGGCAAATGATAATTGTTATGTGCATCAATTCAGACCCCTAATATGTTTGGATCTGTGCCATTGTAGAACTGTATTTCTCGTCATCACCAGTATCTCATGGGCAGTCTACCTCATGCATGCCGCTAAAATATTGAATCAACCTATTACATTAGTTACACTGTTGAATGTGTGGACACTAATTAGAATTTAAAATGCCCTTCCTTGTTTGTTTCATGCAGGAATACACCGATTGAGGAAGACAGTTTTGCTTATTACAAAAGTGCATGGCAGGAGTATTCAGCTTTATGTAATTTGCATTAGCCTTTGTCTTCCTTGAGCTGGAGGACACTCGTATTAATGTGACGCGTTATTAGCATAATATCCATAAAATTAATTCATATTGTGTTACGTCATGTCCGTCTGTGTGCCAGAGAATTCTGCCTCTTGAAACAGTGAAAGAATTTCGCGGAAATTTTACATTGAATTTTAAGCTCATGGTTCTGTGCATCGTAATTCATTGTTAATAAAGATCCAACCAGATGCAACAGTATGCAGATATTTATTTACTGCAGTAAATAAATATCTGCATACTGTTGCATCTGGTTGGATCTTTATTAACATTTACAGTGAATGTTTACAATTAATGTTGTCCAGCTGATATCAATTCATTTCGTAACTGTCCGGTATAAACTCCATTTTACAAGATGTGTAAAGTAACATTATTTTCTTAAAAATGTTTTATAGCATATTGAATGTATATTTCACAAAAATCGATACCTTTACTTGAAATAGTGTATAAAGATTTGTTATTTTCCTTTGCGTCCAGACCGTTACTGGACCCACACATTTTTCTGTTCAGAGTTATCGGGTGCACTGGCGTCAAGGTTAAAAAATCCGGGGTATGAAGCACAACACTCACTTTCTTCTAGTGCCGAGGTTGAGAAAGCATGGAGCTGTTCTTCCATTTCACTCTATGTCCCCCGGTGTGAACAGGGACAAATTTACTTTTTTTTTTTGTATCTCTAAAATGTCGGTATTTGGAGGAGGCTGGGTTCTGGGACAGATTTTATATGCAGTCTTCAGTAAATATACAAGCATGTCCGCACTGAATTTAAAACTGAAAGAAGAATATCGTATTAATGGAATGGTGAATTTTTAATTCATTGTCAAATACTTGATATTAGCAGGCACATGCCAGGAATTATGTAGTGTGACTCAACAAAGAAATGTCTCCATGTGACACACCTTTGGGTATTTCTCTCTGCGATAATGCAGTTGAGGTACAGTATTTCACATTGAAGATAATTTATTTGAAATACACAATTCCGCTTTTACGGACACTGTGAATCACACAAACATAAACAGGAAATTGCAACTTGTGTACTTTATTTATCGCAGTATTTAACCAACTTGATGCACAAAATTTGTTTCACAATAAGTTTTATTTCATGCCTCTACATGTTTCGAGCACATGTGCTCGAAACATGTAGAGACATGAAATAAAACTTATTGTGAAGCAAAGTTTGTGCATCAAGTTGGTTAAATACTGAGATAAATATACTGAGAAGCACGGTCAACAAAACGTCAAAATTTGTGTACTTTAGTTCTGCAGGGTATTGGAGTTTAGAGATAGGTTTTTGTCCCATATTTTTATTTATTACTTTTTATATTTAAAGACAACGTTCGTAGAGATCTAATATACGAGGGTCAACAACCCAGCAATTTTTATGCAGGTAGGCCTGTTATTTGCACAACTGCATGCTTGTAATTCATCCTTTCATGTACAAATATTTACTTTTATTGGATACAATTCCTTGTACCATTCTATCGCCGAGTGTAGAGGATAAAGTTGAACAGTATTGCCTTTTGTGTAAGATTATAGAATTACTGTATCAGTCCTCGCAAAATTTCTGTACGTTTTTGCTAGCTTGTAGGTTGCTGCGACGGTACTTAGTTTAGAGTGATCACTTCATCGCATGGGGAGCAATGAACATTTCACCTCTGCTACGTGTCGTTGCCATTTGCGAACTGTTGTGCTCCGTAAATGTGAAATTCTCAAAATAATTTTTCATCTCTCGCAAACGGTTTATTTGATGTGGAATGAACATGTTGCTGGGCACCTTGTGATTAACTCCATTTATTCCAATTAGATAATAGATGAACCCCCCTTCATACTCGCCTTTTTTAGATAATTTTTTTATGGCTCGACAGTCCTAGTGGGTCATGCTTCCTCCATGAGGTTCCTGGCTCGCACTCACTTAAGACACACCACATTCAGTAGGACGTCTCTGGACGAATGATCACCCCGACTCAGAGGTCCCTATTTGACAACACACAACACTCACAAGAGACAGACATTCATGTACCCGGCGAGATTCGAACCCTCAAGCGAGCGGCCGTAGACCCACACCTTAGACTGCTCGGCCACAGGATGATGAAATTCGCATTCAGTTACCACGTTATAACTTAATAAGCTGAATTAGTTGGCCACTGGTGAAGAACAGTTCTGTGTCATGAAGCTGTGTAGTTAATTGGAGACACTATGCCCTCTCAATGCACGTAAATTACTACGGAAATGCAGGAACTAAATTCATCTTTTATATTCCCTTCCAATAACGCTGCCAAAGGAAGGCTGTATTAATGTAGTGGGGATGCTTGTATAGTGGTACAGTCTATTTGAAATCTATTATAAAATTTAAGTGCTCGTAATTGTATTGTACGGATTATTAAATTTTTGGCATGATAAACGGTATGTAGTCAGCCTCTCGACCTATCACATTGCCATGTCGTATTGTGTCCGCACTGGGCCGATCAATCACATCCGCGACATTTGTTTTCTGACAACGCCCGCCGTTGTTTTGTGTGCACTGAATATCACAAATTTCATGGAGGCCTACTCTGCTTATGTTGCTGTGATGGACAAATCAGTTTCGGTTTAACATCCATTGCTATGGGGCTGTCAAATTTACGTCGAGTCTTTCATATATCAGAAGGTTATACGAGTTCAAAAGCAATCTGTTGGATGCTTTGTAGGTGTGGGGTTTGGGGGGGGGGGGGGAAGTGTGATTAGGCCAAAAACAGCGTACGTGGATAGGATAAAACACAAGCTGTGCAGTTTCCATCAAAAAAAAAACATAAAAAAATATTATGAT
>Ga0136643_10009087_pt1 | contig 14592 bp, 8 predicted proteins | sample TergutLab28metaG_FD_96883 | JGI IMG/M metagenome (GOLD analysis project Ga0136643, IMG submission 96883) | Labiotermes labralis P1 segment gut microbial communities from Petit-Saut dam, French Guiana - Lab288 P1 (version 3) (version 3) | ecosystem: Host-associated > Arthropoda: Insects >... | reverse complement strand
GGTATAGCACTTACCACTAGATAAATAAACTAATACACAAAACTAACACACAAAACCTCTATCATTGCAGCCTGCACAACACAACAAGTACTCGCTAGCTCCTGAAGATGGACGTATTAACGTCTGAAACATGTTGAGCAATATATAATAAAGCAAATGTCATCTAGTTGGTCAACCTTTATTCAAATACCAGTTTAAGTATTTTATTATATCTCGCTCAGTTTTTCTTAGAATGAGAGTTTTGCTGAAAAGCGGTGTATAGAAAATCAAAACACACATTTCATGCTTAATAACTTTTCTTTCGAAAATAGTGCCCTTTATGAGATAATGGGTAATATTATTGTAGAGCCGGGCAAGCCACAGATGAAAATATGGCGCATGTTCATTGCCTCTGGATACCTAAGACTACATATACCCATTTAATGTATCATTTATTTACTTTTCCACTGCAACAATGATTGTACAAACGCGTCGCATTGTGACATAACATACATTGCCTGCCTTGTTTAGTTATCTTGTGCGTATACTGACCAATAGGCGTTAAAGAATTAAAGTGAATTAAATTCTCACATAACATGAATAATATATGTTTGACTGGAGTACCTTAAGTCCTATATTCAGACATACAAAACTCTGTCAAGAGTTCAAAGCATATGTTATAGAGAGAAATTCAGGAATTTATGTTTTATCAATCTCTGCTAAACGCACGAATCTACCTTTATGCAAATGGATCTTAAAACGTTAAACCGAACAATAATTATCCTTTAACGAAACTAATAAAAATCTGCGTTTTAGTTTAAATAAGAGCTAGACACATGCGATCATAAAATTACTTAAATTCTTTTAAATTTAGTGAAGTGGACCAACTTTCTTTCTTTCTTTCTTTCTTTCTCAGTTTGAGCTTTTAATGCTGCTCATTGAAGGTGCAGAGGGTTATTGTCGCATCTTATCACACCCAATAACACACACACACACACACAAACATGCACACACTCGGTAGGAGTCCCACGCAAGAGGGATCGGCCTGTCGCAGAGACCTCTGTCTGACAACACACAACAATCACAACAGACAGACACCCATAAGGCTGGCGGAATTCGAGCCCATAGTCCCAGGAAGCGATCAGCCGCAGACCTACACCCTAGACCGCGCCGCTACCGAAATCGGTCATACTTAATCATGTTAATTCTCATGAAACAGTAGTATCGGACTTTGAGTCTCACAAATTCTCTTGAAGATTTCAATGGATACGGTACAGAATATTTACTGCCAATAAAACAAGTACCTCTAGGATAAGAACAATGTCTCTGCTTCTTAAACATTTTAGTAGTTAAAGCCTTGTGGAATAATTACCCACTCATTTTAATTAAGGTAAAATCATGACATGCATTTTTTATACTACTGGTATGTATTACTATTTTTCTAAAACCGGTCTTGAGATATAAATTTTTAATTTTGGATACCTATCAACCGGACATCTATATTTATGTCAACAAGAGTTTGAGGATCCACAGATTTTTTTCGAAGCCGCAAAGGGTCCAGGAGCAACAATTCTGGGTAACAACGGTCTATTGCTTTCCCGGCGGAAGTTTGAGAGTAACACCTCGCATTGCCCCCCCCCCCCCACCCCCACAGAATTGAGTTTTTAAAGCTGATGATTCGGAGTTCTTGGCATACGACCCAGTAACTAAAAAGTAAAACGGTACATTCATCACTAACTGCCAACAGAACAAGTGAGAAATATTTCTTCTACTTATAAAATGTGGGACTACTCTTTGTTGGTCCTATCACTCACACGATATCTGTGTATGGCTCTCGGCCGCGCTGCTCCTGGGGAAACCTGTTGGCCACCATGGCGTGGCTTCAGCGAATAGCTCCGCGTTAAAACATCACCGCGAAGACCGAACTTCAGAATTCGATACTGAAAACAGAAGGATACCTATCGCGTGTATAGAGCCCAAAAAATATAAGTTTCGTCACATTTCATAGGGTAGCGAGCCTACAACCACGATACAAACTGTGAATCGAAAGAGGTTGAGCCTACCTGCTGCATAATTCAACTGACACCATACTTCGAAAAGAGTGAATTCATAGATTGAATGGTGCATTACATTCACGAGAATAGAAGTTCAAGGACACTCAGATAATGAGTTGCGCGGCTTCTTTGAACATTAATTATGAAGCTAAACATCACAACTGTCCAATAAGGGGAGCGCAACAACACAATAAAAGGTTTAACCCTTTAAACGCCGAGTTAAATCCCATCTGCCATCTGCTGGCATTATTAAGAGCTCACCATATTTTCCACGTTAACAGGATAAGGGTTAGGTATGTCAGTAACCCTTCGAAGTGACCTCATGGTGTGGGGTTCTGTATGAATATGCAGCTCAAACTTTCTGTTTTTCAGAAAACGTCAACAGGGGAAACTTTTATCTGGACGCGTTAAAACTACATGCTTCCCCACAATTGAAGTCACTGGAAGCGAAAAACAAAGAGCAGCTTTTTTTCGATTAGTATGGGACCCCGCCCAGTTAAAGTCTTTAGATTCGACATGCTTTAAATGCTGGGATTCCTAATCGATTGATCGGATAAGGTGGATCAATAACCTGGACTCAAAAAGTCCACCATATATGAGAGAAAATGTTGTGCTGTATCCCATTTCACGACCTACTGCCCTTTAAATGCAAGGAGATCTTTTCGGTGAGCCTGTATGTGGTTGGGAGGTAAGAGGGGGATGAAGAGAAGTACGTCATAAAGAGCTTTAGAATTTATGCTCTTCACGAAAGGTCACTAAGGCGATCAAAACAAAAGGCGTGAAGAGGGTATTTAGCGAGCGTGGGAAGAATAAAACAGGTGTAGAGCGTTTTAGTCTGATGAGTTTATTCAGCACAGATTGGAAAATACGGAGATGGTATTAAGATACATTTTAAAGAAATACAGTATGAAGTTGTGGACTGGATTTATCTGCTTCGGGGTAGGTTCCAGTTAGGGATTCTCGTCCACATGGTAATGAAAGTTTGTCTCGCACCAAATTCTAGGACTTTGTTGATTAGAAAGAATGGCAGGTTCTAAAGTAATACGGAGATAACACATGTATTTAAGTGTTCAGTTTTCTGGCACTGTTATTGTCCAACATTACTGTATAAATACTTGATTGGTACTTCCAAATTAATTAGTCGCACATGTTCATATTTTTTTGATGTATTGTAGGGAGCGTTGTTGTCACATGCGCTATTAATCATTGTGCCTAATGTATGTATGTTTGGGCCCAAGCCACAACGCGTCTCGACACACACACACGCATGCATGCACGCACGGTCACGCTTCAAGCTTTGCAAATCTCACAACTCACTAGGAAACATGCGTCAGCCAGCTTAATAACAGTTATTGTGCGACATTTACTGCTTAATGAGTTCCAGCACTTGATTTCAATATCGCGTTTTCAGGTCGAATGGCATACGCCTGTGTTATGTCATTTCGGATTCATAAGCTGTAGGCTGAATGTATGTGGTGTGCGTGTAATGTCTGTAAAACACACAGAGACGGATTCCAAAGACACAATTTGTTTGTTGTATCTCATTTGTAGATAAGCTTAGTGCGATGGTGTATTACAAAACGCAATTGGCACGTAATTATTTAAAGGAGACCCGAACAGTGCCTTAAATACACCGAAATGAATCGAATGATAATTGAAGAGTGAGAGTGAGGAATAAAATGCGAAAGGATAAGGAAAGAAGCAGCGAAAGAGTACAAGAAATGCGTCGGGTTACGAAAGGTACGCACAGCGTAACAAATCTCTTGCATTTTTGTAACTTTATATGTCGCGGGGCTCAAGTGGAAAGATTCATAACTATTATGCATCAACTATAGCCATTTATTGCATTTCTTTCTGTGGCGCAAAAGCCCAAATCAGGCCCAGGCCGGCTCACTGTTGAGGTTTCTAGACCACACACAATTATAAACACCACACTCGGTATGACTCTTCTGAAAGAATGATCTGCACGTTGGTGAGGCCGCTACCTACACAACACACCAAACATTGGAGACGAAAACTCATGCCTTCAGCGGAATTGGAATCCGCGATTCTAGCAATCGAGCTGCTGCAGACCTACGCCCGCGACCGCATTGCATTCGGGAACGGTTTTTATTACATTTGTTACATGCAAATCAGAGAGACGCGTTCCGGCTTCGGCAAACGATCCTCAGCATCTGTACAAAATAACTATATCAAATCCACGCCAATAGCAATGCGCACGGCAGACGCAACAAAAACAGTGGGAAGAAAAGGCAAACAAAAAGAGAATCGAAGTACAACAGCAACAGAAACAACAACAGAAGAGAAGAAATATTACAAGCGTAAGCAATAACAAATCGAATCAATGAACATTCAAAATGTGTTAATAAAAATAAATACCACATCATAGGAAATCGTACCACACACAAAACTTGTAAAGTTCGTGTACATTTACCAGTGACATATCACATAACAGTATGAAGCCACCAACAACAAACTTGTCCAGGAGAATGAAACGACGCAACATGTGACAAGCCTACCCTATGTTTGCAGAAGGAACTAACACTGACGCAAGTTTAAGCATCGAAATGATTTTTTTTCTAAACAATACAATAATTGTGATAAAGGCAGTTAATACTTCGTGCCAACATAAGCCACTAATTGTAAGAGATGACCCAGTTATTATACGTAATATATCTAAGTTATACATTTTAACGAAATATATGCTAATATTTAAATTCCAATTTGTATTATATTACGCATATTTCTGTAGCTTGATCCAGCGTGCTCCCATTGCTATTTCCATATAAATGCCCCTATTATTATTATTATCATCATCATCATCATCATCATCAAACTTGAGTTATTTAAATTTTTTAGATTTTCTACTTGCGTTAAAAAGTGTTGTTTCTTCCTTGTCGGTGTACTGTTCACTACCATGAAGAATCTAATTTTTACCTTACACTTGTTGCTTAATTTTTGTGAAGTATGTATATCGCATTAATTGTATTTCCTTAGTGTAAACGTTTCAACACAGCCACCGCATAGGACAGACCACTTTCTCCAGCATTTCTCAATTAACTTCGGCGCCTGAATTATTTTTTTAATTTTAGCACACCCTGTATATAAAATGTGAATAATACAGGGATAAAATGCGTTAGAATTATGAAACAAACTGCATTTTTAAGAGAAAAACCGAGAGTTTACACCATATTTAAAATATTCAGTACCTATATTTGTTGAATAAATATATAAAATGCAACTTTAGTGGTTAGCGGTGCGTTACGACCACTATAGTTGACATTAGGAGTCAAAAGGTTAAGGTTGTGTTATTTCCTATTCTACATGTGTCATTGCTATGAGTGTACCTTGTATCGTCGATATAGGCCTATTGGCTGTCTGTTGTAAAACTTATCGTACCAAACACAAACACTGCACACAGCGCGAGTGATTTTTTCCTCATCTTTAGATAATTTTGGCCTACAATACATCCCAAGAGGTTTCAAATTTAGTTTCACACAATTCACATATTACATAAGCCAGGTAAAATTTTGTCATATGAACAGTTTCTAAAACTTTTAACACTCTGAAGACTAATATTCGTGTAAATAATGCAAACAAACGTTAGTGCCCATTTCAGATGGAACACAGTCCGTGTCTATTAGAACGACTAACAGTTAGGTGTTGTATATGAAAATAATCCGCAGTTATTGGTGAGAATCGTGCGAAACAGAAAGCGTAGGAAAAGGAAAAAGTTTATTAACGTTATAGCTGGTGGTACTTATATTTACCATAGTGTTTTAAACGGTACACAATTTGCGAGTGAAACTTATTTTAAAATATGGGCTCTGTTGGACCAAAATAAAAAAAGATCGGCCCAAAATTTGTTGCGCAGATCCAAATATCATATTTTGATTGAAAATTTTCTGTAATTTGTATTAGTTTGAACTGTAAGCTTATTTATCCCCAAGTGCATTTCTATAATTTATGATCGTCTGTAGAATTTCAGATAAAAATTCTTTCACATATAGGTGCTAATTTATGGAAAATTACAAGTAATTTAATACAGGAAAGGGAATCGAATCTTTAACTATTTGTAGTTGCGTTCTACTTTTGGTTTTAAGCAGGAGACGATAGAAAACCGTGAAGGTACTTTAAGATTCCAACTGTGATATACAATGGTCATAATCCTACAGAAATTCAAAATATTATATTCAAGATAATGAAGCAAATATTTATTATACGTAACCACGTGTTGTTTCGTTTAACATTAAATTTTTCTGTACTTTTAAAAGTTGAAGTACTTTTTGTGATTTCAAATGTATCATAATTTTAAATATTTTTCTCTCTTTCTAAAACATGTGAAGTGCTACGTACAGTCTACAATACACGTATAAAAACTAACTCAGTGAAACTAGTTCAAATACTATAATGTCTTTCTTATGTTCGCTCTTAAAAGAGAACGCATGTTCGGCCCCAGTGCTTCCACGTACCGATCTAACTCTTTGTACTTCCCGCACTGTATTTCACTCATATTCGAACCATCGCGCGTGTGTTTCTTCAGTATAGCCCATGCAAATTTGACGAATGATGAACTGGACTTTCAGGTCTCTTATATATTACAGAAATATTCAAAAACCAGAAGTGACGGTGAAGTTGTAGAGAAAAGAGAATTATGCAGGAGATAATCAGATGCCTACTGTAATTTAAATATCTCGATACACACACTAAGTGTAGGTGATTATAAATTAATAATTACGCTCTTACGCGTCAATCATGATTCACTTGTCTACAAGTTCTAACGCAGACCAAAGAAACTGTCGAGTACAGTCACCCTCGTTGTCTGTAATTTATTGTTAAACTTAAGGATATTATCCATAAGTTAAGGTAGGTATGTGAGCCATTCAAATTTACGGAGAACCGTTCTTCATGAGTTATTCCATGTTCTTCCAAGCGGATGGATGGAAGGACTGACAAACATGACGCAACAAATAATGGCTCTTCGCAACCTTGCGAAAGGACCAGAAAATGTTGAGGCTTCGGCATATTCAGTTCTGTAGAAAAACAAAACTATTTTTCCACACCCGTCACAGACAAACATGACGGTAAATGCGAACTCCGCGCTGCCGATACCCGGTTTTATATTCCCACAAACGACCTAAAAAATCTGAATAGTTTTGAAGAGTAGTTATGTCACAATATTTATGATACTTTCGTATAGTAGCGTTAGTTTCGTTCCAACCTAAGAATTTTCACAGTTACGTTATTCATACAAATAAGATGCTAGAACGAAAGGAAAAAGGGGTGCCGTTCAGTGGCATAACATTCGCACCAAGCGTAATTAAGAACACAACCTTATTCAAATGTTATTCCTTGCGACAGTCACTCTGGTGGACATACAAAAATGATAACACAGTATTTTCCCTCTTTTTAATATAATAAATTGTGGTCTAACAAAGAGGACAAATAATCTTAGCAATTGACCAACTTAATACACAAATTCTTGTTTTATAATAAGTTTATTACATTCCTCTACATGTTTCGAGCACTGTTGTGTTCATCATCAGGAGGTCAAAATTGCATTATACTGCATCTGGTATCATCACACAGTGTAGGTGGCCGTCAGGTAAGCAACCTGTGCATCGGACGGCCACTTACTGAGTATGATGATGCCAGATGCTGTATAATACAATTTTGACCTCCTGATGATGAGCACAACAGTGCTCGAAACATGTAGAGGAATGTAATAAACTTATTATAAAACAAGAATTTGTTCATTAATTTGGTCAATTGCTAAAATTATATATACTGAGATGCACGGTGAGCAAAACATAAAAAAAGAGGAAGACTTTGCTTACCGAAGAACCAAGTTTCAATTCTTCATGCCCACCCTTTTCTGCTTACCTGAAACAAAAGAAAAACAATAATTGTGAATATGAAATGTAGCTTAGTTAATCAATTGTCTATGCGTTCCATTCCAAAATTTGTTTTATATTTCTGTGGATGTTTGCAAATTTTCCTAAATTGTTACCTTAACAAGCCAATGGATCATTTCACATTTTTAAAATTCGTAACTCTGCCCCGATTGTGCCTGCAGAACTAGACTAGCTTCATCAGAGTAACGTCGCCAGTTACAGATAGTTTATTATTCTGTAAGGGTAATGTTCATTAAGTATGTAAAGACTCTTTTAACTAATAACTTTAAAATTTATGTCTGTCAGTTTTCTGGCACTCTGTACTTTATATCAAAGAAAGTTTCATATTCGTAGTTTAGTGACTAAAATTCTATTAAGTGCATGAATTTTTTTCTCTGCATGCGATTAGACTTGGGGATGGATTGGTGGTATAGCTTTACTGATTCTTGACGTCGGTACTGTCTGTAGATGAACTGTCAGCTTCACGCCTCGGCTGCTTTAGATCCGGTACTCACTGACAAGAGACTGTGTGGGCCGCAGATTCGACCTAGAAGCGTTGCAAAACCAAAATTTCTTTTGCTTCCGCCCCAAAGGGAAGCAGTGTTCCTCGACTGTCGGGTTCGGAGTCCAGTCAGAACCTTAATACAGGAAGGACTATATTTCATATCCTTTAACATTGTGTATGAACACTTGAAAACTGGCGACCATCTAAATTAGGCTGCATGAATACATACGCTATATAACTTACATAGAACATAGTCCATGTACATTATTAGACATGAAGTTTAGTGGTGCTTAGGGAAATCATCAGAACGTACTTTGAGAATCATACCAAGCACGCACATGCAAGGTGTGTCAAAATTCAGAGTTTCGTAATGTTTCAGTTGGTGATACATACGAGTATTAATACCAGGATTAACCGCTTAATATTATCCTACAGTTTCCCTGTACATATTACAAGGTAAACTGCGTTTAATATGTGATGGCACACGCTCAGAAACCAGATTTAGTCTTTCGGCGAAACGGACGAGTCAATTTAACCCTTATCCTGCCAACGTGGAGAATATGGTGAGCTCCTAATAATACCAGAAGATGGCAGACGGGATTTAACTTGGCGTTTAAAGGGTTAAATCGGCGGGGGCGTCAGTTCAGCCGACTACTGGCAGCCGAAGTGTGCGCATCAGCCATAGTAATGCTGGATACACCATGTTCCGAGGTAGTGTGAAGAGTACTGGCTACCCACTCCATTCGCCAGTTTCCCCTTCACTTCCCGTCCCGTGCGTCACCGTGTGCCATCACATTTCAACTGGACTCTACTGTTAACGGAGTCTGCCGTATCAATTATTTTTTATTCAATTAGCACTGTGTGTATGTCGGTCCCATTCCAGACTCCTTGATTTCTTGAACTTGACAGCAATGCTTCTGGGTCTCACACACTGTCTACATTAAAGAAAACGACAGTGTGTTTTGAAACGTAAGTACTGATGTACTACATGTTATTATAAGCCACACTGTTACGATATGAGTTTTTATCGCTCTGGAAACCTCAGATCTTATACAAAACAATATTTTAGGTAACTCCACGGACCGGTTACCTACTTGGGAAATAGATGGTCTTCAACTAAAGACCAAGTAAAGGCGAAAGGCAAGTAGCAACTTACGGTCTGTCAGTTAGTCGGTCGCCTATCCATTTCGGGTTCGAGGTCCTTTATGTCAAGACTAGGCCTATTATTTCCTGTAAGTCTTTTGTCGCCTTCTCTGGTGACAAAATGGATCCAGGTCTCGTCAATTTTTACACGTATTTTAAGTCTTAAAACAATACCAATTATGCGATTTTTGTGGCTTTGATGAGGATTGAATTATTCTGTTATGTGACGCTGCAATATGGTAATCTGATGGGATTACCAAGCGATGCAGTGTCATATACCTAGGTACCAGAAGAATGCAGTCCTAAAATAATTATACAGGGCATTAAATATTCAGTTTCTGCTTGACATAGACATTCTTTCACATTACAAATATCGGTGGTTTAATATAGTTAAGGGAATAATTCGTGCACCTTTTTGGCACCGAAAGACACAAAATGCAGCGTTCTTTAAGTTAATTATTGTGACATACGCTGGTACAGTAATCGGCGTTAAAGAAATAAACTACACTGTTTTATAAATCGCCAGCAGATTCAAGCTGCGTTAAAGGGTTCATGTTACCAGGAAATTTAGGAAATGTTATTTACTGCTGCTTGTTTGAATGTTTCTAATAATACTTGTGTTCAACATCCCCATATACCCCAGATCGTGACGTGAACATAAATGAATGTTGAATGTAAGGTAAAGTTTGTTCAAAACCACATCACTTGAATTTGACTTTGCAGGATTATAGTTTTATTGCATGGTCGGTGGTAACCGTACGTGATTGCGCGGTTCCCTCCCACTATTCTGTCGTAAGCTAATACGCCTAGTTAAACAGAGTTCCTGGGAATTTCCTTCTATATTTAACAAGGCTTACACTGAGTTTGGTTCATTACGCTTCAGCAACAAAAAGAAACACATTCTCAACAAGAAGGAAAGTCACTTAAGCCATCAGAATACTCTACAGATGTTCTTGAATTCCATCAGATTTCCATGTCAGAGATTTTAGAATATTTATTTATGGAGAAGAACCCTGGTTCATAATAATAATATTATGGACACATTCATCTGTTGTTTGTGGAAGTTGTACATAGTGCATAAGAAATATGCACTTTCAAAAAACCTGTCAATAGTTTAAATATTCCGAAGTGACACAACCACGAGCAACCTGCTGTTGTTCTATCAAATGATTCAAGTAAAACTGATACTCATGAATATTTAGACAGTCCCCAGCTCGAGTACAGACGTGTTTCAGCTTCCGAATAATAGACCTAGAACAAAAGAGTTTCTAGCCTTTTTAATTACATATATTATATTACATTTTGTAGTTTAATTAGAAACACTGGGTTATACCTGTACAGTCTAGCAACACAACTGGACATATTGATTTCAACATCGATTATTTTTCCGTTTTCGGAATAATAATTCCTGCAATAATTTCACAATAACTCTAAACTTACTGTTGTGAACTAATGTCACTAATGTCCTGCCCGATGATGGCTGAAGTGAAGAGCCGAATCATGTGGTAGTACAGAATAAAAATAATATAAAAGATCTATACAGTTGTGTTTGCCGGATAATAGAAATAAATAATCGAGAGCTACTAAATGTAACTGGCTTTGGAATCAAGTTCATATGTAAATAGACAATGATACATTTTGTACACACAGCTACATTATACCAGGTTACTTCAAATTTGTCATCGTTGTGTTATTATTTAATCATCAACATCAATAAAAAAACAATATTCTGCTCATTTATCAAGCTATCGATTATTAGAATGCGCAGTATAAAATATTAACTACGTGAATACCACACAGAGAGGTAAAAGAACTGTGCTCCTCTGGATTATTACACAGAGAATAGTGGAAACCCATCAAGTAGTGATAATTTCCACTACTCGCTGCGTAAAACTCAGAAGAGTCAATTCTCAGCTACTTCGCGTCGGAAGCCTAAAATCACGCATAACTGACAGGCCTTGTATCTACTGTATCTACTCCTTCCACTGAGTTACAATTATTGGACCTCATTTCCAGAAGTAGGTTAGATTCGCCACTTAAAATCAACTTTCATTTTATCTGTATGTCACGCTAAATTGACGATAAACATCACTGCAGTTGAAACGGCTATAAGCACGGCGGTTAATCGCATGTAGATCGTAGGAGCTTTCGGCTGGATTCGTGTTGGCTTATTATTTTGGTGTACACCGGAGTACATTTTTTGAAGATAAAAGGTCATAGCCGTGTATTCTGAGCTCTGAAGTTGTTACTGAATTTACTGATAATACGAGGACTACGCTAAACATAGCTAAGTCAGAAAATGAAGCCTGTCAGATAATAGAACGGGTGGGTTATTGCCTTGTGGAACTGAAGGTCGCCTGTTTTCCCATCAGTGGAAATGAATCCATTGGAGATCAATGGCAACAATATGTATAACCATGTTTAACGAGTAAATATTCTGAATTTTGCCCGAAAAGTTTATTTTGGTGTTCCGCCATACTGTTAAAATAAAGGCGATTATTTGCTTATAAAAATTATCTACATTTTTCTCTCTGATGTAAAGGCACATGTATTCTATTTCAGGTGTGAAATAGAATCTGATGTGCAATAATAATTAATTGTAGTCTTCAGAGGGTTAATTGAATGTATAATAATGAACAGTCCGTATAATGGGAGCATGGATTCGATTTCAGGTCGATGTGTTCGAGAACAGAGAAGAATATCTGCGAAGTTTTGTGTTCTACTGTGCCCTTTCAAAACTTTCTGTACACCACGGATTGCACAATTATGTGTTAGTAATTATTAGGTTTTACATACGACGTACTCAGACAGCATGAGAAAACTGACGGTCAGATCAAGGAGAATCTGATGTTTGATTACTGTCTTCTTGAGAAGGGTTTCGTTTCTTGGATTTAATTAGGAATTTTATTGGTCACTTTTATTCAGTTAATGTTGTGTATTTAGAATTCCAGCAATTCATAATCATGATGTTGTGAAACTAAATTATTCACCCTTTCAAATACTGACAGAAGGCTTTAATGCTCTTCAATAGAAAATGGTTCTCATAAATTCATAAATTCTTGTAAACCATTCTTATTCATTATTATTATTAATGCATGATTTTTCGTTATTGTTTGTGAAATAGGTTTCAAATTTGCACTTTTTAAATTTGGCACGTACCAAATGTTGAACAAAAGCTTCAAGTAGATATATTATGATTTTAGTACAATGGCTTTAATATATAACGAGGAAACCCACTTTCACCCAGAAAAATTCAAATATTAATTGGAGGCTGTTTCAAAGAAGGAGACTTTGAATTCAGCTGAATAAATTGTACAGTATAATAGCCTTTTAGAAGCAAATATCTGGAGCTTAGAAACACTGTACAAATCCCGAGAGAACAACCTGGCTTAGTATTCGCTTGTAGCTGTCATACAATATATTTTTAAAATCTTGTAGTCTTACCTCAAAAAAATTTATATAAACGGTAGAACAAAACATTTTTCTGCCAGAAACCTTTTCCTTTGCAACTTTTAACCTGAGGTACCATTCATTACAGTGAAACTCGGCTATAACAACATAAGTTTATGCGAGATCTTTTTTGATGCGTCAGGTATTCTGTTGTATCAAGTAATTTTTTGATATACATACATATATATATCTTACCTCGACCTATTTCGCGATGTCGTAGGACGGAATCGATAGTGTCGTTGCAAAGAGGGGTAAGTTAATGTGCCGAATTGCAAGTCTTTTCTTGTTACAGAGGCTGAAAGGAAGCATGTAAGGCGACGCGCGCGATTTCAATAACATGGAGACGCGATCTTTCATCAAGTATTTTTTATGCAAAGCAAGGCGAAGAAGAAAATTCACGCCATTCTGACAAAAACAGAATGAGAACATTCACAATCGTATGCCACCGTCAAAAACTGGGTGGCACATTTTAAACGTGCTGATTTTTCTACCTGTCCTGGACGACCCAAAACAGTGATCACCCCGGAGATTATTGATCAAATTCACGAGCTAATCTTGGAAGACCGCCGAATTTCGGCTAAATCAATAGCTGAGCAACTGCGCATTTCACGCGAGCGGGTTGGATCCATCATTCGTGAAGATTTGGACATGCGGAAGCTCTCCGCGAAGTGGGTTCCGAAATGCCTGAACGCGGATCCAAAACGTCAACGGTGCCAGTCAGTCGTCTGAGAAAATTTGGATGTTTTTTCGGCACAATTCGAATGATTTCCTGTCGCTTTTGGTGACCCTGGACGAAACCTGGTACATCACTATGATTCGGAGACAAAGCAACAATGGAGTGACGGCATAGCCGTTTACCCCACCCCAAAACTTTTTGAGTGCAAAAATCCGCTGGGAGAGTTCTCGCCCCGTTTTTTTGGGATCAAGATGGCATCCTCCTCGCTGATTATCTTCCAAAGGGCCAAAATTTCAACGCGAAATATTACTCATTTCTCCTGGTGCAACTGAAGGACTTTTGAAGGAAAAACATAGCGGGAATTTCACCAAGGGTGTCTTGTTCTTGCACGACAATGCCCCGGCTCACCGGGCACTTTCAACCCCGAAGAAACTAGCCTACCTTGGCTTCCCCCGTCTTGATCACCCACCGTATTCTCCGGATCTGGCCCCGTCGGACTAACACTTGGTCTCTGGACAGAAAAAACAGTTGAAATTCGCCATTTTTCGTCAGACGCGGAGGTCATTGCTGCCGCGGAGACCTGGTTGGACGGACAAATTTCTGAATTTTTTCTTTTTAGAGTCTTGCAAAAGTTAGAGCAAATGGCTAAGAAGTATATTGAGCTTCGTGGTGTGTATGTTGAATACATCCCGAGTTTGATCGCTGTAGTTTGTTCCCTTCCTGGTAGGGCTAAGGACTTAATCAGCACTCACTTGTATATATATATATAACTAAACTAAACTCCGTGGCCTTAGTCCGCACGCGAACTATACCGACAGAGCGGCCGCCGCCTGTCGGCGAAGTTAGTGCCAACTTTTGCGGATAGAGGGGTGTCACGTGGTCAGCGCAACG
>Ga0136643_10009085_pt1 | contig 14592 bp, 9 predicted proteins | sample TergutLab28metaG_FD_96883 | JGI IMG/M metagenome (GOLD analysis project Ga0136643, IMG submission 96883) | Labiotermes labralis P1 segment gut microbial communities from Petit-Saut dam, French Guiana - Lab288 P1 (version 3) (version 3) | ecosystem: Host-associated > Arthropoda: Insects >... | reverse complement strand
TTGTTTGTGTTTTTAGTTGAAAATTTTTTTTTTTTTTTTATAAAAAGGCAAATTTTTTTTTTTTACTTTTTAAAATTTTTTTTCTGGGAAAAAATATTGTTTTTTTTTTTTTCTTTTTTTTTTTTTTTTTTTTTAAATTTCGGACAGTTAGGAGCAGGGACACTAATCGTTCTCCTTCGTTGTCGCTACCTTCAGTGAAATTATTGAATCCTTATGTGGCGGCTTACTGCTCTGGGACTGAGCACTGAATGTAGCTTCTTCCACTTACCTCGCGTACTACTTCATTACTAGCATACGTAGTATTACTGATAAACAGTAATACTACTACTACCCATTTAGTCGTATTTTTTATGCCCTTTCCCTGTATATGATTAGGAACAGTTAAGAATTAAGCTGTTCAGTCTTGTGAGGAGAATGGTTGAAGAACTGAATATAATCAAAGGTAGATGATAGTATCACACATGGCTCACCACGCCGGTAGTTTCTATGTAAATATAATGCACTGAGAGTAAATGTCGACGTAAGGTACTCGGTATTTTTACCACGTGAAATAATAAATCTGTTTGAAACTTGCTGTCTCGCCGAAAGCCCATAACTAAATGTTCCGTGTGTCTTGACCCCCGCATCATATTACGTGCCGAAATTTCACTCTTAGTTATTGTTAAAAAAAAAAAGGCCAGTACAGACTTCGTCATTGTACAGTACTTGTATTCAAAATTCATTTCATTTTGGTGGACAAAAGTGTTGGGGTCTTCATTAAAGATGTCTTTCTGTTCTAGCTAAACTTACCTCATTATTAAAGTAATCAAATCAAGAAGAATGAGATGGATGGAGCATGTAGCATGTATTGGGGAATAGAGAGGTGAGTTTAGGGTTTTGGTGGTAAACCGGAGAGAAATGGGCCAACGGAAATACCCAGGCGTGTATGGGAGGATAATATTAAAATGGATCTTCAGGAAGTGAGATGGGGGGCATAGACTGGTTTGATGTGGCTCAGGATAGGGACAGGTGGCGGGCTGTTTAAACTCGGTAATTAATCTTCGGGTTCCATAAAATGCGGGGAATTTCGTGGCTGACTGGTTCTCAAGATGGACCCTGTTCCATGTAGTAAGTAAGATAGTTTACTTCATGTTTCATATGGACAAGGTTCAGTTAAGGTTCATTTACTGGCCACGAGCCTGTGTAAGATTGGTTCTAGTGGTTCCGCTTTCCTATCCTGTGGGGACCAGGTGACTTTATTGTGGTAAAAAGATAGGAGCGTGAAGCTGAGAATTTAAGTATCGAATTATGAATTTATTAATGCATTTTACCACCATACCACCCATTTGCCTTAATGGATAAGTGATTACGCTCATAACAGTTACATAATTCATACGGAGGTTTGACCCCCCAGAACCGCGAAAACTGTTTAGCGAAAAAGTTGTGTAATTCATCAGCAAATAATTATTGTAGATATTGTTTCATAACTTATGATGTACATTGTGTATTTTAGTATTTATTGTTAGACAATGCATTTCACATATATCCATTACAGCTGTGTTACTGCCCCCTTCATCTTTTAGTACTCCTGTTGTTTCGGGGACGCATAATGAAGGAGCAGTGCTGCCAACCGAACTTGAATTCCAGTCTGTACAGTAGTGGTGGGAGTTGGTGGTGGTCTAGTGGTGCATCTGGAGGGAATGTTGCCTGCACTGTAGTTTGCTCGGTGCTGGGTGTCTTGGACTGCGGTAGTGCTATTACGTGTACGTATGGACCTTAGCAGTGGTGACTCACTAAGTTGCTTCGGTTGCAGGATGTTTTCGAAAATGGAAATATAACCACGTGCACCCACGTGCAGACGTCTGTTGCCCGTGTCAGTGTTAATTAATTTTGTAAACGCTTTCATGAAATCGGATATGGCCTGTTGTGTAAAATTATGCGATTGGGTTTCTCTGTTCTCAGATCGTAGGTGCAGTAGTTAAGTGAAAAATAAATTCGAAAAAAATTTTGGTTATTACGACATTCCTAATTTATAAGAGTTTTCATGTCGTCCACTTTCAGAATCGAAGACTGTAGAGACATATGTATGCGTTCCATTGACATGGTTTTTTGAACACACTACTGAACACAACGAGGTTCCTTAAACGTAGAGAGCTTCTTGACCAACTGTCATTTTTTAAGAACGTCCTCTTTCGTCATGAGTAACTTTCCTGGAGTACTTAAGTATATCCAGCGTTCATCTTAGTTATTTTCACAATAAAGAGCATTCGACTATCACTCTTGCAACATTTATTTTTTGATTTGCTGTAAAACGACACGTACTTGCGGGCTGCGGGGTTTTTTTACCCATAAAGTATGCAATTTCCAGTGTTTAATGGATACCTTGATCAGTTGAACGTTTTTATTAAAGGATTTAGCTACAGGAAAATTTAGTACTGCAACAAATTCATTTCATTTCACATATTAAATACACTCAATATGTTATTCTGTGTAACATCTAGTTAAAGTCTTTGATTCTTTGCTTACAAAACAAAAACGCCTACTTTAACTGTTGCGTCAAGTAACGTTTAACCGTTTAACTTTTAACACGCACACGCATAATACATATTTTACATACGCACATACTTTACAACGTAGTACATAATAGGTATGTGTTTATAATTGTTGTATTTATTTGTTTGTTTATTTTTTGTGTTTTATAGTTTATAAGCACCCTTCCTGGTGTTGCATTACATTGGGGCGGTGTGAATGTACTGGTTCTTGTGTGGTAAAGGGATGGAAAGGATGACATAACTCGTACTCGTTTGCAGAGTCCCCACTGCTATGTTGCCATAGTAACGATAGAAACTGTCGAATTAGGAATGAACTGTGTGACATGTAACTTCTGAGATCGTAATAAGGTTGAGGACTTCCATGGTAATACAAGTGTTTAAAGTGTGGTGTTGATTACTCAGTTTTCTGATTAAATAATAACTTGTGTAGAGTTAGTTGTTGTGTTTTATTAACTGTGCTTGATATTCTAATATTTTCAGCCATGGTATGCACCATAATTGTTGCTGCCTTAAACGATTGTGGATTCATTTTTACTCTTGTTATAAAGACGCATGCTGCACAATTGAAAGGATTGGTGTTAAGAAAAGGACGTTCGTGATTCTTCTTAATACTTGTAATGGAAAGTAGTACAAAGGCGTACTGAAAATTCTGGTCCGTGTCATAATTCAGGTGATAGGACGCCGGATACTCATCGCGGAGGTTCAGGTTCATTTGCAGGGCCGTCCGTGTGGTATTTGTGACAGACGAAGTGGCATAAGAAGAGTTGGGTCTGAGAGTAATCTGTTCTCTCCCTTCAGCTGTACATCCATTGCTGTATGTTCGTATTAAATCATATGCTATCGACATTCTTTAGTCAGGTCACTAAATAAACAACAGAGAGAACGGAAGGATGAAGCTGCGTATGTTCACAATCACAGTAAATGACGGGCTGGACACTGCTTTGCTGTCCGTCGTAATTTGCAGAATTTAATTATAAAACTAAACCATTCGTAATTTTTTGAGCTACACCCTTTGTTGTATGAAAGCATTGAAACCTGTTGCAGTGTCAGGCTTGATATTTATATACCAGATTTTCGTATGCTATGATATTTCAGCCGTAATGATGTGAACACAGCTGACTTCTAATGTCTGGAAATAAACCGAAGGATTTCCAAGTACGCTGTCTAGTTTCTTTCTCATATGTGGTACTGAAAAGTGTTGCTGTGTGTAGTTAGCCGTTCGCTTAGTTCCCTGTCTCAGTATTTTTTGAGGGAGGGGCGCTACAGTCGGTTCGTGAAATGCACCTCTGTTACCTCAAACTTCAAATTATTTCTGTTAATTTACGGTTAGTTTGTTTTGTAATCTCGACACCAATTTCACGTTGCGTGGAGTTCGTGATGATAATTCTGAGTAGCCATGCGTAACCCCCTCTGATATGTAGACAAACTTGCTTCTGAGGACAGCGCCTGGCCGCCTATTGTAGAGCACTAGTATTAGTATGTGCATGTGATCATTACTATCGTGTTAAAATACGTGAATTTGCGATAGATCCTTTAATAACAATCGTTTACGTTTGTCGTAAGCAAATCAAAAACCGTAATGCACCATTCACAGATACAAATTTTGAAGGAAGGAATATGATAAATTTATGTTACTAGACGTCTTCAAAGGATCTGGGGTTTGTTACGCCCTTTCGCACCCCTATTTTTGAGGTTCGCAATGACATGCCCCTAAAACTATGTACTGTCTCCTCACCAGTTGGCCCTGTTAAGCCATAGCGTCGCAGAGGTGGCAAAGGGAAAACACGTATTGTTCAACACGAACTATTTAGTCGCTTAATGGAAGCAAAACAGTAAGAAAATAAAACGTTTGTGTGTGTTGTGTGGGAATGTTTTTGACCGTATACATGATTAAGAGTTGAAAATTCTGGCATTTTTATTTTAACCCGAACTACTGTTTATTTCCGTTAACTAGTGACTTTGACGGTATCAAAGGAATGCGGGCGGGATGGGGTGGGGTAGATATTCGCCTGGCGAGGATATATGACTCAGCAAATACTACCTGTGCAAAAGCATTTATCACTAACATTAGAGTGACTGTGCGGGTTTCCAGTGTTCTAACGGTCGATGTATTTGGGACTGGAGTATTTCACTTACATCTCGTGCCGTAAAACGTCAACTGGGATCATACAGTGCGCCTCCCTTTTTCCTTCCTCTTCACGATATATTTCTCCACCCATAGTTTCATGGTACGGGATCTGGACTGTAGGCAGTCATTGTACAGCCATGAACACTGTTGGCAAGTGGCAGTGTTTGCTGAGAGCAGCATGCCGTAATGGAGCTGCCATTCCTAATGGCTGTATTTCGTTACGTTTTCATTTTCCATGAATGGAAAAAAAGGTTTATGAATTAGTAACGCTTCTGACGTGTATGGTGAATATTCTCAATACGAATCCGACGCGACGCGCCATCAAGATGAACTTTCTTTGGCGTTTCGTAGTGCCAGGCGTTTACGAATGCGTCATGAACGATTTCACACAGTCGTTCTACCTTAGGTGATGTCTGAAGTTGATGCCGCGTCGTTAAATAATATTCAGTTCATCCGATCGAAATGTATCTTATTAAGATCGACCACGGTAGGCATGTCTATAGGGTACATCTGTCCGTCTTTCCGTGGAGTCCATTCGGATGGAATAATTCAACTCGTACTGGACTGGTTATTGTGGAACTCTGTACGGAGGATTTACACAAGTATTTGTTGACACATTCCAATGCTGGTTAAATTCGGACAAAACAGGCATTTGGGTGAAGACTGCGTAAATGTGGCATACTGTCGCACTGTTTGCGACGTAACACATTCGTTCCTAAAATACGGAGGAATTATCTAATACAAAAAATGACTGTCGTGACAGATTGTAGTCTGTTGCTAGGATGCGTAAAAGGCAGATATACTTGCTGTGTATTACTCAAAACGGGGCAAGGCGCGTTTAAATTCAAGGTATTTTAGAGTGTTTGTCAGATTATTTACGAATTTGCAGTCTACAGATTATAGCAATGCAAACACGCCGGAAGTGTTACGTGTCCCGGTAATTTGTCATTTTGTCGTCTTAGGCATCCGTTCATTCAGTCTCTGGTTCGAATTCGGTAGTCAGAAATCCTCATTTTATGCGTTGTCTAGGACGACTGTATAGAATGCACTGATTAGAGGGTGCTGAAGTTAGGTGCGGGATTGTAATGCAGTGTCTCGCCACGTTAAGGCACTGTTAAACAGGAAGTGAATGAGTTATTCATTGAACTGTACCACGTGTGATGCACCGCCCACTGTAGCAGCAACAGCAACAGCAGGATACATACACCTTTCGAATCTTGTATGAGTTTTATTCGGAACAAATTGAAGGTGGGCTTGCCGTGCGGCTGTTATGGAGGATACACATTGTGTACGAAATGTTAATGCAATGCGGCCGACCGGGAACGAGGTGATTACTAATGTTAAAGCGGCATATTGTGTGAACTGTACGTTGGTTTTTGTGATGAAATGTTATAACACTTCGGGTTAAATAACAGTAGGAAATTTTGCGGTCTGTCGCTTAAGGGAATTCTGCTCGAGGACGTGCGTGTAGTTTTGTACAATGTCAGTTTTATTACCGTGGTTTTAAAACGGATTTAATAAACAATGTAAGTGCCGAACATTAACAACAGCCTGTGATGGTAAGGGGTGTACATTTTTTCTCTTCGCTTTCAATTTGCCTGTACAGCGCTAGGTCATAACTTTGTCCACTGCATAGTGGGAAGAGTATGTAGTAATGGGAAAGTCACGAACCAATACTGAGATCTAGAATGCGTGGAAGTTTACCTCCATGCTCATGATACTGTAATTTTGTAGCTAAAGGCGCCTGTTTTTACGATGATTAATGAAGACTGGGTTCAAGTCTGAAAGTGTTCGTTTTCATAAGCATCTGACTTAACGCTACGTAACGTCAGTAGTTGATACGCCATAAAATAACCCAAATTGAGCTTCAGATTTGGGTCTTTTTGTTGCCAGAAAACTGCAGTGGTTGACAGTAATAAGTAAAAATAATGCACTTTTTTACGTAGGCTGTAACTGTTTTCTGAGTCAATATGCCCCTCCTTTTATCCATGAAGCACAGTAGCTGTTAGAGCTTCGAAAAATTAACGAGTAACCAGGTCAGTGTTATGTATCTTGATACGGCGTTCTTTCTTATCTGGAAACACAGCGCCGTAAAATAATCGAATGTCCTACCAGTAAGAATATTTCACTCTCATGGTGTTTTCTTTCTCGGAACCACATTATATGATGCAGGGTTGGAAATCAAAATGACCAGCCTGTCTGAATAATTCGGTAGTCAATTGTTCGTGTTATTTTGTAGCCGCATTAGTTAGTACAGTGACGTCAAATAACCGGGTGGCCAACCAGTGAGAATTGTTCAGCTTCATACTTTTTTATATGGGAACCCTCAGTAGTTGATGCGACGTTGTAAAATAAACGAATAACCAATCAGAAATGTCATTGTGTTCTTCGTGTTAATATCCGGTAAAGTGGAATCTTTGCCAAATACTACCACAGATTCTAATTTATATTTAGTGCCATAGATGCGTCCTAGCAACCCGATAACACCCCCCCTGCCGCTATACCCACCTCGTTCACAGTTTGTGTCACTGTTCTTCCAGCCAGCCTTCGTTTTATGTCCGTGTTTACATTTCCGTCTCATCAAAAACGAAGATCGTTTGAAGGTACGGAAGAAGAGAGGCGAAAAACGCGTTTAAACATCATCGCGGCGCTCAACCGTCTTCTGTTTTATTTGTAGTTTCGCTTGCAGACACAGGCAGCGTTAATTAGGTAAAGGAGAATCGCAGCCCATCTCTTTGTTCCACTGCTTTTTAGAAATGGTTTACGTATAGATGGCAGTATCTGTTCATGTGTAATGGGATAGTGTTGTCGGTAGCTGGATATCCAAGTATCATGGTTTGTTTAACGACACATAAGCTATACAGTATATAATAATATAATTACGAATTCAGAGGGTCGTAGGAAGACGTGGTCATGACTTGTTTTAAGGAACGATTTCTGTTTTCGGATTCTAACGCTGTCTGTTAGATATCTGTTTAAGCAGTAGTTGTCTGAAATTGAGTCTTCCTGAAGCCGGGTCGGTAAAAGAATGGACTCAGCGTGTACCTAGTATCTACTCCCATTTTGAGTGCCTCTCACCATTTCTTATTCATTGCCACTTATATCCTGGACTGGTATGTAATTTTATCCACTGAAACATCTTGTTGTTTCATTTAAGTTTATGATAAACTGGATTAGTAAATGATTAATTATAAAATAAGTGATTCCCTTTTGAGGCAAGAAGGTGTATCTGAACTGTTGACGGCCGGGAGATGTAGAGCGCTGCTAAGTTGAGTTAACAGGCTGCCGGCTTCAGTCTCCACCCCTCGGTGCCAGTTCTTTGCCACACGTGTTCATTCTTTCGCTGGCCCTTGTCTTCAAATACGCGTCCTCTGCCTGGTCTTCTGTCATATCGCCGCACAGCTGGATTATTCCATGTCCACAGATGTTTAAACTGACTTCTCAGGGCATGAAATTTTGTTGTGAGCTCGATTTTCCATAAATTATGAAGTTTGCTCGAACTTTGTGTAACTTGGCAGTGTTTAAACCAACTTATTGTTGTCATGATGCGGGACTGATGTTTATAAACAGTTGGTAATCAAGGATTAATTTCATTTGTCTAAGAACTAAAAAAATTAATATGAATCAGTTTGAAAGATTACACAGTCAACACAGGCACTTACACATATGCTTATAATTGCTTTGTTCTTTCACCATTGGTGCGAGGTGAAAATCGAAGTTAAAATTCGGGGTTTCACGTTCTCGCAACGGTGTTGAGGAAGGCTTAAGTGTCCTGCAGTGTGAAATTATATCGATTGTAAGGTTATCTGTGTTTCGGAGGAGTTCGGTGCCATGGGTTGCGCTTTTCTTCAACTGTTTATACCCAGAAGATAGAGGAAATAAGCTCGTCCGAAACACCACTAACTATAGTGAAGGCAGGTTTGGTTGCATTCATTGCATTTGTACAAGTGGCGAACTTTTTGAAAACCGCGCGGCAATATGAAAGTTGAACCGTGCAGATACCAGTTATACAGATGTACATTTCAGAGTAAAGAGACTATTGTCGAATGGGGAGCAGGTACATAACCATGCCAATGAATAGCGACTTGGAGGTACAGTAATGGGTCAGTCTCCACCAGGAAGTTCTAATCTGTTGTCCATACTTGCGGAGAAGAGGTGGAGATTGATTGGGCAAGAGGTATTTCTGCTAGGTAATGAGGATTTCGGCCCATGTAGAGTAACCATGTAGCCGATTATGTCTGCTGTTATGGGGAGGTTGAATTTACGTATAAAGCGCAAAGTTTGATACCGTGGGCAAGATTCAAGGTACACAGGTGGCCAACTTATTTAGTAATTACCATGCATAATACGAGTACCATAAGAATTTGCCGGTTCCATGAAAGTGTAGCTAGCTGGGAGAGGTGGCCGACTGACAAGGTTGGACAACGTCGCAGGTTTTGCTGTGTTTAGCATTCGATAAAACATTACATCCCAGTAGCCTTTAATCTAAGTACTCGTTTAATCCCATAATCATTTTCGTCATATAGGAATAGAACAGAGAGTGAACAAAAGTGCGATGAGCGATATTACTTAGCTCTTTGTGTTTTGTAATTAGTTGTTATCTGAGAACTTAAAGCAAGAGGCGTTATGTGATGTTGCAGATCTCTGATGCTTAGAATCTACCGGAAGCGTGTCCTTGAACGTCGTAGTAGTATCCATATTATTTTACAATTAAATTCAACTTGCCATGCCATTTGCTGCAGCATCAGGAACGGCATTTAGGTATTTGTGAATCCTTTAGTTATATTGCAATCACTGCTTGGTTATCGGTATGCCATAGACTATATTTCTTGTGTATAAATTCAGTAGTTGAATTTCCTTTTATACAATATGTTAGTCGTCGTCACTACTTGGTTACTGTTCTGTTTGGTACAGGAAATATGATTGTAAAACACTATTTCTGAGAAGAGGCAGGTCTCTGAAATTACGTCTGAGGAGCATAAAAAATGCGGCGTGATGTTTGTGTTGCAGCGGACAGCTCAGTAATGGTAGAGGGGATGCCGTTAGGTTTTGCACGTGGGCTCTACACTTTAATCTGCAGGCCTAGTCGAAATGAGATGCATGTGCACGAAGCAAAGAAATACATTTTGCAGTTGCACATAAACAACAACCGCTAATGTTGTCTCTAGTCCTGTGGGCACCAAATATTCAGCCTTCAGTTGGGGTGGGTAGTGAATGTGTAATTCTGTCAGAAATTCCAGCGGTTATTTGAAAGCTTTGTGGCAGGAAAATTAAGTCTACTAAATACTGTTACATAATAGATACGGAAAATATTTCTTGTGCGTCACGTACTTAGCGCGTATTTAAGAGTGCTGTGTGAATATTCTCTGTTACTTTCTGCCCTAGCACACACAGACTGCACTCGTGGAAATGGTTGTGTCTGATTTCATCACGATTTTAATCACCCGTAATTTTGTTTCTGTATTTATACGCTACTAGAGAAACCAGAGCACTGGCTTCTGTACTCAGAATCCTACGACAAAATGTGATACGCGCCACTGTTTTCAGGGGAAGAAATCCGTGCACAATTCAACCATAATATTAGGATGTTCCATATATTGTAATACAGAACTTTCCGTTTTTATTTTTAGCTGTTTTCAGGCACTAAGCGTTCTTCTCATTACTGCAGTAACCGTATAATGCTTGCAAGGACGTATTTTTTGACATATTCCAAAAACCCGCATGCATATCCTCACGTTGTTCTGTTAACAAAGTAGTACTGTGAATTTACACCTCGTATCATATCTTTTTTTTTTTTTGAAATGTTTATTGCTCTGAAGTTTTGTAGTACAGAGATACACCTGGATACAAGAATAACAAAATGTTCCCAATTCACCATTTTACACGAGTTATGTCTCGTCTTGCGGGTGATATGAAGGGGTTTGTCGTGTTAGGTGTTTATATGTCGACAGTGAAAAAGCAGAACAAGGAAAAAACACTGCCAGGGGAGGTGGACGTTAGAGGAGAATGTGTTTAGGGCGTTTGTGGATGTATTTCTTATACTGATAGCGTAGATCGGATAAGGAATAGTTACCTTTGGAGCGGATGAGGGGGTTTGGATGGTTCAGACATCCGTTGTAAAACTTTTCGGTTAAATGACAGATGAAGTCGCGGATTGAGAGGATGTGTAAATTGGAGTGAATCAATGGGATGGGAGTGCGTCTGGGGGAGTTGCCGACCACTCGAAGGCATTTGGATTGTGACACCTGTAGGCGTCGGTAGTTGATCGTATCTTTATTTTACATAATGTTTACTTCTTTATGCCCCTGATGTTACATTGCAATGAAGAGGGATCTTCCACGCGCTTTTTGGTTTCGAATATTGCTTAGGCGCAGTGAATATGTTTTGTCTTGGTGTAAGGTATTGGACTTTTTCCTGCTTTTGCATCGGACATCATTGGCATCAGTGTCACTTGATTTTGGACCAGTTAATAGGTACGCCGTGAATGATATTGTCGCCCAAGTTTAGAGGGAAGCGAACTGTAAGCACATTTGACATCCAGTGGCTCCGTTGGATATCGTGAAGCTGAGATTAGTCAAATAAAAGTAGTAAGTAAAATAGTAAATAGTTTGAGCTCTCCTATTGTTTGTGTTCAGTTAGTGACTGCTAGTCATTGCTACGGTAGTGGTTCTTACCATAAGCGGAGTTATTCCAGCGTCTGTAAACCATTACAACCAGCATTTCAAGATAATTCTATGAATAGTGCACACCAACAGTACATTCAGTTGTAACTACATTTGGCATCTAAGAAAGAGGTTGAGATGTGGTGAATTTGAAATGAATGAATTGATCCGCAAGTTTATTGATATCTTTCTACGGATGTTCTCTGATGCATAGTTTAAACGAAGTGTTCGGATTCGGGAAAAACTCTAAACAAGGACGAGACATGTAACATGCGTGTGTGAATACAGCGTTGTGAGTGTTATACAGAATTGGACGAGACAGCTTCTTAGCTCCACCAGAAAGTGGGAGGACAATTATGTGTGGTCTGTTTTGAGATGCCGACAGGCTCTCGGCGTTTATAGCGATTAATGATAATTGAACGGTTTTGAAGGAAACGGCCGCAGTGTAATTGAGGTAAATATCCTGGTAGTGAGCTACATGAACTGACAATATTTACGAAAAATTACCAGCATGGGCGATGGCTCGGTTCAAGTTAGAGGACAGTGTTCAGGTATCTAGATACAATTTGGGTTATTCGATGTGGATCCATGAACCTTTGGGTTAGGCTAAGCAGTATAGGGATTTTAAATTCACCTGTGCAAGTGAATTTGTTATTGGTGTGTATGTGCGCGCATGCGTACTTGTGTAATCCCCCCCCCGCATCTGTACTAAGAGGACCAATAATTTGCACAGTTCGTGTAAATGCGACACCATCGTGTTATGACGGTGTGTAATTTTTACTGCTCATTGTTGAGTATGTGCCTTGTATGGCATTAAATTGAACGCATTTCTTTATAGCAAGCGTGTAAACACGTGGTTTAATTTAATGGTGATGATGTCTGGGATGACACATTCATGTGACCATATGTTGTATTTATAGTGTATACTTACACCAAGGTTTGTAATAATACTGCCACCTGCTGCCTGTGCTGTGTAGCAGTTATTACGCTTTTCAGTCGTGCTTTCTACTGAGGAGAAAGATGGATGTTTGGTTTCCCTACCTCCACTAATCATCTGTATTAACTGATGGTCTATTCGCACGCTAGCTGCGCTTTTGCCTACAAGTTGTTGTACTGCGTGCCTCAGAATGTCATCGATTTCATCTCATCACATTTGCGGCTGAATTCATTTTCCTGCCCGCCAGAAGGTTTCTGCTTCACAGTCCGGCCAACCAGCGTCCTTTCCTGAAGGTTCTTCTTGTCCCCCTCTGCAAATACATGAGTGTTATCTTCCATAAACATGCTGATTCCATTCTTTCCCGTTCACTGTACGTAAGTATCTTATAATTTTATTCGGTGCTAATTGCAGTCATTTCTGTTACACACTTCATGATCTATTAAATGATGCTCTCAGTAGATTGGAATGTATAGCGTCGAATACGATGATGTTTAGTGAATATTCAGTTGTAGAGGATGTGAAAAGATGCGGTAGTGGCGTATCTTTGATACGGTGTCGCGGCCTCCTTCCGGAAGGACAGGGTAAAACCACGATAAATATTACGACAGTTTGTATCACCGCATATAGCGCAGGTACTTACTTGGACACAATTTTATCGCAGTAGGGCAGGGTTACGACTTCTATTTATTTTTGTAGACCCTATTGTTGTGTTGCGGGTAGAGAACCGCCAGAATCTAAGCGCACAGCACAGCGTTAATGCGCACTGCGAATGCGGCGTATTTCTGAATGCCAGCGGTTCATAAAGGATTCTGATGTTGTTGATAGAAATAGTATTTGTGACTGTACACATGTCGCCATCGGGAATCGGAATACGGTTCTACAGTTCGTGACTGTACACGGTATTGACCGATGTGTTGTGGCGTTCTTACGAATAAGTTTGCCAGATAAATTTCGTTTTCAGTAAAGTGTGGAGCCGGCATAGCGTAGTAGGTGTACGTTCTAGATGGAGGCTGGGCGGTCCGGGGCTCGAATCCCAGCAGGCGTAAGAGATTCTCTCTTTCAGAAAACCGTTCAGACCGGCTGTGGTTTCCATCAGGTGTCGAGTTTAAGAATGAATGAAGCTGTACGTGTACTCTCTCTGTATTCTGCATGGCGTGGATAGGGACAGCGTTACCTTTACTTCTATCAGTGAAATATGGCGACTGTACTGATGAACGGCGGTGCAGCACGTGGTCCTAACCAATTGTTGACCTGCTTAAAAGCAAGCGGCAGTGTCGTCCATGTCATCATGAGTTGAAAGCTCGGATATGCTGCACACTGCAACTGGTCGTTTTGCGACTACAGCAAACATGCTGTCATTGATATATCGGTCGTGCTATTTCACGACGCTATTTATGGAATGAGGATATCAAAAACCTGATTGAAAACAAGAAGAAGGTTTATTTACGGTATTTAACAACACGTTCTGACACTGACCAAATAGAATAAAAAAGGTTAGTGGCAATGGTGAAAAGAGAAACGAGAAAAATCAGAAGACAGTGTTGGGAAACGTTTGTGTCGAGAATTGAGCGCGACTTAACACGGACGCCAAATAAATGCATACAAAATTATTAGAAATCTAAACAGAACTGAGAAAGATAATTTGCAGCTTAACCCAGTAACCGAACACACATGGTTAGATTACTATCAAAAACTTTGGACTCAACAATTTAAGGATAACACCACAGAAAGGAAATTGGAACAACTGGCAGAAAATTGTGTTGACTTAATCACCATGGAGGAATTGGAAACAACCATAAAAACATTAAAACCCAGAAAATCTCCAGGCTCAGACGGGATTAATAATAAGTTGTACAAACATGCACCAAAAAGTTTTTTACATAAATTTTAGAATTTTTAAAATGTTTGCTGGATTTACGGAGACATTCCTGAAGAATGGAGGACAGCTCTTGTTATACCAATACACAAAAAAGGAGACAGGAATAATCCGGATAACTATAGAGGTATTAGCTTATTGAATACTGGATACAAAATATATTCAAAACTCATTGCAAAGAGATTAACAGTAATCGCAGACGTCTTACTATTAGAAGAGCAGAACGGGTTAAGGAAAGGTAGATCCTGCATGGACTGCATATTTTCAGCTTCCCAGATAATTGAGAAACATAGAGAATTTAATATCCCCACATTCATTGCATTTATTGATTTTAAAAAAGCCTTTGACTCAGTGGACAGAGACAAATTGTGGACTATTATGTCAAGCAAAGGAATTCAAGCACATTTAATTACAGCAATTCAGAAAACATATACGGCAAACATCATAAGAGTTAATGT
>Ga0136643_10009081_pt1 | contig 14594 bp, 7 predicted proteins | sample TergutLab28metaG_FD_96883 | JGI IMG/M metagenome (GOLD analysis project Ga0136643, IMG submission 96883) | Labiotermes labralis P1 segment gut microbial communities from Petit-Saut dam, French Guiana - Lab288 P1 (version 3) (version 3) | ecosystem: Host-associated > Arthropoda: Insects >... | reverse complement strand
TATATGCTATAGACGGACAGACTAAATTTTAATTGAATAATTTGTAAGACAACATTATGAAAACTTTAAAAGCAAGTTAAAATATACACCTTATTTTCAATTCCATTATAGAGCGTAATATTCAAGCAATATGATTACATTCTAAAAAACTGATTTCACAGAAACAGAGCATTGTCATGTAAACGAGAGAAAGGTGCCTAACCATACGTTCCAATACACATCCGTTGAAAACAATACAATAATACTTCAAATTCCAGGAAAGTAATGAATTTCTTAAGCAGCTCAACAACATTCACCTTCTCAGAGAAAATGTTCTGTAGAATTATTTATTTACTTATTATGTAGCTTATTTATTGCTTTACAGATATCTACGAACATGCACGTTTTCATTATCCATACACATGAACCAACGTTAAAGATAAGCAGCATATCTTTGTTTTGCTTCAGTGTGTTAGGGTGTAACACATACGTGGTAAAGTGAATTTATAATCCGTTTCGGTGTTTCCACTAATTTTCCACTTGGTAGAGTATTACTTGCATGCATCTTCTTACACGTGTTTATACGCTCACTGGTGAAGTTAAACAATTGCTTATGTAACTCTAGGCTGTAGTTTCGTGTTTGTTTATGTGTTACATATTGAGCAAATTCTCTGAGAGCAGCGTGCGTCCCATAAGAGCAAATATGGAGCTCTGAGACTGTTTATCTTGCATTGAAATCAAGGTGGTACCCTGAAATAATTAAAGTAGCAGTCAAGCTCTGGACTTATTTTCGGTAGATGCCTTTTTCGAATTTCGACCAGATCGCAGGTTATAATACGAGGGTAAGTCAAATTAAAACCTTAAATATTTTTATCTCCTAATTTATTGAAAACTTTATGGAACTGCAGAACACCATGGACGATATAGTGTGCTGATCCATGACATATCCAAATGCGCGGCTGTTTCATTCACTGTAACGCGGCGATTTTCCTTCACGATTACTTCAACTGCTGCAATGGCCTCTGGTGTCACTACTCCGTGTGCCTGACCAGGTCGAGGAGATTCTGTTACAGAACTAATACCGTTCATGAACTTCCTAGTCCACTCGTACGCTTACTGTAGTGACAGACATGCATCACCATACCGAACTTTCATTCGTCGATGAATTTCGATGGGTTTCACCCCTTCACTACTTAAAAAACCGATGACAGAACGCTGTTATTCTTTGGTGCATGTTGGAAGCGGGGCCGTCATTTTTACACTACTACTGCGCCGTCGTGTTGCACTATTGCATTGTACCGCCACCTGTCGGCCACTCTTCAAACCACGAGTATCATTGTTGCCAACTTACAAGACAATCGAGCTGTGTTTCGAATTATCACACTTTTAAGGTTTTCATTTGACTCTCCCTCGTAACTGAGGATTATGTCGTCCACCTCAGTCCCACCAGAAAAAATCCTGGGATTATACCTCGAATACCCTAAGACAATTTGCTTCGATACACTTTCCCACTCATAATTCATAAACAGTCCTACCAATCAACACATGAGAATCTGAAATATTGACAGTGGTGTAAAATAACCGGCACAAAAATGACTTAGGAAAATTCAAGTCAACACATTCTGCTGCGAAACTGTACATGTTCTAATTTTATAATTTTATATTACGTCTGGAGTTGTGAGCACTGCTTGACCCTGTGATCGCTTTATTACTTCGGAAAGATCTTGGAATCATTCGGTAAGATGAGTCGCAACCTATAGACCGGGGTTATTCCAAGAAACCCGCACTTCTGTTTTGTGTAGACGAACTAAACAACAGGTCTCGCACATACTATTCTTTTAAAATGACTGTACTTGTTGAAATAAATAAAATGTAAGATAATTTAAGAGGTGAATCTTTTTAACATAATGTGTTTTCACAAATTAAGTTGTCTCAAGGAACAGATATTAGTGTGCGAGCTCCGCGAAATGTTTTGAATTAAAAAACAGTTTCTCAAACTTCAAAAGTTAGGAGGCTGAATTGGCCCTAAGGCAGGTTTGACAAAAAGACATGTCCGTGCAGAAAATCAAGCCCTGATTCCACCGTATCCCAGCCTGTATTCACTAAACATACCGAGCTACACCTTACATAAGTGACAGACGAATCGTGTTCATGTGGCAACAATACGGTTTTAGTAAGCTATCAGCTGTCTGGTAACTAATATAAATTTGGTCGTTCTACCTCAGGGAAGGCTTAAATGTTCCTCGTCTTGTTTTATGCCTGAAATTGAATGACGTAATAGGAAACAAAGCGACGTACATTACCTGAGGTCAGCCTGTGTTATAATTTACACCTCAAAGTGCAAACAAGAGAGAGAGAGAGAGAGAGAAGATCCCACTCATTACAGAATGTAAATGAGAAGTAAGTGAATCCGCTGACTACACGCTACGAGCCTGTGTGAAAGTGACCATCTTTATTCCCTTGAACCGTATTCCTTTTACTTCTGCCTTTGTTATACAGACCAGAAAAAGTGACGACATATTGAACAAACAGGATTCAATAACTTGCAAACACCAGCTACATCGTTCAAGCTAAAAAATGAGCAGGTTAAAGTAAGCACGCAAGCACTTAAAATTTCGTGTTTGTCGTCTTGTTAAGTTTCAACTCGTGCGCATTCTTCATCTCTTTCCAAAATATGTACGCACCGACGTCGCTACACCAGCTTGTAAGAGATATACATATAAGTTATTTTAAACATTTTTAAAACGTAGTTGCAACCATATTTACCACCTGCGAGATTCTCCATTTAATACACAGGGATTATTTATGGGTTACTTATGATTCTTAAAATAAACGATCATTTCCTTACACAACATTCACCGGAAGGACTTAATAATGGAAGCACACACTGTGCTTTGTACAGTACAAAATTAATCTTTCTGCATAATGCACAGTAGGTTCAGTACCCAAATGATCAACTGTACTGAAGTCAAGATGTTAAATTTCCAATATACGTAACGTACTTCAAGATCAATGTTCTATAAAATATTATTATTTTGGAAACCCTTATGACAAAATCTGAATCTTAAATAAACCCTTGTAAAATAATTGTTCTTTGGGTGCAAAATTGAAAGAAAGTTTTTTAAAACACAAAATTTGTTTAAATAAATAAAATATTTAATATAATTTATTAAAAACAAAACTGTATAATTCATGATTTACATTGAAAATAAACCCACAGTCGATTATGCACACACACATAGGGAGAAAAATAAAAATAGGTTAAATTAAACGTTGGCATTTTTTCATTTATCGACATCACCGTAAAGGAAATTTGGTTTCAAAACCCCTAAGAGTATTATTCGGAACCCCAGGACTCCTACCAACACACCGAATAACGATGTCCTCGATTATGGTACAGTGCGGTGTACTGGGTGGGTACTGAAATTTCGTAGGTACTTACTGCATCCATTTTCACTGTTGACAAACCTTGTGCAATACGTTGGTACAGTATTCGTATGTAATGACACAGAAGGACATAATACATTTAGGCCAAACTAGAGCAAACCAAGAGCGAAACGACCAATGTGGTAATCAACATTATAGTCGCGAGCTCCTGATGATGGGCATAGTAGTGCCGGAAATATGTTGACCCTATAAGAAGTACAATAAAGTAATAAGTGGCACCTAGTTGGTTTTTATTCTTCAGTTATACGTTTCGGAATTCAGCACACTCCATTACTCGATGATGATAACTCCATTAAGAGCAAATGCTCTACAAATGCTCAAATTTAGCACTGGCAGGCACTCTTGGTACATTCCTACGAAACAATTCCCAGACATCATTTGTCACTTCCTAAAACCATGGACATAGTTCATTCCGGAAGAAATGTAACCACTGCAGCGTATATAATTTATTTACCGAAAAAAATAAGAGTTCATTCAAGTTTAATGAAATGTTAAATTTTCGACTAATGTACCTATACCAAAGTAACAATTTCACTGCACGGCGCCTTAAAAACGAGTTGTAAGTGGGAATGAGATATTACTTACACCTACACTTTGAGCAGAAAGGTCTGTAATAAAAATAACGTAATACATAAAGAACGCCGAGCCAGCAAAGCATAACGTCTTTTTCTGAGGGAATTAGTCTGTCTGAGTAAAATATTTAATATTCCTTGAGAGTTCGAGGCGAGGGAAAAGAGGGTGCAATAATCCTTACATTTTACTACAGTTCTTCGTTAACATTCAGTATAGGTCCCTATTATTCCAAAGCGGATTACTAAAGCTAATCATCATTCCCTATAAGTACTTCGTCTGTGACATTTTTATGCTAAAATGTTGACCCCGAAAAGAAAGACAAGTCGTGACCGTTGCAAATGGCAACATCAGTTCAAGCAAAGAAATCGATTCGTCCTTGACATCACTACTCTAGTCCTAGCAGCATGTCGCATTTCATCTCCGTAAAGAAGTGAGTACATATCCTGCTTGCTTCTCGAGCAAGTTGGCTAAAGTGTCAACCCGCACCCACTTAGGAGTGCCAGTTTCGGTTCTATGCCGAAAATCCGACTATCCTGAAAATTTCTGCGGCTCTTCTTAACACTCTCATTCAAAGGTATGGACAGGATCTTAAACTAGGCCATGATAATTTCCTTCCTCATTATTTCAAATTTAAAAATCCACTATCGTCCAAAATTCGACGCTATTTTGTTCCGAACTACTCAGAGATGTATCACATACCACATAATATCAGGAAGTCATCTCGCTTTTGTCGACAATCACACCACCGTTCCAACATTAAGCGATTCCACAAATTTGTCATAAGCTCTGTCATTCCGACCATATGTTTCGCTTCCAGAAATAATACCAAAATTTAGGAAAAAGGTTTACAGTTCAGTATAAGTAATATGTATTTTACGTTCCCCTTTTCATGAAAATAGTTCTATGAACAGGCAATAACTATTAAATACGTGGGAATACATTACACATGTTCGAGTATATATTATTTTCGTAGAATTCGTGGCACGCGAAGAACAAATATGTTAAATTTAGTGAGTGCAAGATTAGTGAGAACAAGTAATGTATTATACTTTGTAGCAAGGCTGGATTAACAAGAGGTGTACAGGTACTCAACAAAACGTTCAATCCAACTGAGGGGTGGAATTACACCCAGTTTCCTCTGTAGTTCATCCCGTAGCACAGTCAATGGGCGAAGCATAAAGTCCTCGCTGGGACAGTGCTTTTAAATATGCCACGACAGCCTTCCCCCCAGATTCTTATTTCCATACCATTCACGGCAATTTTCCTATTACTATCCACTGTATGAGTTGCGTATTTGAAAGACCCACACATTTGGCTTTATTTGTACAAAGAGGTGTGCCTAAGGAACAGTTAGCCATGAAATACACACGCACTGACTGTTCAGCTGAGCACAGCAAAGGTCCCAGCTGGAAACTAATCTCATACTCAGAGCATTGCCCTTTATGTGAGTGAGAAGGCGAATTATCCAAATTCTTGTCACGTTCATTATGTATAAAAACAAGGGTGTTTACTTACAAGACCAGAAACTTTGTCGTTGGAATTTATGTGATATTATATTCCAGTGTATTCAGATATGAGATCTACGGCAGCGGGTAATTAACATGAATTCCACATATTCATTAACCCTACAAGAACTGTTTATGCACGATAATGGACAGAATGAAGCAACCTGAAAACGTTGTTTTAAGGGCTAATTGAATTTACCGATGAAGATGGGTGAATTAGCAAAACTATTACTTACATTTTGGAGATGTCCAGGTCGACTGTCTTCCGAAACCGCGGTTAGTCTACAGTTCTTTATCTAACTAAACTTTAAAATCCAGCTCGTAGATACAGTCAACATGGTGTGCTTCCTTTACAAAGACCACATGGATAATGATATTTATTTTCAGAATAATTCAAAAAACAAATAAATGTTGGCAAGACAACAAGAATTTTAATTTAACATTCATAGGTCCGTGCATCGCTAATATATTCGCAGAGTACAACCAACAAGATGCAACATTTCTCAGTTTATGTATTTCTGTAAGACGCTCTACAAGTTTCCGATGGTTTTCCCGTCCATCATCAGGAGCTCAAAACTGCACATACAACGTCAGGTACTTGTCATACCAATACTGCTACCTGCCATTTTAATTTAACATTCATAGGTCCGTGGATCGCTAATATATTCGCAGAGTACAACCAATAAGACGCAGCGTTTCACAATTTATTTATTTCTGTAAGACGCTCCACATAATTCAGATGGGTTTTCCGTCCATAGTCAGGAGCCCAAAACTGCAAATACAACGTCAGGTATTGGTCTGACAAATACCTGACGCTGCATGTGCAGTTTTGAGCTCCTGATGATGGTAAGAAAACCCATCTGAAACATGTAGAGCGTCTTAAAGAAATAAATAAATTGAGAAACGTTGCATTTTGTTGGTTGTACTCTGCGAAGAATTTAAATGTTAAAGCAGCTGGTGCAGATCTACACTGTTGCTTCTCGCCTTCAAGGGGGTAAGACAAGTTACATTTGTATGCTAAACACTTCTGACGTTAATATTATGTGAAAAGAATAATAAACTTGCACACGCTCAGGCCCGAAGTCTTACGTCTTTGTTGAGTCCAATGATGTCCATCAAAATGAGTGTAGCACAGGGGTACAGCGACACTTTGAAAACATCTGTATTTCTACATATTTCACAGCAATTTATAAAACGTTTTAATCGAAGTCAACTGTATCTCTGCCCTGTATTCTCAACTGAGTCTGTCAAGCTTTTTCTCTGCCAAACTGCTGCCGTCTCCATTCGTTTCCGGTTCCTTCAGATTTGCAACAGCGGCCATTCCGCTACCCAGACGTACCGCCCTCTTTCGTAATAAAAGTAGGCTTTTTACAGGTTTTATGTCAAGGAGATAATGCTAAAGCACCAGAACCGGAGAAATGTGTAGAAGCAACTCCACCCCCCCTCCCCCCCAAAAAGTTCCTGTCCACAACACGACGGCATTCAGAGGGAGTATAAATATAGATCTACTCATTCTTAACCTCGACACTAGATAGTGGTGCGTGGTCAGCTGCACAATTGGGCCGCCTTGCCCTTACTGAAAGAGCCCATTGTACTGTACCAGTTAAGCATGAGACTTGGTCAGCCACAGAGCTGGTCTTGATGCTTTGGAGAAGAAAAAAACTCTTGGCCCTACCGGGATGAAAGCATACATTATTTCGGTTACTCAGTTTATTATAAACAACAGTAATCATTCAAATTAAATTCTCGAAGGTATTGGACCTTACTATAGCTACGTTCGTGTCTTCACGGATCAGACACGTCAATGCCTATAACGGCCTCAAAATATTCCCTTCAACATAAATGAGCTATGTTTCTCTGCATCCTCTAGACGTGTAATTTTACCGTTTAACATCGACCGTCTTCATTATTACATCGATAGTAACTGTACACACACACACACACACGTATGTATATATATGGTTTACTCACTTCTATAAGACTTACGATCTTTAGGCAGCAAATCAATATTTCCCCTAACTACCCTTCGGACTGTAATATCGCCCTGCAGTATATGCTGTCCAATTTTTTCGGCATGAAAATGTGAATGAGGACAATAAACCAATAACACAATCAATTCCACAAAGCAAAATCCTTCTTAGGAAGTTGTTAAGTGGCCAGCTGGTAAAGAAAATTGTCTTTGATCGATCCTGAAACCGTGTACACCAATTAACGCGCTCACAGGATCTTACATTTGAATATTCTGAGTCAGGCTACAATCCAGAAAGAAACAAGATTCTTTAGTTATTTAAGACTCACTGTCATTTTATCACCCAATTTACGTTTAGTTCCCAGAAGTTTTCAATCCACATGAACTTTTCCAACTAAAATTGTTACCACTTCTCATCTACCACATGCATGATACATACACGGTACATTTCACAATGCTGGAATTTAACACCCTAATAATGTTCGTAGAGAAACAACAGGCGGCAATCTACCAGTCGATCCTTGAAACAAAGAGCCACAACTTTAGACTTGCGCACTAGATCACATCAACGCAATTTGTCACTAAAATCTGGGCTCAGGAGTTCCTATGCTGACTGCCATATTGGAACCGGCACTTCGTGTTACAAAATGCAAGCAAGCACATGAATTCCCGAGGAACTCCCCTTCTTTGTACCCCAGGCTCCCTGCACGTGTTCAGAAGCGTGCTAGTGGTAACCACACAGACATATGCGCGCGCGCGTGAACGATCAAATTACACCGAAAAGACTTCTTGATGAACCAAAACACTAACAAACTTCAAGCAGCGTGGTGACTGCATATGATTCTTCTTCGCACTGAAGCGCCCTTGGTAACTGCATTATAGACATACGACTTTACATATTAGTAATCATTAAAACTGTACTGAGCAACAGCGCTGGGATAGGGCTCATGCCTGTTACCTCGGAAAATTAGGTTCGATCCCAGGTCATTCCTTTCAGAATTTATGATGGGCAGATTGGCCTTAAGGTAAAATTTTTTTCTCTCTCTGAGTACTTCTGTTTCTCCTGTTAACATCTTCCCACTAATGCTCCATACCCATTCACTCATCACTTACCGACACTACCTTTTCTCAGCAACCGACAACCCCGTTAGACAGTGCACTCTAAGGAATAATCACATTCCTATGCTCTTATATATATCCGAACGTTGGACATTAAAGGAATATATAATTAGGTCGATAAAGAAGGCGGAAACGATTTTCCCTGAAGTAGCTGTCAGATGCAGGAACACAAATCATACACGCAACAAAAATATGAATAGAACAAAACACAAACTAAGAAATAGGCTCTGAAACATGTGGATAGAATGCTCTATCAGTGCAAACCTAAGAGTAGAAGATTACAGAGATATCGGCCCTGAAAAGAATAAGTTTGTATCGCAGCAGACGGAACATCCTAATAATTGAAATAGTAAAAGTTTCTGTGATCCAGTATTGGTGTTACTAGTATATCTCTTATTTATTATTAACCGAACTCTTAACCCGTAATCGTGAAAATGCAAAGGTTGCTATGTAGTAGATGGGCTTTAGATTGGAATAGAGTAAAACTTCGATTGTATAAGTCAGGAGTCGCTATCGAAGCAATGACGGATTCGAGCATAGACAGAAAAGAGAACAGGTGTTTAAAAATGACACATTGCATAATACAAATAAAATTATTTATTATATTACATACTACATACATCAGGGAACCGCGGTAGCACAGTGGTTAAGGTACTATGCTACAAATCGGAAGGTCGCTGGTTCGATTCCAGATGGTGTCATTGGAATTTTTCATTGACATAATCCTTCCGATCGCACTATGGCCTTGGGGTCGACTCAGCCTCTAACATAAATGAGTACCAGTAGTATAGCCCTGTGGGCACCTCGGGCCTGTAATGGGACTGATTTACCTATTTACATATATCTAGTTACAAACGAACATTAAAAAATAGATAAAAATCGAAACAATATGCACTCTTAAATGCACAATACACACCACGTGACAAGAAAAGCATTCTCTTTTCCTCCTATGGCTCGTCACCATAACGGAAGGATAATCAAAGATTTAAAGCAAGTTATATACATGGTATTTCTCCGTTTAAGCAAGAAGGTAATTTTGCTGTTTTGCTAAGCATCGGCTATGAAGTGTGTATATTCACTTCTTACAAATATGCCCACAATGTGCTTTACAATTTGAATATTTTGTACAACTAATCCTTATTAGAAAGACGTGTCCGCTCCGAGAAGGCAGTTTCATGTTTAATAAATATAATTCAAATTGCTGAGAAAAAACGAGAAAAATACTGCTGTTGCAATATTTGATCTTCCTGGAGAGACTACAAACCATTACCACCAGTTGTAATGAATTAATATAATTAAAAATATATACTTCAGTAAAAAGACTGAAAGTACAAACTGTTCAAAGATTTTTGTATATTACACCATTAAGAAACCATCATGTATAATAAGTAGCAAAATATAATATCTCATAAAAGAGAGATTATAAAGAAATATTTTTATAACTTTTATATTAGGTATTAAAAATTAAGGCCACGTCTGTCTGTCCGTCCGTCCGTCTATCCTTAACGTATTTCAGCTACGAGGACAGTAGCAGCGCGATAGTTCGAGATAATTTAGTTAACAGCCAACGACCCATAGTTAAAGCTGTTTTTATGTTGGGTATGGAATTCGCGTGAGGTAGATATATTTGTGTCCACGTGTCTTTTAGGCATTACTGTACAGCCTTACAGCCGATTACAGTCTATATTCTTGTGTATTCATATGTTATTTAAGTATGTACTTTAACGCAACCTACCAATAAATATTAAGGCAAGAGAAAATATATTTCCATTTTCACAATCAGTTTAGTCCGAGTTGTCGGTAGTTAGAGGTAATCTCGAACCTGTTGACCTTGAAGTATCGAGATTCCAACGTGTTCGACAAATTTAGTCCCAGACTCAGACACTAGGTGCTACGTTAAAAATCGTCTGTCAAAATTTATTTTTGGTGCTATCCATCAGTTACAATCGCTACGTTACAAAATGCCAAAACTAAATTCGCTTTATTCTGCAACGGCCCTCCGAAAAGTTGAAAAGGCTGCTTACATTAAAAGATACAAGGCAAACCTATTAATTGTGCAACAGAAGTGACAGAAATTGTGTGTAATTCCCACTGTCTCAAGCTGAAACCTATCATAACGTTTCGCTGAATAGATCTGTCTCCGCCTTCAGGTACAAAGGAGAGCTGGTGCATAATACCGAACAAATTGGTTATGTGTATCACGAAACACCATGGGCAGAATCATTTATGTTGAATATAGGGGTCAACTTTCAAGAATGTAATGGCAACAGCATAACACACACAATGTATAATGGCACGTGTGTGTGCATGTATGTATGTATGTATGTATGTATGTATATATGTATGTATGTATGTATGTATGTGCAAGCCTGTATGTATTTTTGTGTGTATGTGTATGTGCAGTTTTCCATGAACTTGTGAAATACCAATGAAAGAAGGCAAGATGTTAGTTTCTGTAATTTTTTGAACTTAATTTTTCTCTAGTTGTTCAGCGACTAAAGACGAAACTTTCCTCCAGGTTACATAAAAGTACCTGATGACAGAGTTCACTGTCACTGAATTGGTGAAATTAAAAATGAGGCTATGTAGGTAGTCACTGGAAGAGTAAGAACAAGGTTATTTGTTTAGAAAATTCCATTCCATCCATTCGCATGAAATAATAATAATAATAATAATAAATGAATATAATCACAACTAGATAATTTTAGAATAATGTTTTTGGCACATTTATTTTCAGGTGACATTTATATTCCTGTATATCAAGCACTGTCCCATGTTAGAGGAATAATGGAGATGAATAGCTATATTCCAGAATTTATTGTGATCAAGAAACGTGGACAATCGACTTGTTTTGTGGCTTTAAAAAGTCTAAGAAGTCACATTTAATGTGCGTTGTCATCACAAATGTTGCAACATTTCACAAGCACTGAACTTTACACAACCTTACCGAGGTCATCTGAAAACTCGCGAGATAAATTTTCGCTGTTAGTGAGACATGGCGAAGCCAAGTGTCAGTAAATCACCAGAAATCATATTGAAGTTTCATAATACGTATTCGACTAATTACGTTAGTACGTTCGAAAAGCTTCCACGCGCGCGCGTGCGCGTGTGTGTGTGTGTGCGCGTGTGCGTGTGAAAATGATGGTCGAAGATCAAACTCCATTACACTACACACCTTACAAATTATAGGTGAATACTTTAGACAAATGAAATATAGCGGCTATGATGGACTGAAAAAGTAGCTAGAAATGCGAGAGACGAGAAAGATACAAATATTTTTTGTACTTAAAATCTTTGAAACCAATAATTTAAAAGGCTTAGAAAAATAAGTTTGGATGATATTACGATGGGTTTATGGAAATATTTAATGAGGACAGGCGGTACTAGCGGAAGATTGTGTTATATAGCAGCCTTTTGCATGAGGAAGACTTATCTTTTCTACTACAATGGCTTTACCCAAGTAACATACATCATTCTTGTATTAAGTCTATATTTTGACTGGAAGTGATATATTACAGTGATATGCCACACGCATAAAATTTGGCAACGTACTTCAAATGTTCGAAGACTTTTCCTCAGCGCCCTACTGCGCTGCTATTTAAAACCCGTCATTCATTACATAACTGCCACTGCTTTCATTGTAGCAAATTACCCACGATAATCATTAATAACAGATATAACCAGCCAACTAGGTATAACAGTTTTTCCTGGCAAACAAGGAACTACGATATCACTCGCCCGTTCATGACATTGCAATAAATCTAAGCAAAATACCTGCATATATCTCTACACAATGTTTCCGCTAAATAAGAGTATAACCAAACCACGGTGTTAGCGAAACTTTACGAGAAACATACTCCGTTATAACAAATTAAGTCTCTCTCTTCGCTTTTCCCCTTCCTCCCTCCGTCTCTTGTCACCGCTTTCTTTCATCTTTCTTCTTTGTTATGCATCAGAACGTTTCTCCTTTTTCCCGCCCAAACAATAGGAACGGATTCTTTATGTCTTTCCTCCGAAATAAGTGTAGCAGGGAAATCTTAGTTAAGGCATATAGGTATAAAAAGAACTGAAACTCTCCTTTGAAGTCAGATAACATTTTACGTTCACAAGAGACCAGAGAAACTCGAGCATGGGATACATTAAGGTAGGACTAAATATACTACCATGCTTCAAATGGGCTATTGAACCTACAACAGTGGGCTTTCAGCAGAACTCTACATGAAGAAGACCTTATTTACCAAGAATTTATTGTTCTAAATTGACTGAATAATTAATCATTATGTTCCAACTTTTGAGTTTGAATTTTTTTTTTTGGAACTGAAATGATAATTATAGGGCAATAAGAAAATATTTTATATCCAAGCAAATCATTGCTTTACAGCTGGGTTCCTTGTTAAAATAACCACTTTTTGATCAACCACCTCATTAAAATTTTTGTTTAAGACCACACAAATTCACATAATGTCTACTGAAGATACATACATAAATATAAAGCATATTTTTATACGGTGCTTTAGAACGAAAAAATGGAAGCATGGCGGTGTGTCCCGTCTATAAATTACATTTTCAACTCTTCGAGGGTTGAGGAAATATTCCTTATTGTGCGTTCACATTGAACTTGGACGGGGTAATTTTATTTAAAGCAGCATTGTAAATGTAATGACTACATTACATTAATTTTACACAGTTTCAATATTTGTATATGTATTTGAAAAAAAGGGAGTAAAACCAGAGAAATTAGTACCATCTTGTCGCTTTCCACCCGTCAATGACATCATCTAAACTACAAGGCTAATCCAAATAAATTGTGCTACCAAGAACGTATATTAACTTTTGTAAAATTTTTGAGACCATCTCCAGGGAGGGAGTAAAGGTACTTAATAAAGAATAATTTTGAGACCAACGATATGGTCTCATTAAAACCTCAGGTTGGATAAATTGCATAATTTTTACCTGGGAGTAAACTGAAGTCATTCATTTTGTTATTTAATGACGCTCTAGATGATAGCTGAATGAATGAAAGTAAGAAACATTAGCAACATAATACTGACAGAGAAAACCGACGTACTCGGAGAAAAGCCTTCGCAGCCGACTGTATCCACTACAAATCCCACAGCGATTGGCAGGTTTTTGAACTGGCCCTCCGCGGTTAAACACTGAATACTAACCGCCCGAGCCACGACATGGAATGAATTCAGTTTCCTTGAATAAAGACATAAAAACATGCCAATTCTTAGACTTTTCACGAAAAATATTAATTCACAGAAACCTTCTTCAAAGATAGCTTTAAGAATTTGTAAATTTGTAAATTTCGCGTTTTTATAACACAAGCCATTTCCTATAGGTCAATAAATTTAATATATTGTAAGATAATAACAATAACAATTAAGTGTACATCATTTATAATTTGCCAAATTCTTGTATTTTAAGGATATTTTCCGATGTGCACAGAGGCTGGAAAAGGCAAAGTGGGTTGTGTGAAATCCATTAAAACCTTTACTTACACTCTGGACAATACCATTAATCAGAGTGCAAATGTTGTACTGTTGGTATAGTTGGTTTGCTTATTTAGATTTTTATACAGAACATTCTGTCCCATGAAATATTGATTCAATTAATTAATGAAATAACTTTCTGTTCGGCAAACTTTTCATTTCTGTGTTACGAATATACAGAACTGGACAGAAGACGTATCTCGGCTGGCCGACATTAAGCCGTCTTCAATTCTGACCCATAATAATATTCTTCATGAGAAATAACTTTGAAATATTTGTGATGTTATGATGATTATATGAACCGAAACACGCATTTTTTTTTCGTCGTTACACCGTGCATGTTGTTGAGTTACTCAATTATTATACCAACTACTGCACATATATAAAATTTATAAAATTTAAACATTAAAACATTAAAACGCTCCGACATGTTTCGGTCCTAGGACCATCATCAGGGAGCCATATCGTCCTTGCTAAAGTCACACTATAAAAAGTCACATTAATTTC
>Ga0136643_10009076_pt1 | contig 14596 bp, 14 predicted proteins | sample TergutLab28metaG_FD_96883 | JGI IMG/M metagenome (GOLD analysis project Ga0136643, IMG submission 96883) | Labiotermes labralis P1 segment gut microbial communities from Petit-Saut dam, French Guiana - Lab288 P1 (version 3) (version 3) | ecosystem: Host-associated > Arthropoda: Insects >... | reverse complement strand
CATTATGTAAGTACTCTTGAATTGTTTTTAAGTTCTGTCTAGTTACGTTATGTAAGTATTTCAATGATTGTGTATTCTGAACTGATCACATTTCCTTGTATAAACTTGATTTGTCACTTATGTATCATAATCACAAATCACTATCATATGTATCTTACTGTCGAGACTCATTTTGTAATATGCCTGTTGTTATCTAATGACAAGTTCTATATCTACTCTGATCGATCTCTGGAATACTAAATAAATGAATGAATGAACATCAACTATCTCCCTGTACCTCATTAATTGTTTGGTCTTTATCACAATCATAGTGTGTGTTTTCTGTGAGGTACAAACTCAACTTTTGCACTGACATGTCCCATACACAAGATGGAGTGGTCATCCTGTCATGTCACTGCAACCAAAACTTCATTTATAGCAAGAGGATTAATGAAAAAAAGTGATGTTATTGAAATAGAAGGTGTTCAGAACTGTTTTAATTAACAAGGCTGTCAGTTTATAATTTACATTGGTAGGTGAATTGGATATATGTACAGAGCATTGGTAGCATGACAGTGACAGGGGAAAATAGAAGTACCCTGACAAAAGCCTCTCCCAGAGCCATTTTGTCTACCATAAATGCCACTTGGACTGGCTTAGGATCCAACACAGTTGTGTTAGACAAGTATATAACACTCCACCCTAGTTAGTACAACACAGTCCTCCACAATGACAGGCTGTTAAATAACTGCCAACGTGATGGCACATTTAAAAGATGAATGTTAACTGTTATTGTATTGTAACCTTGTTGTACAACAGATGTGTGAATTGTGAGATTTAACTTCTTAACAGTGCATGAAAGAAAATTTTATTTTGTTTAAACATATTCAAGATAAGACTTAAAACTGTTAAGAAGTATTACTTTTGTATGCTATATGTAATTAATAAGATCTAGTAACATGTTGCAAAGAAAATGGATAATGTATACTTAATCAGATATATTTTGATCATAATTCTTCATGTTTCACTACTGGTGAAATTCTGTGTGCTGAATATAGGTATGTTGGAGAATATGGACTCTAGATACTGTAGGTGTTTTACATGAAGTGATAAATTCCTTGTGGGTATACTACATGTCATGTCTCAACTTCTGATTAACTTCTTTGTGGCAGACTTACTTATATATGTGCTGAAATATGCATTTGGGTATTTGCAGCCAATTTATGGTCTGTATTTTATGTACATCTCAGTACATGCACACTTAATTTAAAAGCACTTCAAACGACATTTTTATGGATGTTGATGAAATAATTTAATTGTATACAAATGCTTCATATGAGATACTGTTGAGAAATCTAGGAAAATACATATTGAAGTAATTTCTTATCTATCTTACTTAATATTCACAAAATAAAAAATATGTCTGAATCATGATTAGCTGTTTGTTTCACACAGTTCACAAGTATGACTTGTATCACTTTTCCTGATTAGTGTTTTCCACTGAGTAGTGCCCTGTTCATGGCAGCATGTGACTTTGCACATGACTTTTCGTTATGATAGTTTCACCATTAACAGATGATTGGTGACCATAACTGACAGGAAGAGCAGGATCTGCGACTGTCCGGTTTTCCTGCAAATTTTGTTTACACAGTTGTATGATGGCTAACATGGAGTGATTGGAGAAACCATGGAAAATTTGTTGCAACAGCATACACCTGTTAGTCTCGGATCACCTACTCTGAGACAATTCATCTGAGGCACCCTTATGGGGTTAAGCCTCTGGTTTTCAAGAACAACACATCTGTGAATGTGTGAAGTATGACATGTTATTCCATGATTGTGCAGTAGTTGAATTATGGTCACTGTATGATCATGGTTTGTTGAAAACCATGTGCATCTGTCATGCGATGGCACTTGAACTATTGCTAATTCGTATTATTGTGTTGCATGCAACACATACCTTTTAGTACAAACAGTTCATTTTCAGCAATGAAACATGAAGCCTTTAATAATATTTCATTGAGATACGTAAATCATTTAGCAAGAATGCATCCTTCTCTGTACATAAAACATAAAAGTTAATATGTTATGGAACAAGTCATGAGACTGTGGTAGGAGGGAGTCAAACCCTCAATAAATCTTAATGATGAAGCTAAAATCTAAGTCCCATTTGCCAAACACATGATTTTGTCTTCTTCATTGATGCATTTCAAATTTCTTTGCTCACACACACGCTCATGAAAATAATGCTGTGACAAACAGGTAAGAGACACATACAATGAAGGCCACCATACTGCAAGCACAATCACATAATCATGTGTTTATAGATGTGGGGTTCTTGAAAATCCAGGTTGTTAATCATGTACAGTTTAAAAACTACTCCTGCCATTCAGGAACAAACTATAATGTAAAATGTCCAAAACTAATAAGCAACACATCTGCCACCTGTGATCTGCATTATGAAAATGAAAGGTTCTGAGTGTGCAAATTTCACAACCACATTAATTTTTATTCTTGTACTGCCATTGAATAAGTGATATGGATCACAAAAAATTGGTTTGGATTCACAGTGATTATTAATTGTTACAAGCAAAAATTTCATCCAGAAATAGCCCTTTATGTCAATCTGACATGGTCTCCAATGGTTTAGCTCATATGTGGGATATATAAATTTTGAACAAGATCCATCAGACTACATTGGAAGCACAGATAAGTACAATAAAGAAACCTGCTCGCAATTACAAAATTGACCAATAACTCCATGGAGCAGAGTATTTCTTGCGATGATAACAGTTCCTCAGATACTCAAGAGATCCTCACATTTTATGGAATTTCAATGTTCATTACCCTTATGCAATATCCCACCACTTGTACCTCTCCTGAAGCAGACCAAACCAGTCCACGCACCCCATCCTACTTCTTGAGGACCCATTTTAGTAACATCCCCCCATCTATGCCTAGATTCTCCATGTTGTTTCTTTCTCTCCGGTTCCCCACCAAAACCCTTTGTGCGCCTCTCTTGTCTGCCATAAATTTCCCATGCCAAACCCACCTGATTTCTTATCGGGCTTATCAACAGAATAACATAAAGATATGACCATACACAAAGGAATAACACAGTTCATATATACCAACAGACGTGTTAAATACCACGTACTAGAACGCACTGTGACAACAAAATTTATTAACTCCTGTATAGAACCATGAAAATGCATGTTATCATTCTAATATACTGGTTATTCATGGTTTCAACCGTGGTAAATGTGCTCAATGCTCAGCACAGAAAATCTATCTAATAAGTGCCAGACACGTGTTAAATTTTGGATAACATTATGCATAGGTTGGATAAGTAAAATAAACTTATGTTAGGTGAGGTAAAATAATCGGTGTCATATGAGCACAAGTGAACACTAATTTAAGGTTAACTTCGATATTCTTAGTATCATAAAATGGGAACTGGTACAAGATATATATGTGTCTATGTACATACATACAAATACATATGTATCTTTAGTTTATTAATATACGTTACTCAAACAAAACGTACCATCGACGACTGGCGTATGTGATCCACTATTTTTAATAAAATATTGCACAAACCTAAAGGTCAAACGGGATGAGGGTTCGAATTCACTATTTACACAGCCGACTAACGACCCAGGGCCCAAATGTCTTGAGCTAGGACCTTACCTTACTATATATGGGCACATATATAAAATTCTCACTATTTTATTAAAATACTGCAGAATTAGCTTACCCTAATATGGTATTCCAATTCCCGCCAACGGTTCATCGAAATCACAGGTGTACACACTGCACAGATGAGTTACATGTATATGACCAATTCGAGTTAGATGTACTCTGTAGGATGATAACGCAAAGCTGTGAGATTTGCATCACGGATTACGTCCATTTGCATCAGTGTAGTAAGCATTGGGAGTAAAAAGCGAAACGGAATAATTTAATGCGTTATCACTCTCTATGAACGTTACTAGAGAGTAGTAATCTGTAATCTAGAGTGATTGGATCGAACTGCAATCTTACTACAATCCATAGATGTAGCTCGGAACATCTATTTTTTTTTTACCACCCCTACAAATTTGTAAACATTGATAATCTGTGCCGGTGCCAAGTACGGGAGCTAATGACGTAGACTTAGTTATCCGTAGTCGTCATGAACTGCGATTTATGAACCCTATCACAGATCGTAGGCGCTATGTCGTGAGTCGAAGGGAGCTAGTTAATCCAATCTATGTTGGATTTTTGGATTTGTAGCCAGAACAAACAACTACTGTAAACTACGGATCATTCATCCGTAAATACTGTCGTGACTGTGGTAACTGCATTTCCAATATAAGAGGACTGGAATTGTTGGCAAGATGATTAATAGTTGTATATGGAATTTTGGAAAGAAGGTAGTTAAACGTCAGGTTAGTATTGCATTGAATAATTTTTATGACATGAAATAGGATTTCTTCGGTGTGGACTTTGGTAGGCGTTGGTAGTACAAACGGAAATTGAAATTTTGATAAACTCATTAAGGCTTCCTTAGCGCAGTGAGCAAATTTTGTAATGTTTTTCGACCTCGAGAGAAGTGGGACATACAGACATCTTTCTACTCTCTCAGCATTGCTATGTTGAATTTTACAACCATACACTGGCAGTGTATCACTCTTCCACCTATGTGATCTATTAACTGTCTCAGCTTCATGGAGCAGACCACCCTTGATACACGTGTTGTACGTTGCGTATAACGTTTATGCACATTTTCGAAGGCATTATGATTCATTTTGTAGGTGCTGAAAATGTGTCAGATCCCCTTCATTTTTATAAAGAGTAATATGAGATGCCCAAGAAGCAGCTATATATAGCTGTAAAGAGAGGGTCCTTTTTGTGCCATTTTGTAATTTGAAGGGTATAACTAATCACATTCATGTACTGAATTATTGTTAAACACAATCCTTATGAATGTTACATCAACTGCCACTCTATTGTTACTGTTTTCTCTTAATTTGTTTTGCGGCTGCCAGTATGGGACATGGTACCAAATGAGTAAGGATGTAGCATCAAGAGTGGTTCCAGACTTTATGGAAATGTCTATGGTAAAAGCTAAGTTAATTCCATTCTTGGGGCTCAGATATAGTGGGGTTTTATAGTCGTAGACAGTTTTGATAAAGTAGTGCATAAGATAATTTTTCTCATCTTCAAATTTATTATTTTCAGAATGCTATATCTTTATTTTTTACATCATCCAAGAAGAGTTATGCAACAGAAGCAACATTTGAAACAAAGGTAAAATTATGAGTAGACTCACTCATATACATTTCACAGACAGTATTTGAATATTTTTGTAACGTAAGTTTTGCTATGTGCATGTGATACATAATTAATGTTTCCATATAACAGTCAAGCCACTCTGGTAGACAGGAAGAGGAACCGAGATTTAACAGTCTGATAAATTAGTTAAGAGTGTCAGTAATTGCGGATTGTACAGGATTATTTTATTTCAGCCTTTTCGCCTACATCGACTAGAAACAGGACCTTCAAACAAAGTTACACTGACTCGTGATGATGCCTTAGCACTGTATGAAAAGATGCACACTATTAGAAGAATGGAAACTGCAGCAGGCAATATGTACAAAGAAAAAATTATCCGTGGCTTCTGTCATCTCTATTCAGGACAAGTATGACTCAGTAATCTCTTTACAATTGCATGTTTAATTAATATAATTGCACACAATTGATTATCATTTGCTTAGTCTGTCCAGTAGGAAAGAAATGCTGTATTTCTATGGCATTTTTAGTTCCCTCCTGTTACTGGTGGCAGAGACTGTAAAATGAAAAGAGTTTGGATTATTTACATTCATCTGTGTTATAGTACAATTAACAAACAAAATAAACTGATGCAGTGATAGGGATTCATTATACTAGATAATGACCATTCATTTATTAAATACCCTTCCCATTTTGCAATGCTCACTGATGCTATTTTGTGATCTTATATAAAACTTCATCATAAGATGAACTTTTACATTGCATGGATAAATACTTATTCTCGCCTTAAAGACTTGACAGAGTTGTCTCATGAGCTGGAGGTTGTGAGTTTAGGGACTGAGAAAGAAAGCACATAATTAAGAACAGAAAATAGATGTGCTATTTGTAATTTTCTGTGAGGGGCTTTGAGTAGGGCATTGTTCCATTTTTCAATAAATTTAATACGTAGTATGATTTTCAGTATCGTAGGTCTCACCATGGAGGCCAGGTTCGGTCCCAGTTCTGTCTGTATGGAATTTGTGTTGGAACCAGTGGAACCAGTTTTTCTTTTATTCATTTTCCTCCGTCATTGTCATCCCATCGGTGTTCCGTATATTTCATTTGTCTGCCACCAGTGCCATGATTGTAGCAAACTGACATTGTCTTTGAATATAACACTTCTCTCACTTGTCAGGATTGGAGGCTCTGTAACTGTGAAGTTCAATAAGTGAATGCATTGCAGTTTGAATTTATTAGGAATACTAAGGTCCTACAACCACTCCACAGAATTATACAGATTTTTAGTTCAGACATTCATGTTCAGAAGAAATTTTGTGAGGCTAGAGGAGTCCAGAAGGCATGCATGTTGATGGTAATAATAAACTATATAAAACAGCATAATATAATATTGATGTGTTAACTGCTTATTATTAGTGGCTAATTACAATGGCAATATAATTACAATAATTGCTTATTAATAAAAGCTATTTAGAGTATAAGAGTTTTCATATGTTACCTGCTGATTTTGAGATCTTTGTGATGGAAGAAGTGTTACTTTGATATGATACAGGTTGTTATCAAGTCAGATATTACTGGGATTCTCACTAAAGGAAGACATGGTTATATTCTACTCCAAATTTTAATACCATCAAACCAAGCTGTTTGGTACTGTCATGCATTTTCCATGGTATGGCAGGTAGCTTCCTAATTGCGTGTTTTGGTGTTGCTTTGTGACTCAGCTCTACTCTTTGGGCAGTAGTGGAACTTCTGGAAGGTGTTCTTATTGCTTGGGATCACAGCATGAAGAATCCCACCAGAATGACAGAGATTGTTATACACCTATCACTTTTACAGCTTTAAAAACTATTTCCTCAAGGTAATGTTGATGACGTTTGTATGTCATCTGCTGTGTCCATAAAGTAAAAAAAGAAACTACTGGTTCTTGATGCCTTTCATTCTTTTCAAATACTGTGGCCATCTTTGAGATTCAAGTTTCTCACAGTAGTAACTCTCATAATACTGTTTTCTGGGATGTAAATAGGATGCTGTGACACTAGGGGCAGCAGGTGTACCAAAATATTGGTATCTGTGACATTGTGTCCCACGTCAGATTTTCACTGTGGCCATCTGTTTGTTGAAAATGAAAATAAAGGATAGCAATTATATTAATTTTTGTATAATCATTTGTATTTAGTGAGGGACCCATGTACTTGATAGTGGATGAAAGCTGAAAAATGGAAGAGCATGAAAGTAGTATTGGCATGCTCTTAAAGGCAGAGAAATATGAGTGTAAGTAAGTCTTGTTTGCATTCACGTGACATCGCTAAGAACCTATAGCATGGTGTTTAGCCTACATGTCCTAGTTCACTGCATGACCTTGAAACCATATAACATTATTTGTGTTTATATTTTGTCTGTTTGTGTGTTAAGATATGACGTGTCTGACCTGCCTGAACATTTTGATAGTTTTTTAAGTTCTTCCACCTACAAGCCCGGTTAACCCTTCAGTCAGTTTGATGTGCATATGTGTGTTCATGAATAGCTTACCCTGTTCTTGGTTTGCTGTTGATGTTACATTCCCTAAGCCAGGAAGCAAGATTCAAATACCACTTAGGTAAAAGGGTGAGATCCATTTAAATACGGGCTTGAAGGGTTAATATTTTTAAAAAGGCCACAACTAACAACATAATTTCCAACTGGATATTCATATCATCCTTACAGCAATGACCTATGACATTGAAATAACTTTGTTAAACACCAGTAGAGATTTAGGTTTGTGGTTGTTACAGCGATGAATATTGAGATCACTGTGTTCTGGGGTGTGGTACTGTGTGGTCTTGTACTTGCCTACATTAAAGAGCAATTTGCTACCTCCATTTTCATGGGAGGAAGTCAAGGTAGCAGGTACCTCTGAAATGTTAAGTCTCCTGGCCTACACTGTGACACATCCTAGGTGAGTGAATCCATCATCATACAAATCAGTCACTTGTCACTGCAAATACATTGTACCATATCGTTACACGACTTCAGTTAACACATGTGACATTGCAGCATCCTTAAAGTTATGTTTTTTTTTAACTGTAGGAAGCGATTGCTGTTGGAATGAAGGCTGCCCTCCGACCTCAGGACTCTGTGATCACTGCCTATCGAGCACATGGTTGGACCTATGTGATGGGTGTCTCAAAGTTGGGAGTGTTGAGTGAATTGACAGGCCGTCAGTCTGGCTGTGCCCGTGGTAAAGGGGGTTCCATGCACATGTATGCAAAAAATTTCTATGGAGGGAATGGTATTGTAGGAGCTCAAGTAAGTATGGTTATGACAAAGAATTTGGTTGTGTATCAGACAACTACATAACCTTTGTAGGTTTCTGTTTCTGTATTCTTGTTACTTCCAGGTTATGCAAAGTTATTTTACTATTTTACCACTAGTAAAGGAATGTTTCAATTTAATGTTATTGTAATTAAGTGGAATGTGACAAAATTGCTTGCATGTGTATACACACTTGTACTTGTGATAAAAAATTTTGGGACAGGTGTGACTATTATTTTTACTGTCAGTTTTCAGCCACAGATATTTGGTCAAGAATGCAATTTTGTCTTGTAATCCGTTCTTTTGTATATTACCTGCCTCCCAGTTCAGGGGTGGTTTCTTAAACAGTTCACAACAACTTCCTCTCTTATATCTTCCAGTTTGCCACTAATGATCTTATCTTGATTTCAAGCATTATATCTGCATTTAATGATTGTACTGATAAATCTGAGAAGGTCAAGTCCCACCCAAGGTGTAGTACCAATGAAAGAAGACTGATAAATCTACGTTTCATTTCAGTATCAGCTGGTGAAGTACATGTGCAGAAATACAGTACTTCATAGTATAACTCCATTTTAATTATAGTGACATGAGACGGATGACCAGGTTATGGCCTGCAGGTTGGATACATCCTGTGAAACAGAACTGTTTGGACACTGAACTCTTGACAATAAAGAAATATTTGTTTGTGCTAAATTATGTCCAAGAGTTTCCAGTTTACATTTTCTTAGGTTCAAGGTGAATAAATCTTGCCAGGTTTCATATTGCCTCTTTTAGTAACCTGGATTTGTATAGGTACTGTTTTCAAAACATTATGGTTTGTGACTTTATTTTAGGTTCCTTTGGGTGTAGGAATTGCATTTGCTGCAAAATACAGTGGCACAGATGGAGTCTGTGTAGCTCTGTATGGAGATGGGGCTGCTAATCAAGGCCAAGTGTTTGAAGTGTACAACATGGCTAAATTGTGGGATGTTCCATGCATATTTGTGTGTGAGAACAATGGTTACGGCATGGGAACCAGTGTCGAGAGGGCATCTGCAAATACAGCTTATTACACTCGAGGCGATTATGTACCAGGAATATGGGTATTGTTTGTATTTTAAATATTGTATATACATTGACCTGCTTAAATAGTATAAATGTGACTAAATGTTAGGGTGATTAATTGAAAAACTGGTTAATCCTGATGAACAGTATGTAAAGCAAAAGAAACTGGAATGCACTTAAAATGAAAAATCATCACTAGCATTTACTGTACACAGCAGTGATATATCGGTTACAGATGCACTGCACAATGCTGATATTTAGATGTTTATAGCAGCAGTAGTAGAGCAGTTGTAGATGTATCATGTTTTGTAATCACAGAAAGCTGCAACATTTTATACCCTAAGAATGTTGTTTGTTTCAGGTATATAATTGTAAATACTCTGTATACAGGTGATAAATATAATAATAAGAATAATAATAATTCAGTTCACTGGGTGTTTATTAATCTGCGGGCTCAACAGCAGTGCCGATTATAAAGCCAGCACAACACAACTACCACACAAAAATGATCCACTAAACAGACAAAACAAAACAAAACAAAATTACTGCTACTACTACTACTACTACTACTACTACTACTACCATCACTACTGCTGCTGCTGCTGGTAATAATAATATTATTAATGTAATAATTTTTAGATGTTATTTTTATTTAGAAGCTACGTGGTAAGCCAGAGGTCTGATTAGTGAATTCTTGGTTAGCACAGTAAGATTCAGAAGTTTAAAAGTTAGTATCCTTTTGCACTCCTTATCATGTATGTTACAATGGATTAAGTGTTTTTAGTGGTGTAGTGACTGTATTCCTGCACTGTAGGTTGATGGTATGGATGTACTGGCTGTACGAGAAGCAACTAGATATTCTGTTGATTATTGTACAAGTGGTAGAGGTCCCATTGTCTTGGAAATGGCCACTTACCGCTATAGTGGACACTCTATGTCAGATCCTGGAACAAGCTACAGGACAAGAGAAGAGATTCAGGAAGTTCGACAGACAAGAGATCCTGTCACATCCTTTAAAGAGAAGATTATAGCAGCTGAATTAGCTACTGCTGAAGAAATAAAGGTACACTGCAACCTAAGTTAAGCACCAAATTTAGTTGGAGGAAAGACAGAAAAACTAAAATGAAATAAAACAGTGTTCTTAGTAATTTCCTTATAGATGCTGATGATGATTTATTTATTAGATGAAAATATAACTACTGTAGACCATAATGTAGAAGTCCTGTTACAGGTCAGCAAAAAAGTGACTTGAAAATACATGTATACAAAAATGGAATATGAAAATTAATGTCAGGTATTCAGAACATGTGACAGATTAAAGGTACAGTAACTGCATGTTTGTAAAACATGTGCAAGCATTTTATTTCTTAATATGATCTTTGGCATTTACATTACAGGTTAGACTGGTGGGTAGAAATCTTTCACATATCTTTGTTAAGCCCCATTGTTTTATCTTTTCCCATGGTTTATCCACATCTGATGAATGACCCTCTTGGATGTCATCTAGGTCCAACATCCTTTGGATGTTATGCCATTCATTTACTTGCAGAATTCTTGTACATACTTAATATTCATCCAGTCTTGTAAGATATCTGAACCATTGCAGTCATTTCATGACATCAATTCTTTTCTGATTATTTCATATCCAGTTCCATATCTTCATTTTCTCCGTGGTCATTTTTAAAAAAATTGTATTCATTCAATTTTTATGCTTGATAATGTGTACTTACTATATTTACCTGTGATAATATGCATGTTGTTGTTTTCGTTAAATTTATGCCAGTACTGCAGGTGGCAATTACTTCATGAAGGTGCCATCTGGGCTTAATCTTGGCCCATACTCAAATTGGAAATTCATGTTTATTTTTTCCATGATTTCTCACTGGATTCATCTATGCAGTAATCCCATTTGTCTAATTACTTACAGTTCTATTAGTGCTGTTACAGGATCGATTTCCTCTGAATGTTCCAGAAGCATCTATATTGTTGGACTGTAAAGTATTCTGTAGTTTGTTTGTTGTTCGAAAGCCACGTGTGAAAGTTTAATTTTGTCATTTTTCTCGCCATTGTTATAAAATTTCTTATTCTTAGCAGTCTTGTGTCTGTTAGATTTGTTCATTAGTGTTGCTGTATATAGGTCATTGACAGCATGTGCATAAAAGAAAAGGCTTTATGTATGCAGCACTAGAAAAGTGGGTGCTACTATAGCCAAGTTGGTGTAGTGACTACATTATAAGCTGGACTGTCAAGGAATTGTGCGTCATTTCTCAGCAGGGGCAAGAGATTTTTCTGTACTCTGGAGTATCCAGCCCAGCTTAAGGGAACAGCCTCCTACTCAGTGGGTACCAAGAGCTATTTCCTTGGGGGTAAAGCAGCCATTGTATGAAGCTGACCACTATATATATGTAGTGACAAGATTGAGTGGAACTATACCTCCAGTTCTGTATATGCCTTCATGATACGTATAGTGACAAATTTACATCTGAAAATGTGCACATGCAGCTAATAAATACCAACTGTTCATGTGATGTGGCTTCTATGCAGTTATCTGATTCTTTTATCATAACAAATGCAAAAATAATGTGCATATTTTGTATAAGTTTTAATGTGCTGATATACATACTTATATTTTTGGTTCATGTTGGTCTAATTCTTTCCTTCAGAATCTGGAAAATAAAATTCGTGCCTCAGTGGACGAAGATGTAAAGAAAGCGAAGAGTGACAAGGAGATTGGACTGGATGAGATGGTAACTGACATTTATGCTGACAACAAGGAATCCATCATCCGAGGAACAACACCATGGGATCATTATCAACACAAGACTCTTGGTACAGCTGTGAATGTGTAAAGGAAATTAATTATTAAATGGAATGAAGTTAGTTGCTTGTATCTGTGCTGCATTTTCGAAGTGTTTTCAGTGTGAGTAACATTTTCACTTGAATGCATGGTAGTGATTTCAGCATAAGGCGGTTTTTGGAACCATTTCATAATACGACTTTGTGTTATGTATATTAATCTCTGACTGCTGCATAAGATTTCTTTTTTATCAGATTTAATTACTGGCTGACAGTGTTAAGACTGTATTATAACACACTATGATCCAGTAGAATTTACTGATAGAGCAGCTTTTCATGTACCAATGGAGCCAAGTTTGCATAGTCAAAAACTAATTTCAGCTACAGTATCTTCTTCAAACCCCCCCCCGTAAATTCTGAGAAAAAAATGGGTTTCCCGAGCAATAAAAATAAAATTACATGATATTACACATTTTTTAAAATTATATTTAATTAATGTGTTTATGAACTGTGATGCATTCTTGTGGCAGAAATGAAGACTAAAATATTGTATGTTCAACAGTATGGGATGCAAATATTAAGTTTCATGATATGAAAATAAATAAATATTGTCTGAGAGAAATGGTAATTCAGTAGTATTGGCTCTTAATTTTAGCTTCAAGAAAAAGAGTTTAATTTCTTCTTAGTTAAGACACTGTTGGTCTTGCTTCAAAAAAGAAGTGACATTGGGGGACCAATCCCAGTATTTTTGTATGTCTAAGAAGTTATAAAACCACTTCACATATACAATTTTGTCCTTTACAAATTCTCAGACTGTTGGTCATCATTTAAGTTTAATTTTTTGTTTACCCTCACCTTTACATCTTTTTCGCAGTTCTTCATGTTCTTGGTTAGAGCAGATTTGTAATTTGAATTAAACGTTTGGTTGTGTGGGGTGTGAGAGAATTGGTCACATGTTTAAGGTAGGTTCTGCTTGATATTTTTCAGAATCAATACTAAATGCATACTGTTATCAGTTAAAAGTACTGTGACACATGTGAATATTTTCTGACACATTTCTTTAGTTTTTAAAATGGAGAATTGCATACATTAAAAAAAAAAAAGTAATGGTCTGTTTCATAGCATTTATGTATTAAACTTACATAAGCAACTAATATACAGTATGTTGTTCACAGTTACGTACTGTAATTTCAAGGCATAACATACCGAAGATCCAAAATGTGAAATTCTGTCTTTCAAGAAAGCTTCAAAATTTTACTCTGATATATTCAGTCACTGCATTATTTATGACACCCATTGGAAGCCCAACACAGTCTTATCAGTTAATGACATTAAGGTTAGATTTTATGCCTGTAATCTGTCATTTGACAGAATACACAACTTGAAAAACAAATTAAAATGTTTATATACATATCGAGGTATGCTGAAAAATTTGGCATCAATGCTTGCCTGCATGGCGAAATGTTTTTGCTGAAGGAGGGCCTCATACATTTACAGCTAGGTTTCAATGTAGTAGTGAATTTAGATAGCCAATAAGTGGTTCAGTTGGAGACTGGTAAGCATGGTACCTCTCTGTTGTGAGAGTCCCTGGTTCAAGATTTATACATATGAGGCTTATTCAGAAAGTAAGTACCGTTTTGCTGAAAAAAAAAATTGAGTAAGATTTCGTATAAAATGTTATTGTTATCAGATTCTGCATTCTTCAAACTATTTTTCCACATATTCGCCGCCATTATTGAGGCACTTATCGTAGTGGGGCACAAGTTTTTGTATACCCTCCTCATAGAATGCGGCCGCCGATAACCCAGATGACTACTGATAATGTCATAGAGTAGAGTCCTTGAAATCTGAGGAAAGTTCCAGAACATCAGAAATTGTGAAACGTCTGTCCTCACGCACTCTTTTGTTGACCTTGCACACCAAATCATCATTCACCAAAGATGGACGCCCACTTCGCGCCTCATCATGCACGTTCTCTCCTTCATTGAACATCCGAGCCCATTTCCTAACCATGCCATCGCTCATCGCATTGTCACCATATGCTTGACAGATCTGGTGATGAATCTCACTTGGTAGCACATTCCTAGTGTTCAAAAAACTAATTACAGACCGTATTTCACAGTCGGCGGCCCCTTCAATTGTCTTAAACATGTTTAATGCACAGGAACAAACATAAACATAACACGAATTTCATGAAATGGCGTCTGTGGCT
>Ga0136643_10009075_pt1 | contig 14597 bp, 12 predicted proteins | sample TergutLab28metaG_FD_96883 | JGI IMG/M metagenome (GOLD analysis project Ga0136643, IMG submission 96883) | Labiotermes labralis P1 segment gut microbial communities from Petit-Saut dam, French Guiana - Lab288 P1 (version 3) (version 3) | ecosystem: Host-associated > Arthropoda: Insects >... | reverse complement strand
CTTAAAGTCATTGATGCCCCTATACAAATCCCTAATGTTGTGAATCTTGCTGTTAGCTTCAAGTTCCTCAATTTTAGCTCTCAAATATTCCTTCTTTTTATTCCTGAAATGTCTGCTAACTTCCCGTCTTACACTGTTCAAATTATCTACATTACTTTGGCATGGATCCTGGACCCACTGCATTTTTGCCCGCTTCCTCTGATCCAAAAAACCTGAACATTCTTCATCAAACCAGGGTTTATGCTGTTTCCATTCATGCATACCTAGACTCTCTTTTGCTGAGATTTGGATATTATGTTTAATGTTCCCCCAAATCCTATTTTAATTTATTTATAAATTAAAATAGGATTTATAAGTGTGATTGACATTGTGTCCTCCCCTCAATATTTAAGAGGTCCAAAAGCTTTCAAAGTCTAAAATTTCAACTACTCCAGTATGTTCGAAAACCGTTAATCTTGTCACTGACAAACTGGAACAACTACCAAGTCCTTCTTGCTACCCGCTAGTCGCCTAACCTGGCTCTTAATAACTAGTCCGATCTCCCTTCAACTACTATTGCTCTAACGGTGCTGTCTCATTGGCCATTTATCCTAATTATCCGCCATTCATACACTTGCGCAACGCGTCAATCTGGTCAACTTGTTTCGACAATTCTATGTAATATAAAATTTCGATGGCAATATAAACAGTTACTTTCCGTGCAACAGTTTTAATACCCCTTCTTATTCTTACGCCCGGCGCTAAGGGGAGGCGAATAAGTTTATTTAATGGTCTTTCAAATTACACTAGTGCCTTAACTCACGAGGTAATGCTTTCTCTATATTAAATTAAGCACCATGCTATCAAGTAGTGTGGGGAACTGAAGGTATAGATCCATGCATTCTTAATCTCTGTATTAGGTGGAGGCGAGTGGCCACCTTAACGCCCATTTCCTTTACGCTTGGGTCAAGGGCCCCTCGTAGTATTTGGATAGTTGGCTGGTTGGGCATAATAGCAGGTCTGGACGCTGTTCAGGAGACAAAAGTATCCGCCTGTTTCGCGGTCTTCCATCCCGTAGCCCATTCATTATAATGACTGAGTTATGTCCGGCCTCTACGTTTACCTTACCGAACTTCAAAAACTTTGTATGGTATTTGAAATTTTTTACGGCGGCGTAACTTTCGTGTTATGACGCCTTATAGTTGGTTGTAGGTTTTCCAACGTTTCGGAGTAAGCTTCTTTCTCCATTTTTAGCGTAGAAGTGACCTGAATTTAGAGGCAGTATGTGCGTCCCAGAACGTTGGCAATCGCGTACTAGACTACACGGTATCATCATCCGGAACTCAATCTCAATCCCTAAACTAAAACCTTTATCTGCTATGGCCTCACGTTTGCAGGACAACTTTGGTGGCCATATTGTAACCTGCGGCGACTGTACACTCTTCATTAGTATGGCTGCGACTACGCTAAGATGAGATTCCAAAGCATGTTTTTAATAACACAACCACGGAGGTGAATCCGGAGGGATGGATGGGGCATTGCAACTGTTATAGACTTCCTCGAACACGAGGGTCTTGATTGTCCTGCAGACTTGCGCGTAGAAGTTGCAGCATTAGTCATGCATATAGATTAATGTCTTCATTCTCTCTGCCACTCATTTCCTTGTTGTGAAGTTATCTTGTTGTAAGGCACGAACATTGCAAATTGACAAATAAGGGAAGGGAATTTCTTACTACCAAACGACTTACCGTCTCACGTTTTACGTTATTTTTTATATTTTCTGTTTTCTTTGTCGTTATGTTTTATTTATTTCGGCTTTTTCTCAGCCGCACCCACTTTCGAGCATTCATTCTCGTAAGGGAACGGACTGTTTTAGCGGTAACACTGTCGACTCGTATTCGAGGGAAGCCTGGTTCGGATATCGGCTGGTTTGTCGGCTATTTGACTCGTGTGTCTCGCGTCTTTTCTTCATCCTTCTGGGCTTCTGTGAGGATGGTGGCTCGACTGGACTACAACTGCTTCCGTCCAACCCCTTTCCATTTAATAATGCGTCTCTCATCTTAACACTGGAAGCTACACAGTTGGATGTAATGATATGGTCGTAAAATAAGCTACAAGAAAGTACTTACGTATCTGTATTTATAACTTTTCATTTTGTTGGTATAGCAGTCTCGATTCTTGACTCCAGACGAACGAATTAAAATATTTCGCACGTATCTCGCAACAGCGAGTTGTTCCTTTCCTGATAATAAGCAGAGTGTAAAGTGCCATATTTTGGATGTGTAGGAGCAGTTCTAAAAATTTACATTTCACTGGCCACCTGGACTGTCGGTGTTCTTTTTAGCACCGTGAACCCTTTATTCACCTCACCATCATTCGGTCTAGGCACAACATAATATGATATTATATTGAAGGTACAGTCGGACGGATGAAGCTGTTTGAGAGATCACGAAAAAATTATAAGATTGAAAAACCCTTTATAACTTAGTTTCTTGCGTGAATTAGGAAAGGACGCCATTAGAATACTCGTTTTATGTGCTCCACGGGGGCGTGACATAGGGACCACCGATATAGAGTAATAGAACTCTATGAGACTTTTAAAAAGCTGCCTTATTAATGTTCCAGGCTTCGTTTCTTTCCCATATTATGAAATGTGCCATGGGTTTCTATTAACTTCATGTTAATGATACAGTTTACAATCCGTGTCTTGTTTTGTAGTGCTGCAAAACGACGGCTGTGTTGTACCATACAGACATTTCATTTATCCTTTGATGAACTGGCGATCAGTTAAAAACGGGCAGGTAATGGCTTGCCACATGTAGAGTACAAACGTACTTGTCATCAGGTACGGAAAGTCAGGTGCACGCACAGCAAAGTTTTCTATCTGGGACCAACCAAAATTTTTGTCTTGATTTGAAGTTCAATATAAACCGTGAGATGAAAAATTAGACATTAATGAGGAGGCAGAGAGAAATAACGAGAGATGAAGAAAATTGTGAATGTGAACTATTCTTTTGTTAAAGTATTTTGCGGATTCATGCTTGTAAATTGATGTAGTTCGTGCAAAAGCGATGTGAAGTGCTGAAGTTTATCCCGCTGTAATCCGTTGATGAAGTTGAAGCCTGTTCGGATATGTAGCCATCTTTCTAATGATGTTCATTTCTGTCCACATCCTTGCTGTTTGCAATGACGATCAAATATGCCTCATGTTCAAATAGTCCAACCATTTTAACACCCCTAATTAAAAAAAGGGAATGTTTATGATTTATTTAATTATTTGTTTATTTACGTATGTGTTTGTCGGTCTTTCACTTCTTTATATTTTATAATATATTCAGGAGACTTTCATTAGGTCAGACTGTCGTATCAGATGGTATGATGATTAGTGAAAACTTAAATTTGACACGGAAGGAAGCTTTATGGCATAATTTATGTTACTGTTACTGGGAATGAGGTAAACCACGAAAACCATTAAATGACACTTTGAAATAGTAAGTCTAATTTGGAAGGGACGTGAAATCGAATGTGGTGTACTTTACAGTATTACTTTACGGTATTACTTTACAGTATTACTTTAGCCGTCCATTTATGTAATCTGTATACTTAGAGACGGTCATCGAAGATCGCCCGTTATCCTGATTTATGTTCGGAAGGTCCTGGTTTCGACTATCGGAAAAGGGACCTTTAACCCATATTGAAGTTTCATCTTGGATGTCTTTATTGTCTCCTGGCAGGCGGCAGAATACTACCTCAAACTAAGTTACTAGCGCTTCCATCCTTACCCTTTCCAATTCATTTTTCAGTACTCAGCCTACCATTCGACGGTGTATATAATCCGAGCTGCTGGCAGCGCCCTGAGAAATAAATCTTGCATAAATGAGTAAAATAAATAATAATAGGAAAGAGGAGGCTAATTAAAACTACAGATGCTTATTATATATACGAATATGGTTACAACAAATTTTGGCCAGGATAGGCCATCTTCAGGTAGCACAGAAGACCAAAAAAATACTAAGAAGGATTGCAACTACTGGTTTTTGGTTTTCACATTCTCCATCCAGTTCATTATAATTCAGTTATGACAGTTCGAATCAACCAAAGCACTCAGTATTATTAAAATTACAATAATATTAGAACACACCAGCTCCTACCTGTTTCGGGCTTTATAGGACCATCGTCGGGGAGCACACAATAATACAAAACAGTTACTTAACATTTTCTGCAGCTACATGCAGAAAATATTAAGCAACTGTTTTGTGAAATTTTGTACTCCCAGGTGATAGTCCAATAAAGTCCGCAGTATGTAGGAGCTGGGGTGTTCTAATATTATTGTGATTTTAACAGGTATAGAATATAGTAGAATGGTATTTGAGTTCGAGCACTTGCGGGCCCAATGCACCTAGGCCTTAAAACAGGCACTTTGTGCCCCATACGCTGATAGTAGGTTAAAGGAGCCCTGTTCCTTGACCAGATTTCCAGAGGACCCCTATACTTACGGTAGATTCGTTACATCATCAGGGTCCAACAAGAAGGAACCCAGATATACGTGTCTGAGTGAGGCCAAGGCCTCACACTCACACAGAACGTGGATTGAGGTTTCCTCCTCAGTACCACTCTTCCTACAGGTGGGGTTGCTACTCAACCCCATTACTTAAATATGTCTTCTCGGAGCGTTATGTCCGGTAAGAAAGCCAATAACGGCCCTGGATTGTGCCCTATTAAAGGACAGTAATCGGGCCTTTGTATCCGGGCGAGGAGGCGTAATCAATTTTAGAGCCTGTCTCTGGGTACTACAATGACCACGCCACATTGCCAAATGCTGGTTACCCACCCAGAATTTAATTTTGTTATTGATATTCCGTCTAGAGACTCGAATGGACGGCTCAGGTCCGATAAACGTCTGAGTGGAGCCGCTCCTTGCGAGCTTGCAGGCGATTTCATTTCCACGTACCCCGGCTTGTCTAGGGACCCAGTACAGCCCCTCGTTGTGCCGGGTAGAGATATCATTCAACGCCTTTTGGCACCTTTTTACCAATGGAGACGTTGTTTTGGCAGCCTGGTGTGTTTTCAGAGCCGTCTGGCTATCAGAGCAAATACTAACATTTCTCTGTTCTACACTGAGTTTCAATTTCATAAACGCAGGCTAATATCGCATGTACTTCAGCCTGAAAGACTGTATCATGTTTTCGTAGAGGAATACTGGGCCTTTTTCTTAAGGATTGCCCATAGACCCCAGCACCGGTATCCCCCACCGTCTTGGACCCATCTGTAAACCAGACGAGCCAATTATGGGAGGAGTCCCAGGCTCTCTCGTTCACTCCTCTATAGTCAACATAGTAACCCAGTATCTGGGTTCAAGATTGAAAGCTGCCCTCATAACATTGACCTCCATGCTAAATATGGGATCAAACCTCTGAATCCGCGTCAGCATACTGCTATGTCCTCGACTGGGCTGAAGGCAGGACCAACATCCCAGCCTCCAAAGGCGACGCGCCGCTGTCCTCGCCTCACCTTGAATCGCCAGATCCAACGAAGGCAGGCCAGTGAGTGCCTTCATAACACCAGTAGGAATGGTACGAATCGCTTCCGTTATCCCTAAGCATGCAAGTCTTTGTACTCTGCTTTGTCTTTTCTTGGCACTAGCCGTCTGACTGCCAGGTCATCATACTAAGGGTGCAAAAGAGATGGCCTAATGATAGAGACATAGAGCCAGTGAACCACTTTGGGTCCCAGGCCCCAACTCGCCCCACAGGCCCTCCTACAGGCCCACAAGAAGTTGTGAGCCTTCCTCATCTTAAAGTCCACATGCTATCTTCAGGTCAGCTGAGAGTCCGAAATAATTCCTAGATACTTGACCGACATAGAGCTACTTAATGTAACCCCAAAAATGTGGTTCAAAGGAACCTGAGAGTTTCCTTTTCGTTGTGAATATTGCGAATTCAGTCTTATCGGGATTAACTGATAGCCCGATATCGTTACACCATGTCCATACGTTTATAAGGGCCAATTGCACGAGCCATGACACCGTGTTTAGGATTTCACCCACCGCAAGAAGGCATATGTCATCTGCATAACCCTGAATGTATATCCCACCTCCACTAAGCCTCGCTATCAAAACATCCACAAGACACCACAGAAGCGGTGATAGCACATCTCCCTGTGGGCATCCCCTGGATACCGCAACCCTCATGGAAGAACCGTTGAGGGTCGCCGCAACCACGCGGCCCTCCAAGCTGACCCTAATCCACCCAACAGTGGTGTGATCACCCTCATATCTGACCAGAGCATCACACGTGGAATCATAGTATATCATTAAATGCCCCTTTTGTGTCTAAGAAAACACGCAAGAGTGTCTCTTGCTGGTCAAGCGCCTTCCCAACCCGTGCCACGTTGATGAAGGGCTATTTCCACCAATTTCCCAGCCTGGTATTCATGTTGATGCAATGGCAGTAATGCCAGAGCTTCAGCTGTGAAATACCTATCTACCAGTCTCTCCATGAAATTAAGAAGGAACGATGTGAGACCGATAGCTCTAAAATCCCTAAGTACGCTATGGGAATACCTACTGGGCTTAGGTATAAAAACTACCTTAACCTGAGGCCACATGGCTGGTACGTAGCCAGTAGATAGGCAGGCAGGGAAATTTCTGACCCGGTAAGTGACAACGATTCTCCGTCCTTGCAGCATGACCGGGAATATGCCGACCATTCCTGGACTTCTGTATGGGCAAAAGAATCTATAGCCCATTCAACTGTTCTTTGGCTGACTACCCTTACGGCCACCCTCCAGTCAGAACGTCTGTCACGGAGGGCAGAAGCCGAGGCAGCCATCTCCTCTGTAACCTCCGAATTAAGGAAATGTGTAGTCATGAAGAGCTCTAGGTTTTGCCCTACGGATTGCGTTCGTCTCCCCGAAGGAGCCACCAAAGATCCCAGTTTGCTCGTAGGATCCCTAGAAAGATCTCCATGTAATCTAGCGCCATAGGTAGATCATTAATGGAACCGTCTTTCTTCCTTTCTATATCTCCGCTGAGCCTCTGTATAGAGTTACGAACTTTGCGGGTTCTTATCTGTCCGGCACTTATTAAACAGCCGTCTTACACTTTTTCTGAGGGACTCCAGGTCCAATGTCCACTTTAGAGAGTACCTACCTACTTTAACAAGTCTGAGAGGACAGTTATCTTCATAGGCTGAGATTAGGACCTACTAAACCCAATTGATCGCAAGCCCCAGTTCGGCCTCATATTACATGTTCATCTGAGGGTCCCTCTCCAATCTGTCCCTCAAGCCCTCTCGAAAGGAGTCCCAATTGGTGCCTGATCAGTCGTGCCAGTATGGGCCATGTGGAGTGAGCAGAAAATGTTTGTTGTCCCACAGGGACGTCTCAGATGAAACCTCCAAGCTTTAAACGCTTCCTAGAAGCCCAAAGGACCCCCAGGGTAATATTAATGACCTCCAGCCCACGAATGCTGTAAAAGGTGGGATTATTGCACAGATTTAGAATTTCCAGATTCGTAGAATTTAGAAATTTTACCAGGGCCACCCCTCTGTCATTGCAGTTGCTGATTCCCGATACAGTATGATGTGCAGTGGAGTCGCACCGCGTGACTAAGTACAGGTTTTCGCCCACACAATATCGCAAGAGTTCCTGTATTTCCTTGGATGGGGAGGATCCTTGGCGTCATAGGGCAAATAAGCAGAACAGAGGACCAACCGTCTTTCTGCCCCATCTTCATTATAGTTTATTAAAACTGCTACCAGGTCCCTACAAGAGAATCCTGGTAGCATCCCAATAGTCATGTTCCTCGCAAGGATACAAGCTCTAGGTCTATCGATTCCACCCGCAGTATATCCTGGTGTATTCAGGCCCCTAATACGGTCCTTGCAATACCACGGTTCCTGTATTAGTGCCATGTCTATTCCTTGAACATTTACTGATCTATTAAGAACTCTAGAAGCAGCAATACTGTGTTGCAGGTTGGCTTGAATAATTGTAATGTTACCACTCACGTTCAGACTCCTCCTCTTCCTCCATTCTCCTCTTCTGCCTCTTCCTATTTCTACCCTTAATGTTTAGAACTCAGAAAGGAAAGGACCGCCTGCCCCACGCCGCTGAATGGTCTCCATCCCATCCTCTCCAACGCCGTGACGGACGTTGTGTCTGTACTGAGTATAAGGCGGCCTCCTTGGGTTCCTCCTTGCGCTCATAGACTCTCCAGTGGATGGTGTCCAGTCCCTTGTTGTCCACGAAGCCACTGAAAATAACGTCCCCTATCTTCCACAAGGTCCAAAAACCAGGCCACCCCTCTTCCATAGGTCGCGAGAGCATCCAGGCCCACTATCTTCAGCCTAGAACCTTCCCAGCCTGTCAAGGCTGGTACTTTACTAGCTATCCAGTGCTTGGTTTCTTCGTCTTAGCTTACCATAATGGCTGCCCCTTTGGTACAGTAAGTATCAACGAGCTTGTGGTGAACTCCTCTTCAGGCAGCTCATCCACAAGCCCACCAATCGCTCGCTGGATATTTACGAAGTTTTCCCTGGAGATCAGGATCTCCGGATAGCCATCGCACACAATAGCCATACGAATGCCCTCCCGAGGGTCTCTGGCATAGCTTGGTTGCCCAGCTTGCTTGAGCCGCTTTGCCTGCCCGCCCTCAGGAGTGCCCCGGGATGGCCTTTGGTGCTTACGTGGGCCCTGTGAGGGCGCCTTGCTCTCCGAAGATTCAGGCCCAGCTGTTCTGGGTCCATTTTTGTCGATTCCTCTTTTGTCTTCTTCTGGGTCCCAGATGTTTGGGCTCCTGCAGAATCTGTGGTTGGTTGCTTCGAGTGGTCTGAGGTCGGACGCTGTCCGAGTCCCCGGTAGGGGCCTCAGCAAGCCTGGCCTTCCTCGCTCGCTTCTAAGCAGCACCACTGCGATTCTTTCTAATGCTCTGGAGACCAAGAGTGCCGCCCTTCTCTGTCAGCACCGCAAGATTCACCAAGCTTAAACTGCTAGGGGACAAGAGTTCCTCCCAGGTGGTGGGAGTCTCTCTAACCCCATGCAAGCTTGGATTCCGCACGGTTGCCCCTTGTGGAGCCTCCAGGCTTCGGAGTTCCCCTTGACTGTAGTCCTCCTTGGAAATATTACTGGAGACCCCTACTAAGGAGCTCTCCAAGTTTTCTGATTTTCCCATTATTTATCAGTATTTATCCTGCGAGTAATGGGGGATTTATGAGGTCCACCAAGCAGAGCCCCCATACTTGGTAAGGCTAACTACATATGGGAGGTCGCCGTTAAAGGCAGACTCACCCAATGTCAGTCATCTCATAGGCACGGCACTCACACAATAGGAATGGGGAACAAGATCGCCTCTCGTAGGATGTGGCTCTTCAACGCGCACAGACGATCTTGGGTGGACAGTCGCTATGTTTGTTCGCAACTACCACTCCTGGAAAATAGGCAGGAGCCCGCCTCAGGCCGGCAGTATCGCTGCTTGGTAACACGCCGATCCGGGTACGGCCCAGCCATCTCCCCTTAACCCCGTGATTTTAACAAAATTGAGGGCATTCGTTGCTTCGAATTGTAATGTTTCTTGATGTTCTGTATTGCCTGACGATGGCGTATTCTGGCCGAAGGTTGTTGTTATCATATTCTTGCACATAATAAACATTTGTAGTTGTGATGGATGGTCCCTTCTCTATTATTATTATAATCACAACAGTACAAATGAAGATAAAAATAAGTAAATGGCCACTGTAGTTACAAAGTAACGTATATATGTTGAATGTAAAGTTATTTCGATTTCTGATTAACCTAGACGGTTGGCTGATGTTCTGGATGTAGGCATGTCTTTTTTTCGGTTGGGCATTTCTGTTTGCAGTCATTCTTCGTGCCCGTAGACAAGAATTATACTTTGAATAAGCTACGAACATCTTTCTATTCATTTCCGAACATTTTTGTTGTCTGATCTAAATCTACTTTGTATGACTTTATATTGGAGTCAACAGTAAATAACCAACTAAACTCCTGATTGATTTTAAAGACCTTTTGATCGTGTAGTGAATGCAGTACCTTTCTTATTTAAAGTTTTCTCCTTTCCATTGTCCTTATACCAGTTTTGCCCCAACCTAATGTCTGACACTTAAAGTGGTGAATGGACAAACAACAATGCGTCATTACACAGGAAAGGATAACACCTGTTTAGACCTTGCAAATGGTGCCCGTGTTTCTGACTCCACGGTTATATGAAGGTTTGTAAACAGGTTTGCAAGGAGACGGTCACAACGTGTATGAAGATGTAATAACTCATTTTGCTTGGACACACTGACAGAGGCCATAAAACCACAAACAGGAAAAACGATATCCTTCCTCTTATTCAAAATAGTTATATCATCAGTGAAGTCTCATTGCCGACCACTACACTGACCTGCTGGGCTGGAGTACTTGTTGGTTTTATAAAACAGGATTCGAAATGTGCTAAAATTACGAAGAGATATTCCTAGCCTCAGAAAGATAATCTTTGTAGTTCTGGGTAAAGTATGAATAACAAATGTTTGTAGGTATGAGTTCAGCATGAGCAACGAATCTTGTAGATATGAGTTCAGCATGAACAACATATCTTTGTACATATGGGTACAACATGAACAACGAATTTTTGTAGATATGAGTTCAGCATGAGCAACGAATCTTTGTAAATATGAGTTCAGCATGAGCAACGAATCGTTGTAGATATGAGTTCAGCATGAACAATGAATCTTTGCAGATATGGGTACGGCATAAACAATGAATCTTTATAGATATGGGTACAGCATGAACAGTGAATTTGTGTAGTTTTGAGTGCATTATTACCAACGAAACCCTGTACTTATGAGTACGGCATGAACAACGTAACTTTGTAAAACAATGTGGACTCTGAAGAATTGTAATTATGAGTAGCGTATGAATAACGAATCTTTGTAATTATGATTTCTGTGAACAAGAAATCCTTGTAGTTGTGAATACAGTATGAACAAGGAATATTTTAGGTACAAGTGCTGTATGAACAACGAGTCTGGAAACTTCGGTTGGGATAAGAGCGCTTCATTCATTATCGCAGTTTGGCAAGTCTCTCCCACACTCTTCTCCAAGAATTTGCGAATTTTTACTGGGGTAAGCCGAGTTGTCAGATTTTACACGCTGTGGGTGGTTTCACTGGGTATGCACTGAAAAATGTTTATGCCCACCGTGTCCTTCGACAGTACTGCGAAGTGCGGCACGCAGTACGCCAGTAATGGCTTTGGAGGTATCCTCAAAAAAGGATTTGAAATGGAATCTCCACACGCAGTTCACGTATTTTTCGAACTCTTAAGATCGGTTGACGTCGCTGTAGATGCTAGTTCTATGGTGGTATGTTTAATTTGAATACTTTTCTCTTTATTTCCAGGTAAGTATTGCCGACATCCCATGCGTATTTCACATGACGTCTTTCATTACTGTAAGTACAAATTTTACAAAACTCAACTTGTGTGTAGAGAAGTTACATATAGGGTCAACACCTTTTGTACTTTCAACTGTAATCCATGTGAACTGTGTAGAGGTCTAAACGTAGAATTCTGTCTTTATGCTGCCTCCTGACATTCAGATTCGTTTATTTTTTACTGGTACCACAAGATGATGATACACGTGAAAGGCGTCTATTCGGTAGTCGGTGTGACAGTCCATCCCGTTGGCGGAATCAGTGACATACCTTGAATATTCAGCTGGGTCTTCATTTTAAGTGTCCTTCAAGAGTCGTGTAATTTAAACGAACAAAATGCACTTTGTTAAACCAATATTTAATTTTTACGGCGCCTTCTAAAAGTTTCGGACCCCAGGTTTCATCTTCAAGAAGACGGTTTTATGACCTGGTACGTTATAATTTGTCTACATGCAAGGGTATAAGCAGTATTGTAGGTGGAAGGGTACCGAACACACACTTCCACCTACAAGACTGCATGTGTACAAGCTGTACTTTACCTGTACGTACAGCCGTCTTCCTTCGGTTTCGAAACATGTAGATGACATTGTAAAAATTAAAATATTTGTTTAACAAAGGTGCATTTTGTTGGTTTATATTATACGATTATATTGCAATGCACGGTGCAAAAATAAAATAAAATAACATAAAAGTCTTTCAAGAGCTTAAATGCATAGTTTCCGGTCGGTGGATGGTGCCTCTGAATAGCCTAGATAGCGACGGGAACTGCCTATTTGTCCCCTTGAAATTTCATCGTGCGTTATACGAGGCTAAAAGACAAAATAAATGCAAGTTGGGAAGGGGTAGGCCTGCACCACTGTGAAGTAAAAGTAGAGTGAAGCACATCAGCATTTTGATGCCGTGCTGTCTTTGAAGTTCTCTTGGTGCAAATATAAGTCTCCTGTTGCAACCAATCACTCAGCAGGTGTCACATTACTTTGAGTTAGACATTATTTTAATTTAGTTTCATTAAAAATGTTCAACCTATCCAACAGAAGCCGAGGGTGTTTTTAGATTTAGATTTTCAGTCGTGTATCACTTTCTCGGGCTGTGAGCCCGATATAAGAAAAATGGCGATTCAATTTTGGTATGATGCAAAGTCGGGTTTATGATTCGTGGATAAAAATAAAATTTGAATGCGATAAACAGATTTATTTTTTTTACTTAACGACACCGCCGCTAGTTAAGACTAGATATGGTAGGATAATAGCAAACAGTTCATTTGGAAGGGCTGGGGAAGGTAATGGCCGTAGCTTAATTGAGATATTTTCTTAGACAAACCTAAGATAACAGAACTGTATCTGTCAGAATTATCGGTGCCTCTGCCTAGATTGTAACTGGATTTCTTGCCCATACAAATCAGAAGAAGCTTTAACCGTCCTGCTCGGTAAGGCTTCATGAAACGTAGCACAGCGTCCATAAGTAGGGCTTGTTGTGCTGTAGGTCGGCAGTTATAAACTGAACGCGTGATTACTTTTTTTCCCTCGGCCAGGGAGAGTATTTGTCTTTTACATTACTAGTAGCCATGAAGTCCCTGGGGACTTATTGGGTTTCCCGATGTGCGGTTTCGTTGCACACGGTGGGGCAGATGCGTGGGGTGAAGGCTAATTCAATAAGATATGCCATCGCCTGCGGGCGGAAACGCGCTAAATAAGACGGCAACACCAGCACTCCGTGAGCTTAACAGACAGTCTCAGATCGGCGTTCTCGACCCTACACTGTTACTGAAACGGGACTTTGTTACTTCTTGTGTTCCCGGTGACTGAGAAAAGTATTAAGAATTGGAAAAGAGGAAGCCATCGTGCAGTGTTCTTTTATTTTTGGTAAAGTCTAAACTGTCTGTATTTCGCATCGCTTCTTGGATACTTGGGAATGAAGCGTCGTGAATTCGTAATCTCGGTACCGCTTGGGACTGATTGATAGCTTGGGCTATTTAACCCAAGCGGAAGGAACACAGAGTTCGGTCCAGCATGAGAATGCAATGATGATAATAACAATACTGACGTCTGAACTCTGCGGTATTAGAACCCCGAAGGCTCAAGACTGCCAATTTCAGAGTCCGACTGTGGACATGGTACAGAGCCATTTCCACGTACCTACCGCCCTCACAATAGTTCTCCGCAAGATTAATCTCCTTGCTACTCTCGCATGATCCCCATTTAATAATTGTCATTTTCCCTTGAAAATTTTCTGTACACACGTCCCCCACACATCGTAGCTGCAGTAATTATGTTACAATGTAGTAAGTATACACTTACTACACAGTGATTCGTAATATGTCGGAACTGAGACGGCGCGGTCATTGCAGTGACTAAGCCATGGGCTGGACGACCGAGGATATGTGGTTCGATTTGCGACACAGCATGAGACTTCTTTTTCCTCCAAAGCGTACACACTGATACTGGAACCCACGAAACCTCCTATTTAATCATTATCTGTAGCTGCGAAGTGGACGGAGCGTGAAGCTGACCTCTCATCTACATATTGTGTCGAGTTCAAGCACGAGTGGGACTACATCTCGACTCCTCCATACGCTTTCATGGAATGTGGAGAGACAGTTGTATTTAAGAAACGTACGTAATGTTAGTATCCATGGCGAAGACTGTCGAGAAAAAATTAATATAAGCACTTGTGCAGAGGTTTGAAAGATAATGCTTGTATTTTTAATGTCAATCGTGAGATACGCCTGCTTGATTTCAGTGTCAACTTATAAGGGTTAAAAATAATGTTTTGTTATTGAAACTGGGAGATTTTTTCCTGTAATAAATTAACAAACATATTTACCCACGTAGATGAACTCGCGCGGCGCATTTTAGCCCGTATGATTTAAAACAGCTCTGCATTTCGGTAGGTTTCCCAACGTAGCAAGGAAATTGTTACCTTTATCTTTACAATGGCCTGAATAGGGACATAGTGGGGTTTTGTGGAACTTTATCATAATCTGCGATGGCTTCACATCCCAGGAGACCACAGATGTAAAGAACGTTGGGCCCAGTCCTGGGAAATACTAGTTGTACATAATCATGCTCCGCGGGGGGGGGGGGGGGGGGGTATAAAAGGGGGGGGGGGGTGTGAAAGGAAAAGAGATGTTGAGGGCCCGCCCGAGGCCCAACAGTGTTTACGGGAGAAAAAGAAACGCCCGCTT
>Ga0136643_10009074_pt1 | contig 14600 bp, 6 predicted proteins | sample TergutLab28metaG_FD_96883 | JGI IMG/M metagenome (GOLD analysis project Ga0136643, IMG submission 96883) | Labiotermes labralis P1 segment gut microbial communities from Petit-Saut dam, French Guiana - Lab288 P1 (version 3) (version 3) | ecosystem: Host-associated > Arthropoda: Insects >... | reverse complement strand
TATATCATTGCTGTTTGTACAGTGAAAAACTCCTGATGGTGGACAGAGGAACTGTCCGAAACATGTAGAATTTCATTCCAAAAATAAATTTGAGAAATCAGTGCATCTTGTTGGTTTTACTATACGAATATTCTGTCTTAATAGAGCAACTGTGATAACATACCATCATCACCCGTCAGGAGTTAGGCCTTAATAGGCCTGTTTCGACCTCTTCTAATGATCTCTTCAAAGGTCTTCCAAGTCGTCTTCATCCACTTGGTCTGTAATTCAGCCCCACAATCGATTTTCACGGGATATATTCAGATGTTTCCCTTGCAAGTACGCATAGGTGTATTCCAGTTGGCTGTAAATCCTGGGGCTTTCTAATTAAAAGTTTCATCTGTGTTTGCTGTATGCTCAGCCTTTCGTATCTCTACGCTATAAGAGGAATTTGTCATAAAGTAATAGTTACGGATCTCTTCGTCATGTAATGGTGGCCATCCTCCTTACCTCCTCTTTCTTAGATCTAAATATTCAACCTCACAACTCTCTGATCCTCTTCACCACTAGGTCCAGTCAAGGCTTCTGTTCCTGATGTCCAGCGGCCACCGGCTGTTATTTCCCCAGACGTAAGGTGAGCTTAGCACGTAACTTTCCCCTCACCGCCAGCCACGACCTTGCCTAAGCTGATGTGGAGCAACGCTTCGAGCATGCCTGAAGGTCTCACGTAGCGTTGCTTCATTAAAGCAAGGACGTGTGTAGCCTCCTTGCGTTCAACAGTGCATGAACCTAATTCTTCTGTAATTGGACATCATCATCTACGCCTGGAGGGTGAGACAGGTGTTCTCTTACAACTTTCCGGGAAGACTGTACATTGCCTCAGTCTTTATTTCCTCCATTTCTCTTTATAATAAATTTTCACTGCAGAAAAATGGACCGCTCACGCTGTGAATAGTTAAGCCTTGAGTTTAAAGGAGGGCGGAAACCTTGTACCTTCATCATGGCTAAAGTTATTCCAAATACGACGCAAATGGGAGCCTTCCCGAGGTGCAATGTGTAGCAGTTTTACCAAGACGCAGGAAGAAGGAAGGTAAACGGACACCAGAGAAGCGACGTTGTGTAGAAGAAAAGCAAGAGAATTAAAACGAGCCAAGAATCGCTAAGAAAGAAAGAGAAATATGAAGAGGGAGATGTAAAATAGGAATGGTACAGAACAGAAGTTAACAACCCTGAATAGCAGAGAAGTTAAACACTACGAATGGCAAGTGTGGAATATAGATTCGGTAGTAAAAATTACTTGGGACGCCCGTGAATATTAACACACTGTTATGGAACTGAATGGTAGTTCATATTGAAGTTGTGAAGCGGCTTGTACTTGTAAATATAAGTTGAGGAAACAGTGTACGCGAACTCTGGTTTAAAGCTTCATGAAATATCGTATCTTGAGTTTCATGCATATGAAAACTTAAGAGCAATAAACACTTGCAGTAATTGTATTAGTTTTTTAATCTATGAATAAAAATGGCCATCAATCACAACTGTATTTCAACAATACTTTTGTTGTTGAAGGTGCAGCATGTTTTGGGTTATTTGTAGGCCATCATACCCAGGGTAAAAATATTAAATACCGTAGGTAAGTGCTTTTATCTCGTAGTTTTCACCTGTGCTTGATGGTAGTTACATATAATTCGAAACATCTTTGCACTTTGTACAGTAAAAGTATTGTCGAAATACAATTGTAACTGACAGTCAGTCATGTTTGTTCATTTGTTTATCTATACGTCACAATTGGATGTCCTACTCTGGGAAGTAACATTTGTTTGTCTGGGTAGGAAATTATATCCCTCACCTGGAGGGTAGAACAGATACGGAAAGTTATGACAGAAAGGTTTTGGGAAAAATGTGGTCCCCAGAGGAAGAAATAAACACGAGACTGTAAACATATTTGCGTGAGGAAATAGCAAGTGCTTCGCTCCCGAATATCGTTGTGGTTATAAAATTATGGAAGGCGAAATGGGACGTATAAAACATATTACTGGAAGCTGTTGAAAGAAGAGACCTGTCGAAAGTTACATCGGGACTAAAATGTGGTGGAGTTTTAAATATAGCGTGAGGATATCGACTGGGTGCAGTTGCGTAAGGAAGGAGAACCAGTGGCGACTTGCTGCGAGAAGGACATAAAATTTCTGTTTTTATAAAAAGCTAGAAACATTTTTGTTTAGCTGAGCGACTATCAGTCAGGACTCTGCTGCGCGACTAACACAACTAACTAACTACATGGAGTAGAGTCCGTCATGAGAAGCAAACAGGTCCTCAGCTAGTCAAGAAATTCTCCGCATTTTAAGGAACCCGAAGGTTTATTACAGCATGAACAAGAGCCCACTACCTCTCCATATCCTGAACCAGATCAATCCAGTCATATCTTCCCACTAAACTTCTTGTAATGCGTTTTAATATTATCCTCCCATCTACACCTGGGTCTTCCAATTGGTCCCGTTCCCTCAGGTCTCCCCAGCAAAACCCTGTATACGCCTCTCCTGTCTCCCACACATGCCACATGCCCTGTCCATCTCATTCTTCTTGATTTTATCACCCGAACAATACTTATTTTGGAGTGGATCGGAATTAAGTCGCGGCCCGTCAAAGGTTCGAGGACCGTCGTTTCATGGAGACTCCTTGTGCCATGAAACGGAGGCTTGGAAACGTTACGAAGTAGGTGAAGTTTCTTTTTGAAGGCGGTTGTTGTATAACTTACATGGAGCACAATACGGTCCACCTTCTGAGTGTTTATGACGGTGAACTCATTTTCTTTCAAACCTCACCTTTATATGATATTTGGGAATAAAGAACGTAAGGTTTATCTGCGGTCTGAGAGCTGTAGAACCAAAGGATCAGCCTCTAACAGCGGTGGAGCGATGGGTAATGCTTGTTACGCGATAAACCGACCGACCACCAGTATTATCATAGAGCAAGGCACAAGTATTTCCAACAGCTTCCTTCTGTAGTTATTTGGGGTTTCAGAGCGCACATGATTCATTCTATACAAAGGTGGACCTGTCCGTATTTTTCCGCAGTTTTAATCCGAATCAGCTTAGATTAGGCCTATTCCAGTACTGATTCCCTTTGTTTTCCATCCTATTTTCTATGCGGTATAAGTTTGATGAAAAGCTTCAACTCCGCATTGCTGTCGTTCGACTCCAACACATGCGCATTGGTTCTCTCCATGTAGAATATTAAAATCCACTATCACATTTAATCTGAGATACGCTTTGTTTTCACGAAGTGAATAGAAAGAAAGCATATTGCAGATATTATACACGTGCGCCCTCATAATACAGATTTGCATTAAATTCAGTACGCACGTCTACTCCAAATTTGTTGGGAAGGTTAGGTTAGGTTCGTATCAATCCAAGTGGCATCACTTTCCATGAAATTTCAAACAAATTTAGTCATCTTTATCAACGTTTTATTGCATAAAAATAATTATGAAAAATATGGAGACCTCCATTAATATCTCTTGAAATATGTAGGTTTGTTTTTTTTTTGTCACATCGTGTAATTACAAATAAAAAACCAGAGTCAATTCTGTGGTAATAGGGCCTACAGTCTGAATATTCTTAGTAATTAACCAACTTGATGCACAAAATCTTATTTTATAATAAGTTTATTAAACGCCTCTACATGTTTCGAGCACTATGTGCTTATCATCAGGAGGTCAAAATTGTATATACAGCATCTGGCATCCTCACACTGAAACAAGTGAGTGGTTCTGTAGGTGGCTGTCCGGTGCACCGGACAGCCACCTACAGAGTGTGATGATACCAGATGCTGTATATACAATTTTGACCTCCTGATGATAAGCACAATAGTGCTCGAAACATGTAGAGGCGTTTAATAAACTTGTTATAGAATAAGATTTTGTGCAACAAGTTGGTTAATTACTAAGATTATACTAAGATGCACGGTCAGCAAAACATCAGTCTGAATATTCGTCACTGTTGTTGCCAATATCTGTTAGGGTCTTCGCTAGTTGCATCTGCCTGCTTTCGTCACAAACCATCTTCTTAAGATCCGTCGCTCTTTCTTTCTCTCGTCCCTTATCCTTGGACGATTTTCAGTTGGTTTTAACACATTTTTTACATATTTCTTCTCTGTGCATCTTATCCGCAGATCGTATCAACCGTTATCCATTTTACCATGAGCTATACAACACTAAATAACCTGTACACTTGGCACTATTCTTGTTGCTTAACATAATTTAACATTTATAACACGTGATATCTGCTAGCGGGAATTTCCTTCTTGCTTTAAAGTAAAGTCCGGAATTTTTCAGCCACAAATAGACGACCGGATTTCAATTTTCAGCGCAAGCAGTTATTCCATTTTTCCTGTCCAGTGGACATTGATTTAGGATCTGTCAATTTCAGCACGTACTGAAAGAGGTAAATTGGTTGAAGCCGGGTGATAACTTCCAACGTCCGTTTTGTACAGAGTTTTAAAGAGTAGGTAGGTTTAGTGTACTCCATAAGTCGGTCTCTGTTCCTCACACAGGCCTCATGGAATGTGTAAGCTGAAGAAGAGCTGTACCATCTTCTAATCCCTCTCTGTGAAGCTATTTAAAAATTATCAGTTCTTGTCGACTGGCGAATTGTTATGGACGGAGATCCTGATCTTCTGAGATCTGATGCTACGTCTCCGCGGAAATGGTTCGCGACGGTAGGAAGGAAAGCGTCGCCTTCATCGTCGAGGATTGAAGATCCAGGCGACGCAGCGTCACTTCGCAGAAGACCTAAATCCTCAAATTCATCGATATTGAAACATCATAACTTGCATACCGACAATTTCGAGAAGTGTAATGCCTTCATCTTCAGGGTCCAAGACTGCCTTACAATGAAAATCGAAGCACACTGCTCCCTCGAATTATCGGTAACTGTAGACCAGTCAGCATGACGTAACGTCTCAGAAGACTTCATTCTCAATTAATACCGCTGTGAGAACCTCAAATCTTGATTCTCTTACCAGGCCTGAATTCCCGTATTGTGATTTATTTTGTTCAGTAACACAATCAGTTGCTTTATTATGCTTATGTTAGGCTCAGCATGTTTCGGGCACCATTATGCCCATCATCAGGAGCACACAACGATAGCGTTGGTTACCACATAGGCTGCCTGGTTCTCGAGTTGCTGTTACAGCCTTCTGTCCGGACACTCATCCATCCTGCCAGCACTTAACTTCCAACCAGCAGCAACTCGAGAACCAGACGGTCTATGTGGTAACCAACGCTATCGTAGCGAGCTCCTGATGAAAGGCATAATAATGCTCGAAACATGTTGAGTCTTACATAAGCATAATAAAGTAATAAGTGGTATCTAGTTAGATATTATTCTTCAGTTATCAAGATGATACACGGTCCAATACACATCAAAAAACCTTACTTACTTACTCCATTGTGCAGAGTCCTTCTTGAGAAGCTAACTGGTTTGCAACTAGCCCGAAAGTTCATTGCCGCACTCACAAGCGTCCGCCACTTGTCTGTATCCTGGGCCAGCCCAATCCAGTCCATATACCCACATCTCACCTCCTGGAGATCCATCCTAATATTATCCACCCATCTACGCCTAGGTCTCCCCATTGGTCTCCATTCCTCCGGTTTCCCTAAAACAACCAGTTGATTTAAATATCGAAGGGACATTTCTCTTTAACTGCTGATCTTCTTAAATCGAGAGTATACCTGAAATGGAGGTGTCAGTCCCTCTGAACGAAACATGCACGGCGTCGAAGAGATTCAAAGGGGAAAAAATTATTTACTTGCTTTTAAAAACAATCTGTTTAAACTTGAAGTGAGGAGGATGTAATTTGCCAGCGCAGGCCTAATAAAATCTTTTATTACACTTTTTAAATTCAAAAATGATACTTTCGTAAAGCCACAACAATTAACGTTTTCGGTCTGTCATTAACTATGGCAGTTAAGGCTTTCCTTTTTTCACTAGCTGTTGTCATTTGCATGAGTGCGTGATTCAGTAAGCAGTGAAATAAAACTAAGTTAAACGATATAAAACTGTACTTTATATGCGTCACATTGCGGTGGCAGCTCTGGCCGCGTTGATACTGTCGCAACATTACAGTTTCTGTAGCAATGAGCATGATTAAAAAACGCACCGTACGTTTTTTAGAGAAGAAGCGAAAAACTCAGCTTTTCCTGGTTTCATTTCTGGGGTTTAGATCTTAAAGACAGTTAATGTTTAGAACACAAACTTCACATATTTGTTTAAGCGTTAGTCACCAGCTTTGTATTTAAAGGGGAAACAATACACCTGGTCTTTAAAGAAAATATGTTTATTGAGTTTTAATTATGGAATTGGTCTGTAGGTTCTAGATGTAATTATTTCACAATACCACTCTCATGTTATTGCTGTTTTTGCAGAGTGAAAATTTTGTGGAAATGTAAATTAATGCTTACATACTTCCACGGTTCTTGGAAGGTGTCTGATACAGTTGCTACCTTTACAGTTTTCATGCTGTTAATTTAGCACGTAATTCTGTTCCACTGTATAATCCTCGTTTGAATTAAACCTTTAAATTTTCCGTCGACCATAAGTTCTGAATGACGTCTACTGATATTGGTAAGAGACTCGACTTTTTTTACTTTCACGAGTTAAACCTCTGTTCTAGTCCTTCACTGTTTATTGCGTACATTTTTAACTGACTTTTGTAATTTATGTTCGTCAATTCGAAAATGTTAATGTTGCGCATAGTAAGAGGGTTATTGAATCTCGGCGTTAGGAAGGACATTGCCGTCCTTATCTTCAAGGTATGGGCAGTCCTCAGATACTGCTCATACGTTGCAGATAAGCGTGGCACATTACTGCGTAGTGTCGATATTCTTTAACCATGCTACTCAACGTGAGAGCCCAGAAGACTTGAATGGTATACATCATCAAATTTTAACTCGCGTGTTAGTGTCTTCTGTCTGTTGGTTCACTTATACAAATTTTCTTTTCTGTGGCACAACAACGTCTGTCAGGTTCATAGATCGCACACAGACACACATATCCGGTAAGACTGCTCTGAACGAGTGACCAGCTCGTCGCAGAGGTCACTACCTATACGACACACAGCAAACACAAGAGACGAAAATCTATGCCCTCAGCGGGATTTGAACCCGTGATCGAAGCTATTAAGCGGCCTACGCCTTGGACCGCACGGACACCTTGACTTAAACAATTACAGTTCAAAATATTAAGTAACCAAGAAAACGTGTGAGCTTCGTACTACGGATATTCTTTAACCCGTGTTAATTTTCCAGCAACAAAATATTAATGTTATCTTCATATACGTTTAAGTTTAACAATTTTCTGACATCATTTAACAGTAATATTGCTCGGATGATAGCATGTAGTGTGTCAAATAGTCACTACATTTACATCCGATTTTTTTTTTTTTTTGATAATTTAACAGGGATTCAGCTGTGATAAACAGCGGACAGAAAGTGAAAGCTCTGTTGTAACCATGTAAATTTTAGTGTATTAGTTCGATCATCTACACGGATGGATCATGGATTTTATTTACAAGGATCAGATGTAGCTACGTCAACGTTCATTCTCTATGCTGGACCAAATCGAGATCCCTCATGCTACGCTGTCAGCCACAAGGGAAATGGACCAATATTTTGATACAGTTGAACAAACATACAACAAACATACTGCTGCTTTGATGTGCAGTTGAGATACCAGTGATATCAACACAGGTTACCTTGCTTTTGTGCTGTCTTCAAGAATACTCTTATGTGGTTCCTATCTTCCATGTTGCTACTGCACTCTTCTCATGACGACTTCCCGAATTACATTCACCACATTTAACTCCCTTCCTTTAAAGGTCACCAGTCTATTTCCAAGTTACGCATTTTAGTATTAGCGAGGCAACCAAAAGACCTGCTGTCTTTATTTCAAGCACCATATTATTCATTTTTATGAAACTCCTATCGCAAGGGCAAGTGGGTGAAGCCTGGAGACCTTCTGACAGAGGACTGCTTTTTGTCTGCTTTAGAAAATAGAATGTATCTCTTTTCCCAAGACTTCACAGTCCTTCACTCGGCCTTTAAAGGTCAACGAGCGTTATGTTTTCGATCCCTTTGGTAACGCTTTTCTGTAATAGCCACACCTTTACAATACGACACTCGCCACCACCATATCCAATGTGATATTAAAGTCGATTATTTTCGTCAGTAATTGAGAATATTTACATGGGAAAATTTAATTTTTTGATAGTAACATTGAAAAGGAATGAATTACACCTCAGTGACCACCATATGAAACATGTATTATCTAGCCGCTGCTTATAAAATGTTACGGACCGGTATATTTTACTTCAACAAGAACATAAAACCGCAAACTGCCGACTCAAGTAGGACATATGATTTATGTAGGAATATATTTCAATTCGTAAGCATTCTAAAATAAAAGATGGAAGCAAAAAGTCTGCTGAAGGAAGGAAAATATTTTACTGGCTCTGCGATACGTTTTCTTCCTTCTTTTGTTGCTGCGTGTACAATAAAATAATATAACTCACCTTCTTCATGTTGTACCAAAAGAGATTATTTTATTCCTTTAGTAAGCAATGTTTCAGTTACCAACACTTCGTGCATACTTAATTTCCAAATTCGCTTAACTCTCTTATGATCAGCGTATCACTGCAGACTATTGAGATTTGTCCGTGTTCCGAACAGTAAAACAGGCACAGTATGTGTTATAACAACAGCACCGTAACTCTGTAAAGCCACATTCTTCTACAATAACGACACGTGGCTGTCTTAGCCAACTTCTCCCTTTGGCGCGACAGTAGCATAACTTCCTTTCAGATTACTAAATTGGTGCAAAGTAATAAACCTTAGGAAACAAGAAACTTTTCATTATGTAATATTTGTGGGGATGACGGCCTATGCGTATTTTCTACGTACAATTGGTGGTATGACAAGGAATATCATTTGCGCGCGCGCGCGTGTGTGTGTTTGTGAGAGAGAGAGAGAGAGAGTGAGTATTTGTGTGTGAGTAACATGGCTGGAAGTATCTTTTTCAGTTCCCTGTGATCGCTATACGAAATTTAAGGGTACGTTAGTTGCACTAAAGCGCCCTGAGTCTGAACTGTATCGAGCTTTAAATTTTACATTAGCAATAAAACTTCTTTCGTGTTGGTTCATAAAACAGAATGGTGTAACTCGTGAATTTGTTTACGATATGTGCAAACATGAGGAGATATCAGGTTTGCTGTCACTATCTTACTGGACACCAGAACACAGTCAACCCTAAAATATAATTTACAATTACAGCGAACACTAGTTACATCTCCCCTTAAATTAGTTTGGACAACTTACATTTTTTCCTAATTCACTCATTAAAACCGAATTTTGAATTCACATTTTCTGTCTCCCAAAAATGAATAATACTCCCCTATCTCTGATTATGTAATTATTAAGGTAAAGCAGTCCCGTTACAGGCCTGGAGTGGCCCAGAGGGTTCCTGGAAGTCACGGTTCCCAGATTTCATGACAAAGGTATAGGATGGTGGTAAGGTTGTCAGCCTTACGCACCGGCCTCCTTTACCCCCAGGAAATGCTTCTGGTACTCATTTCTGTTAGAAGCTGAGTCGACCCCAGGGCCATAGTGCGATCGGAAGGATTATGTCAATGAAAAATTCCAATAACACCAGCTGGGATGGAACCAGCGACCTTCCGATTTGTAGCACAGCACCTTAACCACTGTGCTATCGCGGTCCCCTATGTAATTATTAAGAATATAATATATCTTGGATTATGTTCATTATATCTTAGTTGCATAAACTCCTCAGTATTTGAAAGTTATCCTTCCTCTTCTAAATCCATTTTCATAACATCTGGTGGGTGGTCCAAAGTAGGATGTCGTACGATCAAATCCAAGTGCACTTGATGAACTGGAACAAGAAATTCGAAATGTTTTTTGCCGCTCTTCTTCCTGACTTCTAACGGAAAGTTATTGAGTCTGTGTGTCTTCCATATTGCGGAAGTGTGTGCAGATTGCTGGGGCTTATGTTGTAATTGGACAGTAATTGGCTTTGAAACTTTGCAAGAATTGTAGCAGTATAGCGTTCAGTTTATGAGATACAGCTATTTAACACTTTGTAGTTAATTTGCAATCACGCTATATAAATTATACTGTGACCGAATTTCTTTTTTACGTGAACATCTGTAGATATGGCGACATTGCGAAATTTTGTATTTACACAAAAATAACGCATGTAGAGCCCGTACTTAAGTAATTATTTCCTCAGTTCCGTGTCAGTAATGATAGAATCAGTAATGTCAACACATTTTAGGATTAGAAGTTTAGACAATAGAAATAGGCCTTGAGATTTGTGCTCAAAACTTCCTGTTTAATAAGAAGATGAACCTTACGTCTAGCAGCGCAGAATTATCTTGACTAGATGAATAACCATAAGATTCTCAAACATACCGCACATGGTAAAATTGATTATTTACCTAGTTAGTTGTCGTGGTTAATCACAGATATACAGCTATTACGGACTTCAGATGCTCGTGACGTACTGGTATAAGTAAATGATATTTCTGACCTCCGGTCTATATTGCTGTATTCTGACTTTCAAGAAGGCCACTATTATATTTCTGTGACATATGTCGGAAATGTAACCTTCCCGTTCAAACCATTTCCTTTTCTATATCCCCTCTATCCTTCCCTCTATTTGAACTGTCCGATCACATAACAGACCGTCTTTTATGTGGTCTCATATTCGAAAATAACGGAATGGGCAAAATGTGACCAGCCATCCAACCAGACAAGTAACCGATGAGTCAACTAGGCAATCAAAGAAGCAGGCAGACAACCCTGTTATATCTGGGCTGACTGTTGAAGATGTCCTGCCGCTGCCTACACAGTTCTGTATAATTATGAACAATATAAGATCCGCCATATCTTTTAACCCTTTTTGTACAATTTTGTGGTATGAAGTTAAAATATTGAAATTATATACACCAGAAGCTAAAATATTTACAAGTGTATTCACTGCTAGATTTAGGGACCTGCAAAATAACTTGTTCTTCTTAATGTTCCTTTATTACTGATACAAATTTTTTGTTGCTTATATCATGGTCTTAATATCACAGTGTCCATGTAGAACATTTTTGACTTGTACTTTGTTCAATACTGATCGTACTGAAAAGAGTTTCACGTAAAACTGTGATTTGGTTTTGCCATTTTCAGTTGTTTGTCGAATGATCTTTTCTTCGAAAAGAAAAATTAAGTTTTCTATGCAAATAAGGGATTAAACTGGATCGGTTTGTTCACGCTTGTGGCACTGGACTGGGCTGCGGATAGAGAATTGAATCCGGGTCTGTTGAGTGCTTTCGGAGATAAAGCTTGAGTACAGACGGATGGACAAATAGACAAACAGTTATTCCATAGTGTGTCTATATTACACAATTCTTGTAAAGAAGATACGCATATTGCATAATCCATACAACGATCAAAGTAACAAATTTACGATCATCCTGTGTGTACAGAAAATTTAAGCTTGTAATACGTCTTCCCTTACGGTTCGAATCCAGAGTGATGAATTAATGCCTTGAATAATATTTACTGTCAGTATGACAAGGCCCTAACTTACCATGTGCACGGATTATGTTGGCGCACGGATACAGCTGATGTACTATAATCCTTTCCGCCGCCATTACAATTGTAAACTTACTCATGAGTCTGACGACAGTGAATAATCAAAACGCGCTACAAGCCGACAGGAAAACCCTCTATATTGTGTCAGAACCTTGTTATCCTATATGTTCCATAAAGCATCAGAACTGAGAATTAAACTCCATGTGAATTTAACTTATTTGTACTGCAATTGTCAGTGTGTGCCATGCTTCATCAGCAGGGTGAGAAGGGAAAGGGCTATGAACTCTCGCAAACTTACAACGTACAAGAAATTCACCGTGACATTACGAATTCAAGACGCCCTCAGATACAAGACACCTCCACTTTTAAAAAGGGATTTGAAGGAAAAAATTGGGATCGTAGAAAGCGATAAATATGTATCACAGGTGTTTATTAAGAAACTAAAAATGTTAATAATGTTTTTTTTTAAAATTGAAAAGAGGGCATATAGGCTACATGTTTCGACCTGTTAACAGGTCATCATCAGGCCTTCAGCAAAGCAAGTCTCAGGTGCTGTTTTAGATATTGGGATCCCAATATTTACACACAGGATTTTTTATGCATAGTGGATACAGCTATAAAGGAAGGGCAGCTCTACTTCTCACTTCACAACACACAACGGATACCCACCCTGCTTGCTACCAATCCCAACATAAGGTGGACCCATACAAATCACCCAACTGGAAATACTGTGAATATAAGTAGCCACACCTGACCATCAATTGAAATACTTTGGACAAAACGGACTACCATGAGAGGCTGTTTACTACACAAGTCCAACCGACCGAATGAATGTACAGTAACAACCAGATCCAGTGAGAAATCTTAGGGTGAAAAACCTATTCAAAGCGTCAAATATCTACTCATGTTTTAACTTGTTTTAACTAGACATCATACGTTTCACATTTTATCCAGTATCATATTTTATGTACATCCACAAATGTAAATATTGGGATCCTAATATCTAAAACAGCACCTGAGACTTACTTTGCTGAAGGCCTGATGATGAACTGTTAACAGGTCGAAATACGAGTATGTAGCCTATATATTCTAATAAACATTTGTTGTGCTGACGTGTATAACTCAATTTGTTAATAATGTGTTTAAAATGAAATATCATAAAAGCATACAAATATAAAATAAATTGAAAAATTTTCATTACAGTAATCTTTTATCCTGCTTTATGTAATCAGCACGATCCTGCTTTGTTTCTTCTGTCTCACTGTTATATTCTGCACGTTTAAGAATCTTCATCGCTTGATATACTGTTGTCCCAAACAATGTTATCTTGCGTTCCTTCTTCCGAATTGGATTAAAAAAACTTGGAAAACGATTTCTTAATAATTGGTCCAGCACTTCTTTCCAAGAATTTATTCAATTTACATTCTGCACGTATTGTATAATACGGCATCGGTCTTTTAACATTCAAGAATTTTTTGTGGAAGTCAACATTTTTTGCGAGAAAATACATTTCACTGTCTTCAAAATATTCTACTCCTTTAGCGAGGCCACTTGTTCTTCGAGGGAATACTGTTCTTGGGGCTTGTGAAGAGTCGAAAATAATACATTGTATATAAGACGCCCCCTGATTTTCATTTCGGAAAAATGTGGAAAATTGCGCGTCGTGTTATCTAAGTAACGCGGTACGTCCAGTCGCAGTTACCTATCAGCGCCGTGGTCCATAACTTTCAAGTAAATTCCTTGATAAAGTAACTGTTGTGGTAACTTTCCATTGCTTAGGTCAGTATGACGACAGACGTGCCGCTCATTTAACTGTAATGTCCAGAGGGCGAATGTCAGGGTTGACCGTGCTTTACAGTTATGGGAATACGGAGCCGATTACTCTTGTTCCATACAACATACAATTCTTATAATAAAAGCCAACGTGATTCCATATTTCCCAACATTATTTGGTAAAGAGCTCTGCATGTTTCTGACAGATTTACTGTCCATCATCAGGAGTCTTTATACTGTATTCTGTTATATCAATGCGAAACGCCTCATCGTAACTGATTATGATTTCGTTAACTTTCATAGCTTTACATACAAATAATTTCCTAAAGTTTTTGATAAACATTTATGTTTACAGTACTATCGGCTACTGTGTTAGAGTTCCCTTGGACGGTCTGTCAGTATTAGGTCGTTCCAGGAATTTTATATGTCGCTAATATATGACGCTGAGTGGGCATTTTCACGCCCCAACCGTTTTAAACTAGGCAGTAAGCGAAGATCTTCGCTGAATAGGAGATTGAGTAGAGTTTTTTTCACAGCACAAGGACAAAGAGAGTAGCGTACATATTAAATAATGTATAAGAAGAAAGTATTTGGAATTTTTATTTATTTATGTATTTATTTTCAAAATGAAGTACTGTTTCGGGCATTGTTTCGGATTATAATATTTATCTGGTTATATAAACATGGAATTTCAGGTTTAGTGTCTGTAAGCCTATAACTGGACGTCAGTTCTCCGTATGCCCCTTACAGCAGTCTAATATAAAATTTCATCAAAATTCGTCTAGCGGTTGTCGAGTTTAACCATACTGACAGAAAGACTGACAGTTACGAGCAAATGTGGTAAAAATATGTAAGCCTATGCCATGTGCATATGTATATATACATATGCACACACAGGCACCACCCGCGGACAACTAGTTGAAAGGCGCTGTTTTAACCACCTGTATCAGGAGTTGTTCTGTCCACATGACAGAGTGACGTGTACATCGACATAACACATCCCAAACGTAGAGACAGTGCGTGAATATTTAGACTCTGCACGTTCTAGACATCAGCTTTACTTGTATTTGAAACGTTTTCGTGTTTAGGCTTTTATTATATGGTTAGGCCGCGACGGACAGAACGGAGAGGGTAGGAGAAAACTGATCCCGTTCCCGCATTGAGAGCCCGATCATGGAAACCTTATTGATTC
>Ga0136643_10009072_pt1 | contig 14602 bp, 14 predicted proteins | sample TergutLab28metaG_FD_96883 | JGI IMG/M metagenome (GOLD analysis project Ga0136643, IMG submission 96883) | Labiotermes labralis P1 segment gut microbial communities from Petit-Saut dam, French Guiana - Lab288 P1 (version 3) (version 3) | ecosystem: Host-associated > Arthropoda: Insects >... | reverse complement strand
TTGTTGAGCCTGACTCCATTTTAATCCCGGTACTCAGTTCCGCTTAAAAAATTCACCTTTTTTCCAAGGGGGTAGTGTGCCCTTTTTAGGGCGGTAGCATGGGTAAGGATGTTTTCACGCTAGCCTCCCGGTAGTTTTTATTCCGAAACTATTATATCATTTTTAATAATTAGTGCAAGTGGAATTTAATAATTAGTGCAAGCGAATTATGATAATCAGTGGCAAATGGTTTTAATAATTAGTGGCAAATTTCTAACGGACGTTATGCACTTATCGAGTTTAAACTCAGCAGTCGTGGTGTTGAGGAAGATGCAAAGCATCTGCTTGAGCATGATAAAAGCTCCTTCTCAGAATAGACTTTTCCATATCTACTATGAGAGGAAGTATCAAAAGCCTTAGCTAAATCTAATCCGTATTTCTCAACAACCCATGAGCTATGAACTCGACTACTTGTTCGACAACTGCTTCATCTAGTGCTGAGCCGTCAAAGACGAAATGCTTGAGGGCAACGAAACTGTGAATACCCATCAGAACGAAAGAGATTAAAGCCGGATCGAAAGCTTGAATTTCACCTGTGCTTTGTGATTTCATAATTTCTCGTATGTATCCGCCGGAAAAACGCTCATAATACTGTTTAAAGCTATCTACATCTACGAACTGCGCCTGCCAAACAATACGAAAAAGTCCAAAATGCTTGTTAATGAAACAGAAAAAAGTGCGAACAGAGATGCGCTCCAACTCGATGAAAGAGTCAAGGTTTTGCGCTTCCTTTGCTCGCCTTATTTCGTGGCGTAGCTCTCTGCCAAGTTCATCTAAGAGGTGTAAAAAAGCACCGTGCTTGTCCGAAAAATAGATATAGAACGTGCCGGCAGCTACCCCTGCACGCTTGGTAATATCGCTAATTTCTGTATCGTAGAAGCCGTTTTCGGAAAAGAGTTCTTCAGCAGCAGTGCATAACTTTTTAAAGGTAATCTCTCCACGCTTTGTTTTTGGTAACTTTACATAGTCCATATAATGACCTCTCTATCGGTGATAGTGTGTCGTATTTTAAATAGCTAGATTAAGATTGTGCTGGATTTTTTCGTCAGGCAAGGCGAAAAATTGCAGGAATGCCAGTGGCCTTTCAAGACTTTTCAACGCAGCATGGCGAAAAAAGACAGTGCAATATTGGTCTAGTTATTTGGAATTCGATACACTAGTGTGTCGTATTTTAAATAACGGAACAGGATTTGTCCAGTTACTTAGAATACGGTACAATAATAATATAAAAAACATTATACATGAACTACCGAAAATGAACAACCACTAGTATTTACTAGTTGTTTTGCATAAAAAAACTGCTTGAACTTTGGTGCTTTTTTTTTAGAAATTTTATTGATTGTCAGGGCGAAGTCATGGTAATATTAAAGCAATATGAAACAAGAACCACTATTCATGTTGTGTGAAATAGTTTGTGAAAGGCAGTGATTTTTTGGATAATATTATTTTGAGAACAGAAAATCTATCTATCCAATTTGGTGCTCTAAAGGCTGTGAACAATGTAAGCCTATCCATCGAGAAAAATAATTTCACCTCGATTTTGGGCCCGAACGGTGCAGGAAAGACAACTTTTTTTAACCTAATCAGCGGCTTTTTTAAGGCAACTTCGGGAAAAGTGTATCTGAGAGAGAAAGATATTACAAAATATACTCCTCAGCAACGTATCAAAGCAGGGATGGGGCGTAGCTTTCAGCTAACAAATGTATTTCCTGCGCTTTCTGCGTGGGAAAATGTGCGTCTGTCAGTGCAGAGCGCAGCTCAAGTTAGCTATGGAAGGCTATTGCGCAGTTATAAGAAGTATGGAGAAATTAATGATGAAACCAATCGGATATTAGAGAAAATTCTCTTATCCGATAAGGCTAACATTAGAGCGAGTAATCTTTCGCACGGCGAACAACGCAAACTTGAGCTTGGAATGGTGCTTGCTCAGAAACCGGAACTTCTTTTGCTTGACGAACCGACAGCCGGAATGAGTATTGAGGAAGTTCCCGTGATGATTGACCTTCTGCAAAGTATCAAAGATACAGGCGACACTACCATTGTACTGATTGAGCATAAAATGAATATGGTAAAGGCCTTGAGTGATAAACTTGTCATTTTGGTCAACGGAGAACTTCTTTGCGAAGGTGACCCGGAGAGCGTTTCTCAAAACCCTGAAGTTATGGCCGCATATCTAGGAGGTGGAATCAATGTCACTACTTAAAGTTTCTGATTTAGTTTCTTATATTGGAATGTTCACCATTTTGCAAGGTGTGGACATGGACATTGAACCAGGTGAAGCAGTAGCCATTCTTGGGCGAAACGGTGCCGGTAAAACTACGTTCTTACGCACTGTAATGGGTCTGGTGAAAACAAGAAGCGGCACTATCGAGCTTAACGGCAAATCACTGGTAGGTAAGCCATCTTATAAGGTATCCCGTTTGGGGATTGGTTATTGTCCGGAAGATTATGGTGTATTTAATGAATTGACGATTGAGGAAAATCTGATTTTAGCTACACATCAAGACGATGCCGCTACAAAGGAAAGAATTGCATACGTACTCGATTTATTTCCGGATTTAGAGAAAGCATTTAAGCGACCTGCTCGCACACTTTCCGGAGGTCAACGGCAAATGCTCAGCGTTGGGCGTAGTTTAGTTAATGATGTTAGGCTTATATTAATTGATGAACCTAGTAAGGGTTTAGCTCCTGTTGTAGTTGAAAAAATGGCTTTGGCACTTAGAGAAATAGCGAAACGTTCAACCATCCTTCTGGTAGAACAAAACTTTAGCATGGCTATGGCGGTTGCGAAACGTTACTACATGATTGATGAGGGCCGTACCGTACATGAAGGACTTATGGATGAGCTTGCCGAAAATAAGGAATTACAGCAGCAATATCTCGGGTTGTAGAAAAGGGGGAGAATAGTTTGGCTAACATTGTTACACTGATTTTTAACGGAGTCTCTGAGGGCGCATACATCTTCTTAATGGCATCAAGCTTGTCCATTATTCTAGGGCTTCTAGGAGTGGTTAACTTTGCACACGGCGCACTGTTCGTGTGGGGGGCTTATGTATTTCGCTCTGTCTACATTGCCACGGACAACTTCATTTTTGCTCTATTTGCTGCGACTTTGGCAGGTTTTATTTTGGGATTTATTTTTGAGAAGGTTTTTATTTCACGTGTATATGGGAACGTCGGTGGTCAGATTATGATTACATTGGGTTTGCAAATAGTATTTACAGAACTTATACGTCTTCAGATTGCAATTACAGACAACATAATTCTGGGCTGGGGACCGTCAATACTTATGGTTAGCCGACCGGAGTTTTTGGCTGGTGTATCTAATTTTAACGGTATAATTATCTCCCATTACCGATTATTTTTGATTATCGTTGGTGTTGTCATTGCTATTGTCGGACACTTAGTGTTGACACGCACAAGGATTGGTATGACTATCCGTGCAGGAACACAAAACAGTGAGATGGTTGGTGCATTGGGCATAAATATCAAACGGTATTTTACACTGGTCTTTGCTGCAGGCGGAGCTCTTGCCGGACTGGGAGGTGCGCTGTTTGCTCCGCTTAACTTGATGCTTGTTCCTGAAATGGGAAATGCCACGCAAATGCTCGCTTTTATCGTAGTTATAGTAGGTGGGATGGGCAGTTTTCTCGGCTCAGCGCTGGGAAGTCTATTTATTGCCGTTATGGTGTCTGTAATCGGATTTACTATACCTGACCTCTCGTTTGTTGCACCTGTTTCACTTATGGCGATTGTACTCATGTTCAAATCTGAGGGATTGTTTAGAATGGTGGTGAAAAAGAAATGATTAATGAGAAAAAGAGCCTAATGCAACGTTTTCTTTCAGTGCCTAAACTTTTTATGATTGTATTAGGAATTGCTTTGTTGTTTGTTCCGCACCTTCTGGGGACGGCGAACGTCAATATGATTTCACGTATAATGATTTTTGCAGTTTATGCGATGGCATATGATATCTTGCGTGGCTATATTGGCGTTATTCATCTTGGTTTCGCACTATTCATAGGCGGTGGAGCTTATTCTGTAGGCATACTTTTCAGACAGTTTGACAATACATTGCCAATGATTCTTGTGGCAGTAGTGGTTGTGACTATTTATGCTACGATCTGGGCACTCATAGTAGGTAAGATAACAGGGAAGAGTGGCGTTTTGGCAACAGCCATGATTACCATGGCATTTGCTGAAATTCTTAGAATGGTGATGGAGCGGTGGCGTGCCGTTTCGGGCGGAACAGACGGTCTGCCGTTTTCACCCCCTGCACCTTTTAACGATCGTATGTTTATGTTTTATGCAAGTTTTGCCTTTTTGATATTAATGGCGGTGTTACTCTACAAATTTACTAACTCAGCCACCGGACGTGTGTGGCAGGCTGTGCGCGAAAATGAGCAACGTGCAATTTTCTTAGGCTACGATACCAATAAAGCCCGTACTATTGCATTATTGGTAGCCGGGATTGTAGGTGGTCTGTCGGGAGTGATGTTTGGCCTCTTTAATCGATTTGTGAGCACTGATTTGTTTGGTATGCAGATGACAATTAATGCAATGCTCTACTCTCTGTTGGGTGGTACAGGTACACTATTCGGTGCGATTTTGGGCAGTAGTGTAGTAATCTGGTTTGAGAGTACCCTTCTAAGTTTGCGACAGGTACATGCTATCTTTGACCGTTGGCTATTGTTCTTCGGTACGCTTTATATCGTGGTCGTTATGTTTATGCCTAGAGGCATTATGGGATTTTATTTGGAATGGAAAGAAAAGCAAGAGCTTAAGAAACAGTTGCGTGCATCTGAAGAAAGAGAGAATTCTGCATGACTTTACTAAGCTCGTAGCCCGTGTATGGTATGACGGATATTGTGAGGAATCAAAATAGAATGGGGGGGGGTCTCATGTGTAATTTCCAAGGGTTATATAATTCGAAAAAGACAACAGTTTCGGGGGCGCTGGAACTACTGGATAGTGGAGATGCAGTTATAGCAGCATTAGGAGCATCGGCTCCGATAGAGTTGTTAAAACAGATGCATTCAGTTGAAAAACGTGGGTTAAAAGGTTTAGATGTCACAGATTGCTTACCGATGTTTCCATATGAATTTTTAACAAATCCGAATCCTGAAGTCATCACAAACACCGGGTGGTTTTATGCAGGAACGCAACGTGAAGCCGCAAAGAGTGGTGCGCCGCATCTCTCGTTTGTGCCGCAACACCTCCATTTAGCAGGCTTGAAACGTGCCTATGCACTAAGACAAGACAAAAGAAGAATCGTGTTATTTGCGTCGTGTTGTCCTATGGACGAGCATGGTTTTATGAGCCTTTCACTCAGTGCAACTTATGAGCGACAGTTCGTAGACGATGGCGCTATAGTGATTGTAGAGGTGAACAAACAAATGCCACGCACGTTTGGTGACACGGTCATACATATCAATGAGATTTCAGCATTGGTAGAAACGGACTATCCTGTCACTTCGCTTCCACATGTACCTTTTACAGATAACGATGAAAAAATTGCAGGATTTGTCGCAGAGCACATTGAAGATGGGTCGACAATCCAACTCGGTATAGGAGGAATCCCGAATGCACTTGCAAATGGGTTGAAAGATAAAAAACATTTAGGCATCCATACAGAAATGCTTACAGACAATATGGTAGATTTGATTGAATGTGGTGCGGTTGATAATTCCATGAAAACATTGTATCAACATAAAGTTGTTGGAACATTTGCGATGGGCAGTGAGAAGTTATATGACTTTATTGATAATAATCCGTCTGTTCTCTTGAAGAAAGGGTCGTGGGTCAACGATCCTGCTGTGATTGGTCAGAATTACAAAATGCAATCTATCAACACAGCCTTGGAGATAGATTTATTCGGACAATGTGCCTCAGAGGCAATCGGACCGAGGCAGTTTTCAGGAACCGGCGGTCAAGCGGACACAGCTATTGGTGCACAGCGGAGTGAAGGCGGGCATTCTTTTATCTGTCTGTATTCAACTGCAAAAGTGAAAAATAATAACGGAGAAAAGGAGGTGATATCAAAAATCGCGCCGATGCTCAAGGAAGGGTCGATTGTGACGCTCAGCCGCAATGATGTAGACTATGTAGTCACAGAATATGGCATAGTAAACCTGCGAGGGAGAAGCTTAAAAGAGCGTGTCGAAAGGCTAATTTCCATTGCGCATCCAGACTTTAGAGATGAATTGCGATTTCACGTGAAAAAACACCCGGAAATTTACTAAAAATTATCTTATAGGAGAAAAACAATGAAGAAGATTTTAGCAATTATTTTAGTTCTGATTTTTGCATTTTCAGTAGCTGCCTGTGCAGCTGGGGAAACCACACAACCTACTCCGACACCGGCTGATGAAACTACACCTGCCACTGACAAAACAGATAACAATGATGACGATGATGATAATGAGTCACCTTTGGTAGATGACAATGGAGACGACATCGATGCCAATGACTACCCTCTAGCTGGCATTCCAGTCAGAATCGGCGCAATCACATCACTCAGTGGTGCTCTGCAAGATTATGGTGAGCAATTTCAGCGTGGGTTTAACTTAGGGTTAGAGTACATGACTAACGGCACAAACACTGTTGCCGGGCGTCCGATTGAAGTCATTTGGGAAGATACTACAAATGTTCCTGAAGTAGCAAGAGAAAGAACACTTATCTTACTCGAAAACCATGAAGTTGAAATAGTGACAGGCTTTGCTGCTTCTGGTGACGCTGTTGCCAGTCTTGCACTTTTTGAAGAATTTGAAACTGTAGCAATCATTGAGCCGGCAGCAGCCGATGCCATTATTTCAGAAGGTGTTTGGAACGAATTTGTATTCCGTACCGGAAGAACATCAGGTCAAGACGCTTTAGCGATGATGTCTGTTCTGCAACGCAATGCTGCGCCAGGCGCAACTGTTGGGGCAGTTGCACCAGACACCACATTTGGTCATGCTATGGTAGACCCCTTTATTTCTGCAGTAGACTCTGCTGGTTTTGATTTCATTCATGCAGAGCTTATCCCGGCAGACGCAACAGACTTTACCCCATTCTTGCTACGTGTAAGAGAAATAGCTCCTGATTATTTATATCTTATCTGGGCAGGCGCAAACAATCCTTGGGCACAATTAATGGAACTTGACCTCATCAGTGCAGGTATCACATTGATTACAGGTGCTCCGGAATTAGCGGCTCTGCAACCAATGTTACCTCTGGCTCATGCGGAAGCAATCGGATTCTGTGTTTATCACCATGAACTGCCACAAGCAGAGCCAATGAATGACTGGCTGGTAGAGCGCCACTTTGAAGTACATGGCACTCCACCTGACATCTTTACATCAGGAGGTATGGCAGCAGCCTCTGCTATCATAACAGCCCTAGAACTGACAAATGGCGAAACAGACCATACTATATTGATTCCAACCCTGCAAGGAATGGAGTTCAACAGCCCAACAGGTATGCGTCATTTTCGCCCTGAAGATGGTCAAGCCATCCAGAATCTGTTTGAAATTCAGTTCGAATACATCGCAGGACGTGAATATGCTGTTCCACGCTTTGTTCGTGTAATTCCACCTGAAGATATGCCGTTACCGGTAATGAACGGTCGCTGAAATAAATTTTGAGACTATCCTACAGTACGCCTTTGTGCGTACTGTGGGTCGAGTCCGCGTAAAAAGGAGAGTGGAGTCTTTGTTTATCACATTTGATGACAAACAAATTTACGTAGAAACACATGGTGAAGGTGAACCGCTTGTGCTTCTTAACGGTATAATGATGCTCACAATGAGTTGGATACCTTTTATTGATGTCTTATCAAAAAATAATAAACTGATACTTATTGACCTCTTAGATCAAGGTCAGTCAAGCAGAATGGCAGAGGACTATTCTGTCAGTTTGCAAGCTGACGTTTTGAACAATGTATTAGATGCGCTTAGTATCGAAAAAGCGCATATTGCGGGAATTTCTTATGGTGCTTCCACGGCTATGCATTTTGCAATCAAGTATCCGCAACGTGTAGAAAAGTTAGTGCTGTTTAATTGTACTGCATATACTTCGCCGTGGCTCAAAGATGCAGGTGAAGCGTGGAAAGCCGCACGAATATCACCTGAAATTTACTACAACACAACAATTCCGGTTATTTACTCTATAGATTTTTATAACCGAAAGCTTGACTGGATTAATCTGAGAAAGCAGTTTTTAATTGCAAATGTTTTCAACAATCCTGACTTTTTAGATGCTATGGACAGATTAACAGATAGTCATAGTATGCATGATGTTCGCGAATCACTTTGCAAAATACAAGCGAAAACGCTAGTTGTTGGTAGCAGAGAAGATTTGCTCATGCCGCTTTCTAACCAAAAATTCATTGCCGATAATATCCCTGATGCAGAACTTGTTGCCGTTGAGGGCTGTGGCCACGCCACAATGTATGAAAAGCCGAACTGCTTCACTGCATTAATAACCGGATTTATAAATAACAAAGCAGTTACAGTGTGAAAAACAATGACGAAAAATAGTCCTTAAAAAGCATACGCATAATTATGAATTAGAAAAGTAACCGGAGGAATTGATAATGAGACTGAAAAATAAAGTGGCACTGGTTACAGGTGCAGCAGCCGGTATCGGTAGATGTACCGCAGAAACCTTCGTGAGAGAAGGTGCAAAAGTTGTCGCTTGTGATATGGCAGAGATTCAATATAAATTGGAAGGCGTAGAGCCGTATAAACTCAATGTGGCAGATACTGCGGCATGTGAAGCGTGCTTTGATCATATTTTGCAAAAATATGGAAAGATTGACATACTGGTGAACAACGCAGGTATAACAAGAGACGCCATGACAGCAAAAATGACAGATGGAAATTGGGATATAGTAATTGATGTGAACTTAAAGGGGATCTTCAATTTGGTTCGCCATGTCGGTCCGCTAATGGAAAAGCAAGTGAGCGGTGGTTCGATTATCAGCATTTCGTCTATAGTCGGCGAATATGGAAATATCGGACAAGCAAATTATGCAGCAACTAAATCAGCGTTGTTTGGTTTGACCAAGACGTGGGCAAAAGAATTTGCCAGAAAAGGCGCACCTGTTCGTGTAAACTCCATTGCGCCGGGTTATGTAATGACTGATATCTTAAAAACAGTGCCACAGGAACTTTTGGACAAATTTTCTGCTCAAACCATGCTTGGTAGATTGGGACAGCCAGAAGAGATTGCGAATGCAATTTTATTCCTTGCAAGTGACGATGCATCATACGTGACAGGACATAACCTGAGCGTAAATGGTGGCATGAGACTTTAGGGTTTGGGCGAAATTCATGATAAAGCGAAATGAAATTAATCGAGACGAGGAGTATGTAATGCAAAATCATGTTGGTGTTATGGGTCTGGGTATTTACCTTCCCAAAACAACTATGACTGCAAAAGAGATAGCAGAAAAAACAAAAGGAACATGGACGCAAGAAGCGGTTATTGAGAAGCTCGGAATTGTAGAAAAAAGAGTTGCGGGTGATGGAGAGGGTGCACAACAAATGGGAGCGTGGGCATCGCAAAAAGCTCTCAAAGATGCGGGCATTGGGGCTGATGAAATAGACTGTGTCCTATGCATTACAGAGGAGTGGAAAGAATATCCGCTTACTACATCGGCTAATTATATAATCAGAGAAATAGACGCTATGAACGCTTGGGGCATTGATGTGCAGAATAGATGTTGCACTTGTGTGACAGCGATTAAAATTGCAAAAGATATTATGATGACGGACGATGATGTGAAAACCATATTAATCGCTGGTGGGTATCGAAATTGTGACTTGATTGACTATGAAGACAAGGAACTGTCTATGATGTATGACCTGGCAGCAGGAGGTGGTGCAATAATCCTGCGCAGGAATCTCGGGCGAAATATTGTGTTGGGTAGTCACATTAAGTCCGATGGCTCGCTTGCTCATGCAGCAGGTGTTGCAGTGGGCGGTACAGAAATTACTGCAACAATGAAAAACATAGATGAGAACTTTATGCTACGTGTGATGAATCCTGAATTTATGAAAAAACGGCTGAAAGAAGTATCTATGCAAAACTGGATAGAATGCATTAATAAAGCTTTTGAAAAGTCAGATATAGAGCGGAAAATTGATTATCTGGCAATATTGCACTTCAAAAGGTCTGCTAACAAAGCATTTTTAGAAGCAAATAATCTAAGTCCTGAACAAAGCATTTATCTTGAAAAATACGGTCATATCGGACAAATAGATCAAATATTATCCCTATATCTTGCACGAGAAGACGGTCGGCTAAAAGACGGTGACAATGTTGTAATGCTTGCCGCCGGAATAGGTTACACATGGGCCGCAAATGTAATAAGATGGGGAGTAGTGTAGTTATTGCAGATTATTAGCAAAAATTTGGAGGCAACAAAATGGTAAGAGATATAGTAATAGCAAGTGCGGTACGAACTCCAATCGGTAAGTTTGGAGGAACACTAGCCGAGGTTTCGGCAGCAAAACTTGGTGAAATTGTCATCAAAGAAGCACTGATTCGTGCAAATATACACCCGGATGAGGTTGATGAAGTGTTGATAGGGTGTGTATTGCAGTCGGCGCAAGGGCAAAACGTTGCAAGACAAGCCGCGATCGGAGCAGGACTCTCAGTAGATATTCCCGCAATGACTGTTAACAATGTTTGCGGATCGGGTTTGAAGACTATCAACATGGCAGCTAGCGAGATAATGTGCGGTAACGCCGAAATCATTGTCGCAGGTGGAACTGAAAATATGTCACGTATTCCATACGTGTTGGAGAAAGCACGCTCCGGTTATCGAATGGGAAATGGGGAATTGATAGATCTCATGCTCAAAGATGCGCTCACTGATGCGTTTGACGGCTTTCATATGGGTATCACGGCAGAAAATTTGGCAGAACGATACAAATTGAGCCGTGAAATGCAAGATGAATTTGCAGCGTCAAGTCAACAAAAATGTGAAGTCGCTCAAAAAGCAGGCAAATTCATAGACGAAATTGTACCTGTTCCTATTACGGTGAAAAAAGAGACGGTTATGTTCGAGATTGACGAATATCCTCGCGGCGGTGTTACGGCGGAAAGTCTTAACACCATGCGCCCTGCGTTTAAGAAAGACGGCACAGTCACAGCGGCAAATGCATCAGGAATCAACGATGGTGCTGCAGCTGTGGTGGTTATGTCCGCTGAGGCTGCGAAACGTCTGAATGTAAAGCCAATGGCACACTGGGTTGGTGGCGCTTGGGCAGGTGTTGAGCCGGAAATTATGGGTATTGGACCTGTTGCATCATCAAGGCGGTTGTTGGAAAAAACAAATCTGGTCATAAACGATATGAAGTTGATTGAAGCTAATGAAGCTTTTGCCGCGCAAGCTTTGGCAGTGGGGGCTGAATTGAAGTGGGATGCAAATAGAGTGAATGTTAATGGCGGAGCGATTGCGTTAGGACACCCTGTAGGAGCGTCAGGATGCCGTATTTTGGTTACATTATTGCATGAACTTCGCCGTCAGGGCGGAGGTAAAGGATTGGCAACACTTTGTGTCGGTGGCGGAATGGGTGTATCGGCCATCGTTGAAGTTTTATGAGCAAAAAAATAAGGCGGAGGGTTAGTTATAATGGGATTTACAATTGATGAAATGACGATTGGGCAAAGTGCGTCTTTTGCAAAAACAATCACAGAAGCGGATGTTTACATGTTTGCAGGGATTTCCGGGGATATGAATCCTGTGCATATAAACGAAGAATATGCCAAAGACACCATGTTTAAAAAACGTATTGTACATGGAATATTAGGCGTTAGTTTGATCTCCACTGTTTTCGGAATGTATCTGCCAGGCCCGGGTAGCATTTATATGAATCAAAATGTGACGTTCAAGGCCCCGGTATATTTAGGTGACACAATAAAGGCAATCTGCACGGTAAAAGAAAAAATCGAAGACAAAAACAGAGTCGTTATGGAATCTGTTGTGCTGAACCAAAGCGATGTTGTAGTCATAGCAGGCGAAGCAATGCTCATGCCACCGAAGAAGTGATTTTAGCTTTAGTGGGAATGTGCTTATAAAGCTATTTCTAAAAAGTAATTATCGCTTTCTTCAATAATTTGCGATCAAGCAATTTCTCGTATGCCACAATGGAATCCTCAAAGTCGAAGTAGTCAGAGATATAATCTTTGATGTTTACCTTACCGCTCCGAACCCATTCTAAAATCTGCTCGTGAGCATCGCCTTCTTCTTTTTTCTCCGGCATTTGCTGACATACAAAGTTCCAATTATATGAAGCTTTGCTAAAATCAATGGTAATTTCCTCTTTTGCTAAAACACCGTAGCAAAGAACACTGCCACGGTCGGCAAGAATGCCCATTGCTTGATTTGCTACAATCGGTAACCCTACAGCGTCAAGCACATACTTGACCCCGTTTGGATAGAGTTTGCGTATTTCTGTTGTCAAATCTTGTGTTGTGCTGTTAATTGTTGTAGTTGCACCATTTTCTCTTGCGATGCCCAACTTTTCATCAACGATGTCAACCGCAATTATGTCATTGCCTCCGAGTAAACTCAGAAACTTAATATAAGTTTGACCAACAGGGCCACAACCAAATACTACTATAGAATCCTCGGGATTCACTCCAAAATATCTAATACTGCTGAGGACTTCTCTAAAAGTGACAAACATTACAGCGTCAACGGGATCAATGTCTTCAGCAATCACTGTTTGTGCGTAGGCAACATCAGGGGCTTGCCCCTCATCATAAGCCAAGAGGTCGTGTACAACAGCATATTCGCTCATTGCACCCCAACCTGAACCGAGCTCACCATAGATTTCAGAATCTGCATCAACAAATGGAAGCAACACTTTATCGCCGACTTTTAGTCCCTTGACGTCTGATCCGACTTCCACAACTTCACCAACGCCTTCATGCCCCAACATTATTGGGTAAACAGATTCAGGAAAACCTTTGAAACATTTGTGAATAAGCTTGATATCGGTACCGCACATACCACTTGCAACTGTCTTTACGAGTGCTTGCTTTTCATTGAATCGTGGCTTGGGCACTTCTTTTATCGCAAGTGTCCCATCTGTGTTTACTATAAGTGTTTTCATTTTAATCCTCCATGTAAATGATGTTATTTTTGTGATGTGGTGGTACTGTGCCTGCCGACTTGCGCTTATCAGGCTTACCGTTTTGGATTATCAATTACTTCGGGTTTGCCATCCTTTTCGACAATGAGTTTGCGAAAGCCTTTTTCTTTGATTGTGCCATAGTCATGCCCGGCATCGCCTCTAAATGCAAAAAATGTTACCAACGGTACATTGCCTGTGTTTATACTGCGATGAGCATAGCCCTGTGGTACATAAACCATTTCACCTTTTGAAATAGGATGTGCATGTGTATCGCCATCCTTACTTTCGATGAGCATATAGCCGTTACCACTTAGGCAGTAGTATACTTCGGCTGTGTCTAATATAGAGTGGAAATGTCCGGCTGTCATAAAATACTCGTTACCTACCTTGCCGGGGTAGAGGATAGAGGTTCCTGCTGCAATATCTCCCGGCTCGGATGGAACTCCATATTCATGAAATTCGTACATCAAAGGGTCACCATTTTCAATAAGCTGATTTTCAGCTTCGCTATCTAAATACATACCTTTCATGTTTGAAGCGTTGCGCTTCAATGATGCTAAACCGTTGGATAACCCTGTTGTTAAGTCGAAATCAAGCGTAAAGCCTTTTTCAAAGTCAAATCCCATACCCATCATACCTCCGATTAAATTAAGTTGCGCTCTTTAAATCTTCTGATAATATTATCTACAGCCATTTCACTCATTGTCTCAACTGCGCCTTTTGAAGATGCTGCGCAGTGTGAACCAAGAATAATATTGTCGAGTTCTAAAAGCTTCGAGCCTGTTGGTGGTTCATTTTCAAAAACATCAAGGCCAGCTCCTAAAATCGTGTTGTTTGCTAGAGCATCATAAAGGTCATCTTCGTTTATGATACCACCGCGAGCCGTATTGATGATGATTAAATCTTTTTTTGCAATAGCTAAGTTTTTTGCGTTTATCAAATGCTTTGTGTCATTCGTCAAAGGGATGTGCAGGCTTATAAAGTCACATTCTTTAAGCATTTCATCGATTGACGAAAAGCATACATTATTTGCTTCAAGATAATCTTCGTCTTTGTAAACGTCATACCCGAAGACTTTCATGTTGAAGCCTTTTGCTCTGTTCACGACACCCCTGCCGATTGCTCCCAGTCCAACAACGCCAATTTTTTTGCCGAACACGTCGGCGGCAACTTGTTTTCCCCAATCGCCGGTGCGACAATTACGGTCAATTTCCACGACTCTTCGCGCAACAGCAAGAATAAGCGCAAAAGCGTAGTCTGCAACGGCTTCGCTATTTGCGTTTTTTGTTATTTCAACGTCTATATTATTTTCCTTGCAATAAGCTAAATCAATGTTATCCGTACCGACGCCATATTTTGATACAACCTTTAGCTTTGTGGCAGAGGAAAGTACATCTTTATCCAGTGGGTCAACACCTACTATAATACCGTCT
>Ga0136643_10009071_pt1 | contig 14602 bp, 10 predicted proteins | sample TergutLab28metaG_FD_96883 | JGI IMG/M metagenome (GOLD analysis project Ga0136643, IMG submission 96883) | Labiotermes labralis P1 segment gut microbial communities from Petit-Saut dam, French Guiana - Lab288 P1 (version 3) (version 3) | ecosystem: Host-associated > Arthropoda: Insects >... | reverse complement strand
GATAGGGACCAGTGGAGGGCTGTTGTGAGCATGGTAATAAGATCAAGATAGGGACCAGTGGAGGGCTGTTGTGAGCTCGGCGAATTTCTTGAACAGCGACAGAGACTGTCACGAAGGACTGTAGGGTATGTTATCAACTGACTACACTGCTAGACTACGGAAGAATGCTCTTTGTGGTCAGTTGATTTGTGATGCGTTTCCGGAGATCAGACGACTGTATTCTTCTGCTACCAAACCTGTTGGTTTGTCCAATTTTTGTCCCGCATGCCGAGAATTTTACTTACAGCTGATAAGATCTCTTCATTTTAACACACATTACTTGAAATTCTTCATTGCACTCACACGAAGCAGTCGGCAGTGACATCTATCATTCTTTTTTTGAATGGAAGTCAGCTGGTTTACTAGTACTCCAGACTTGTATTTGGGATGTACCTGTTTTGAATTTCGGGAGAGTTACTGGATATACAGGGGTGCTGGTACGTCCTTAGCCCGACCAGGAAGAAAACAAGCTAATGTTTCTCTCAGAATGGCGTGAATTTCTTTAGGAGCCTTGCCTTGCAGGAAAAGAAACTTGATGACAGCTCACTTCTCGATTTTGTTGAAATCGCGCGCGTCCCTGACGTGCTTTTGATCTTGTTTCCGTCCTGGTCGGGCTAAGGACTTATCAGCACCCCGGTACTGACAATTCTTTCGACTTTTCTTCAGTGTCGTTAAGCAAAATTCGTGGATTGTACCTTGAAATATGTCACGGCTGCCTCCTTACAAATCTTTACGTGTTCTGCGGTCTTAATTACCGAGAAGCTGTCTGTCCTCTGATGTGTATTTAGGACGTAGCGGTTTGCATTCTCGGTTCCGGCACCAGCTGCTATAAGTATTTAATTGGCTCCCCTAGTGAATGTCGAAATAATGTCTTGAAACAAGCAACGACAGCTTTCTCACCAGTCTTTGAATTTCATCGAACGTGATAATTTTGTTATTACTCGACGTTAAACTATCCGTCCTCGATTCACGTCCCATTCGTAATCGGCTTCTCTTCCCATTCGACGCTGTATAAACTCTGCAGTCGAGGACGCGTCTTTCAATAATCCAACAGTAAATCTAAATATCTAATTCCCAAAACATTCCCTGAAACCATTGTGTATATAGAGGGTCATTATTTTATCCGACAAATATCTTGTCATTTCCTGTTTCGTCGTGTGAGTGGCCGGTTGGTTGATAGAGCTGCGTTGCTACGATAAGCGAGCCTACAAGAAGTGGCAAAATATAATTTTCAGATAAAATAATGCGTCCTATATAGGCCAGTATAACAAGAAGTCACGATGGGCAAGTGTAATAAATACGCGTTAGGAGAATTTTTTAATTTCGCGTTCTCTGGAGTCGACCCAACGGCGGTTATCTGGCGGTTTTCCTGGTAGGAAGAGCCTGATAACGAAGAAAATAATGATAGCCACTGCAGTAGGCGCTGAGAGCAGGAAGCATAGCCAAGTTATGGATATGTTTATGAAATGCGAGCGTATGAGGTGACGAAAGGAAATCATAGACCGGTCACCTGAAGCGAGGAGGAAGCTTGGACGTCGACTAAGAAATTCTGGCAACGATGCAGATGATTCTGAGGAACAGTGAGGCTGACTGGGAGAAGAGAAGATTGGAACGCGCTGCTGCACTCATACAAGGACAGAACTTACGATAAGATCATCACGAAATTGAATTTTTCATTCATGTTGGCTGTGAAGTGGTTCAGCCTCCCCTGCTTCAGTAAGCTCGGCTAACTTAGTGATGTTGGCGAATGTCCATGAATCGTTCTGGCAACTTGAGGTTTTTCCTCCGAAACTCGACAGAAAGCTGGAAACTAAATGTGCATTTTCACAGTACTGCAACAAGGGAAGTAAAACTGGTTTTTCACCAGAATCAAAAGATACATTTATTTATTCACATACCAGTACTTTCCCAGTTACAGGGTTCCATCAATTTGTTTGTTTTGGCGCGACAGCCCCCAGTGGGCCATGGCCTCCTTATTCACGAGGTTTCTAGTTCACACATAACGACGCGCCACAGTCGGTAGGACTCCTCTGGACGAGCGATCAGCTCGTCGCAGAGACCTCTACCTGACAACAAACAACACTCACAACAGACAGACATCCATGCCCGCGGTGGGATTCGAATCCACAATCTCAGCAGGCGAGCGGCCGCAGACCTACGCCTTAGACCGCGCGGCCACTGGGACCGGCGGTCATGTCAATTAGTATGGCTAAATTAGTGCTAATTATGATTTCGGAAGGATTCGAAAGCAAGCGATGTAAACAAAAACTATGAAATTGTCCCTGTGCCTAATTGAGCACCCGCCATGATAGTGTGTGGAGGAAAGGAGGGCTTGCTCTGTGCATTGCTGTACCCGGCACATGGTGGGAGTGAATGGTCAGCGTAATTTCCTGACAGCTTTAACATGGCTAAATACCTAGACATGACACTGGATGCCAAGCTGCTCTGGAAGGCACATGTCAAGAAAAAACGCGAACAGCTTGGACTAAAATGCAAGCAAATGTTTTGGCTCGTGGGAAGAAGATCGTCTCTGTCGATACACAATAAGATGATGCTGTACAAACAAATATTGAAGCCTGTGTGGACCTACGGCATACGTACAGTTGTTGGGATGTACGAAACAGAGCAACATTGACATCATTCAACGATTTCAAAACAAGGTACTTAGGAATATCGTTGATGCGGCCTGGTATATCAGAAACGCCGACCTCCATAGGGGCCTTCAAATGGAGATGGTTACGAATGAAATTGGAAAGTTCGCTAGAAAGCATGAAGAAAGGCTTCTGCACCACGTCGACGTCGAAGCGAACCAGCTGCTGGACAACAGTGAACTGGTGGGAAGGCTTAAAAGAAATCCTTTTGAGCTGGTTTAGTCATTACTAAAAGCAGAGCACGGTGAGGTGCACCATAAACACTATGCGTGTGTGATAATAACAGGACACAGTGTTAGTGCAGTTATCACCGCCAACAAAGGAAAAATAGTGCGCCAGCGAAACAAAACTAAACAGGTAGAACCGCTGGGCCACACCAGAAGTTAATATTCATTTAGCAAATTAAGTCAGAGTAAAATAGCTGGTTAGTCTTAAGACTAGGTTTTATTGTAATTATGCGCCGATATGTCGTTTAATTAAAAAAAACTTTAACCTGGGAAGAGTGGTCCTGTTACCGCCAGTCGGATGGAAAGATGGGCCGGTACTGGAGTCTGTCTGGACACGGTGGAGGAAGACAGAAACCTCTGCTCCTACCGCGAATTGGTACAATCCTCCGATTACCAGGCCTGTGGTCTGGTCACTGTACCAGGCTCTAGTGACTCATTTACTTTGATAGACAAACGTAATCCACGAATTTGATGTTTGTGTGACTGTGCATCATTGATAAAATAATATAAACAGCCAACTAGATGCAACAATAACAAATTTTATTGATAATTACCATCAGCTCAACGTGTTTCGGGCTGTACACCACAAGCTGTAAACACAGTCTAGTGCTCCTGAGGATGGGCGAAATTATCGCCCGAAACATGTTGAGCTGACTGAAGTTATCAATAAAATTTGTTGTTGTTGCATCTAGTTGGCTGTTTATATTATTGTAATCCACGAAGATGCCCGTCAGTGTAGTCTGTCTCTTATTTCTTAGCGTCCTTGTGAATGCGTTTTCTATGTTACGCAGTACAGAATGTTACAATACGTAGGGGCGTAGGCTTGGAGTGATATGAATGTGGGTGGAAACCATAGCGTCTGCTTGGGCATTGGTTTGGAGAAGCTGAAAGTAACAAAAAGTAGCCGGAATCAGAATAGATGGCATCCGGGCTGAGAACTTAACCAGGATATTCTCCTGTTCCCCGTGTACAGCAGGAGTGCAGATTTCTCAGCTGTGACGCCCAGTAAATGTACACATAACCGCGAAATTTTTGCAAACCAGCGTAAAGTTTAATTCTATAGTGCATCCACCCGACGCAATATTACGCGAAATTAAATTGGTTTTTGTGAAGTGTATCCTTGCACAGCGAATTTGGAAAATGTACTTTTTTCAATTAACAAGGCCTTATGGAACGCATGGGTTATGTATAAAGTCCAAATACGGGATTATAAGGATGTTTTCCGAAGCACGTAGAAGGATGCGAGCGTTGCATTTGATTCAAGTGAATGACACATAATAATAATAATAATAATAATATTTATTAATTGCAATTGGGTTGTCACCCGGTAGCAGTGGTTATTTTACATGTACACAAAATATGAAATTGGTTACTAATAAATTTAAGTCAGGAGGGCTACATAAGAAGCATGTAGTGGCAGCTTCGAATCTTGGGAACCATCTCAGCATTTGCTTTTAGGCACAGGGAAACCAAGAAAAACCTGTGTCGAGGTGGCCGGTCGCAGGACCTTCCGAATATTGACTTCTAGCCAGCAATCCGGCATCTAAAGTAAGAACAGCAATAGACATATAGTACAGCAAATACACGTAAGATGACAACAATACACACAAGACATCTTAAAATACAACACGTTGAAAAGGTAAACAACACCAAGGTAAGAAAGAACACGAGAAAACGTAATAAGTAGAGATTGTTTCGGGTCGGATATCGTAATGGGAAGTCCAGAGTTCGACAAAAAAGGATGACAATCACTGGACCACGCGGTTTTCGAAATCAATTAAAGATCAAAGCGTGCTGGTGGAAGGATACACGGGACTATATTTCCTCATGAAATACGGGAAGTAAGCTACAATGCGTGACACCCATAAGGACTTCCGTTCAAGTCTATTCAACTCTTAAATAAAGGCGAAAAAACTTTTTGTCGGTAGGTATGGAAAGGTAGAACAATTGTGCAATTAAATCTCTGTTTCTGACTTGTTTACTTCAGCAAAACAACTGTTGAAAATTTCATTTTGATGATTACATGATACGGAACGTTCGCGTTCACGTTCTTTCGCAGTCACATTACAAATCTGCTGCTACATTCACTACCTCAGTCTTTTCAGCAGCAACTGTACAAACATACAGTCGGTTTCAGATATGAAAATGTGTTCTTCCCAATACCATTATAGTCTAGGAGTTTAAGCAACCATACAATGTGCAGGCTAGTGCCTTTAGTCGTGATAACTGGGATGTAAAATAGGCCGTGAATTTTTTTAACGATTCGAATTGCCACTATGTTTATGTATATAATATATATATATGTATATATACATATACATACATAGTATGCATGTGTATATGCATACATATATCAACTGTGTGTGTGTGTGTGTTTATGTATGTTTGTAATGTATGTATGTGTGCATGCAGCCTATGTATAATTGCTTTGTGTATATGTGAGTGTGTAGGTATGTATGTATGCATGTATGTATGTATGTATGTATGTACGTATGTGTGTATGTATGCAGTATATGTATGTACGTATGTACGTACGCAGGTATGTATGTGTATGTACGTATGTATGTACATATGTATATATGTATGTATGTATGTATGTATTATGTACGTATGTATGTATGTATGTATTATGTACGTGTGTATGTATGTATGTATGTATGCATGTATGTACGTATGTACGTATGTATGTATGTATGTATGTCTGTATGTAAATGTGCATGTGTAGAGAGGTTCGATAAACCTGTTATTTCTAAACACATGACCAAATTGCCAAATTTGCTGCGCACGGTACATGCTTCAAACCCACGCTATGTCCTCTACGGCCGAAGAATCATGGTGGTTCGGTGACTGGCAAAGTCCGCACACGTGTATTCTCCCAGAGTGTCCCAACCGTCTCTGGGGCCCACCCAGCCTTGTGCCGGAGGTAAAGCAATCAGAACGTGAAGCCGACATCACGTCCAATACACGTAGTGTCGAGATTAGGAATGAGTGGAGCTACATCGGCACTGCCCCACATACATACGTGAAGTGCAGCGGAAGAATTGGAAAGACATGGAAACGGAAGTGCGAGACTGTATAACTCGAGAAGCACCACGAAGACTGTGTTTTTTTATGGGCTGCAAGTGAAACCCTATGTGAACACACAGGTGGTTGTAACTTTGCGCGAGACAGTTCATCGCTGGCATCAACAGCACATAGGCGAAATTTCTGTGCTATTGGGGATTCTGTTTCTGGGTGACAGAACCATGTAATACATGCTCTGATGCCGACGTTTCGGACTAAGCAGTGCAAAAGACCTTTAAACTTGTTATACAGGCGTCGATAGCGGTCAGTTGGTTGTCACGTATCGTTGAAGTTGTAGACAGTAGTGATCTCCGAAACGTCGGTAATTCTGCCTTAGTCTACACCGTGACATCATCCAGAAACATATCCACGTTATCATTAGCACACTGATACAATAGAACAACACCGAGAGCAGAGCAAGGCACTTCAACTGACACTGTTATTGGGATATTGGTTAAATTAGGCCTTGTCATAATAAAACGGGTCACGAATCGTTTCATTTAAATATTCGGCGCGTTCTATTATAAGTGCAGGAAAAGAATAAGTGACACGTGCTCTGAACGCGTGTCCGCCTGTGTGTTCGTTTCGATTCTGGCCGCGCGATGATTTATGTCAGCTGGTTCGTTGGTTCTTCCTGTGAGTTACCGTATTTCACTGCGCTCTCATGATTTAAACTATACGGAGTGTGACTGTTTTACAAATGTTCAGGTGTTTTGAAGGGGGGGGGGAATTCAAGGGGGGACGATTTGAGACGTTGGGAGGGGGAGCATATGGTCAGAAACGTCTCCTACATACCGAAATTGGCGTCGGTACTTATTCCTTGAGTGTCGTGTATGAGGCCCCTGTGGAAGCAGAAGAGGATCTGGAAGCTAGAATTCTGGCAACGCGTGAAACTATTCAGAACACGTCAGGGATCTTCGGGACGGTGTGGCAGAACATGGTGCGTGGATGCAGAGCCAGCAGTGAGGACTGTGGCCACAACTTCGAACAGCGCATGTGGAATAATTGGAAATAATGTCAATAACAATAATGTACAACTTATTTGACATTCAGAGGACCGTGCATCGTGATATATTCGTATAGTAGAAGCAAACAAGATACACTATTTATCAAGTTTATTTTGGTAAACGACTCTACATGTTTCGGGTAAAATTACTGTCCATCATCAGGAGTCTTGATACTGTATTCACAGCAGTTGGCATTTGTCATTCTAGTTAAGTTGACTGTCGCTAGCAGACAGTCAACATAACTAGTATGACAAATACCTATTGCTGTGAACACAGTATCAAGACTCCTGATGATGGACAGTAAGTCTGTTTGAAACATGCAGAGTTGTATATCAAAATACAGCTGAGAAATAGTGCATCTTGTTGGCTTCTATTATACTAATGCACAACGTGTGAAACAAATAAACAATTATGAAAACGAAACGTAATATTAAAAAAAAAAGCACCGATCACAGAAGTCGGTTCTCGCAGGTTACCTAACTCCTCATTGACGCAGATTTTGATATGAAGGACACGTTCCAACCAATGGTTTCCTGTCTCAGAGAGCCCACTTTGACTTATCTAAAACACCTGAAACTTTGTAAAGCCTATTAATTACACCCCGCATATCGTCGTTGGTAGGACATTTGTTGAGTTCCGTGAAAATATTTGGAGGGAAGTTGCCGGAATTTCCTTATGGGAGGACTGAGGAAAGCCACGAAAAACCCCAATCTAACTGGTGTCCCTACCGAGATTAGAAACAAGACACCTTCCGAATGCAATTCTAGAGCGATGCCGCTGTATCAGCATGCTCGATCTGCAAAATGGTTGTCATGTTGTCATTTGTCCTCAGCGAGTAAATTTTATAGCCTCTGACGAGTGTTAATAACAACAATTTTTTCTTTTTACCTGCGGCGGGTTTCCGTCATTCCAGTGATATTTCTGGTGCCAGCAACTGTCCATCAGTCCGTTCGCCTGTGCGGGTGAAAGTATTAATAAAGGTGTATAATAAATTGAATATTTACAAGCGTTACTAAACTTCAGCTGTATAATTTAATTCCGACCGCCCCCACAGCACTGATGATCATTGTCATGACTGCTTCAATACACTCGGCTGAACACCACCGGCACCGAAATGGTTTTTACTAACAGAATAAAAGATTATACCAAATATTTGTACGACATATGTAAAGAACGATTAAAAAGCTGATTACTGAAGCAGAAAGAGGACAGCATTAAACGGATTAATATGACGGATTATGTATTGGAATGGTTTTGACTGGTTCAAAACACGTTACATCTCTGACATGTTTTGACGTTTTGCTGACCGTGCATCTCAGTATATTTATTTTAGTAATTAACCAACTTGATGCACACAATTTTTGTTTTACAATAAGTTTATATCATGCCTCTACATGTTTCGAGCTAATGTTCTCATCATCAGGAGGTCAAAATTGCATTACACAGCCTCTCTGGTATCATCACACCTATAGGTGTAGGTGTGATGATACCAGAGACTGTATAATGCAATTTTGACCTCCTGATGATGAACACATAGTGCTAGAAACATGTAGAGGCATGAAATAAACTTATTATAAAACAAAAATTTTGTGCATCAAGTTGGTTAATTACTAAGATGAAAAAATCTCTGACATGGCTCGTAGTTCAATGTCCATAACACAGTAATAAGTAACTTTTATTACTTGCTTATTATTGACTACATGTGTTGGTTCCATAGGGATTATTGTGGCGCTTGGTTCTAAGAAGGTGTTCGCATGTGACCCAAAAGTCTGTAGATTTATAAAAATCCTCTTTAGGGATTACAGTTCTATGAATTTCGATATGTCAGTGCCTTTGGCGGACAGCATCCATCCCAATCTCACGACTTTGTCCCTGACACAAGAAACTTGGGCTGTTCCCTGGTCGTGTTGCTCGTTACAGTTTAGGTTGCATGAAATTCCAGGCTGAAGTGTGACAGGATGATGACTTTGCAGGAAACATGCCCAGGCGAGATGCCACGACACTGGCCGGGGATCCTGGGTTTGACCTCAACATCCCCGAGAATTGCACGTTCGAGCCGCCCTTGGAGTTTATCGACCAGGTGACTCTAAGCCCCCCCGAGGGCTACAAGGACGTCGTGCGCCATCATCAACACCTTGCTGGTGAGTACCAGACAACACATAATCCACCGATAATTGCGGTTACTTAATCACATGTAAATGAGGAAAGAAAATGAGGTTCACTCTGTAGGATAGAAAATAACATTGCTAGTTTGGGTCGTTTCATTAAATGTTTCCGACATCTTTCTTCAAAAATGTTATCGTTATACTCGCATAACATAACATATTTATTTTTAACACTAGTAGGTCTAATCGCTACTTAGTAAAGTAAGCATGGACTTTGTTCAAGGTCAACAGTGTTCAGTCCAACTTAAATGAAACTTCGGAAAGAAATTGAAAACTTATCATGCAACTGCTTAGATATTTCAATGCAGGTGGACTGCTCAATACAATATTGATGGTCAGTGACTCTTTATTTATTTCGCCGAGAGCTTTTTCATTACACGTGCTGGTTCAGGAACCGAAAAAATTTTTACAAAGTTTGTAGTCTTATGCTTCAACAAGGGTCCTGCTCTAAAATTATATATATCCCGTTTGTGTTTGTATGTGTTTGTTTATCGAAACTGAGACTTCATCTAAAGAGCGCGTTTTCCCCAAATTAGACTTTATTTAGCACGTGTGTCATTCCGAAATTAGATTTAATCAGACAAATGTACCGCTTAAAATATTAGGCTTTGTATAACAACTGTATTGTTCCATAAAGCTGTGAAATTACGCAATTCAAAACGACGTGTTTTTCTCGAAATAATGGGTACAATGCGAGAGTTTCTGGAAAAAATCTCTGAAATGAGAGGCCACAGAAGGTGACAATCAAGTGAAGGTAAAATGTACTTCTTTCTTGATAGGAGAATTTATTTCATTTTCGACTTAAGTGTTTTGAGACTTGTCGTTATATGCTGATATGCTCGTGATGTATATGTCAGAAAGATTTACATAAATAGCTTCGCAAATGGCAAAGCTGCAGCAGCAGATTTAAGCTTTCGCGACAGCCGATGAAATGTGTGACATCGGACTGGTTGTGGTTGTATAAAACAGTAAGACATTCATCGTACCGGAATTATGCAGCTAGGTAAGCCTGAAAAGCACGTGGTTTTGTCGCACAGCTTCCATTCCTCTTCTCATATTATTTTTCAAAATTTTATTTACTTTTCAACTGAGTTAAGTCAGCAGTGATGCGCAGTAAACGGCTAAGCCTCTGTATTTCATTTCAGACTGTATATTGCCAAGTTTTTTTTTATTCTCGGCACGAAGGAATTGATTTCTTCAATCTTTTCTGTATTCTTCATAGCGTCGTGGATGTGGATAATGTAATACGGGGAGCTCATTACATTTACGGTAGCCATGGGTAGAACGCACTGGGGTGTAACTTACCAAGCGTCTGTTATCGGAAGACACCAGTTCGACAGCCTGCGAAGTTATTCCAGTGGCAAAAAAATATGCACTGAACTCAATGAACTTATCGCATAGAACTAATATATCCTTTCACAGGTAAGTCCTACGTTATTGATCTTAACCATAACCAAGTTCAAGTATTCCGTAGGGCCGATCAGAATTTTAGTGGTGCACCTGTTCGGATAGCGTCACGTCAGTACATTTCTGACTGTCATAAATGTTTGGAATCAGGAGAGTTTATCGTTACGTTGTGGAAATATAACGTCCTTACCTTATCTGGCCTGTAACGTTTGTCACTTAACGAACAGAGGCACCAAAGCGTTCGCGGCAATAGGAATTTACGGTTGCCGGTGGTCACACTTCGCAGACTTGCAATATGTACTGCAGGTATTGCATGTTCACAGAAGGTGCTGAATGTGGCTTGCAGAGGGGCTTCACGTCTAACAAGATCGCTGTTTATTACATGTCGTAATTCCGATGCTGGGAATAAACACACTCTTAATTTCGATGATTTATTACCATGAACATAATGAGCAGCTTAATGATCTGTACTCCTCACCCAATGAGCAGCTTAATGATCTGTACGCCTCACCCAATGAGCAGCTTCATGATCTGTATGCCTCACCCAATATTGTTCGGGTGATAAAATCGAGAAGAATGAGATGGGCGGGGCATGTAGCGCGTATGGGGGAGAGGAGAGGCGTATACAGGGTTCTGGTGGGGAAACCTGAAGGAAAGAGACCACTTGAGAGGTCCAGGCGTAGATGGGAGGATAATATTAAGATAGATCTTCAGGAAGTGGAATGTGCGGGTATCGACAAGATCGAGCTGGCTCAGGATAGGGACAGTTGGCGGGCACTTGTGAGTGCGGTAATGAACCTTCGGGTTCCGTGAAATGCAGGGAATTTCGTGACTAGCTGAAAGCCGGTTAGCTGCTCAAAAAGGACTCTTCTCCATGGAGTGACTAAGTGAGTAAGTAATTAAGTAAGTAAGAAAGTAATTACTATGAACTTAATCCTTTAGTATGTCCCAAAAGTAAAAATCGATTGCGCGGGTTCAGATCAGGCGGGCAACAAAGCCACAATCCCCGGCGTATTACTCTGTCACCAGTAACTCCTTCTAAACATCACGTCGAATTTTTTACGGTGTTGCTTCTGCGATAGCGCAGACGCAGGCGGTTCGTTGCGATAAGTTAGCCGACGTGACAAAAGGTATTTGCTAAATAATCCGAGTGCCGTGTACAGCGTCAGATTATTTTTAGACGACTAACCAACAGTACATTGTAGATAAGATTGCACTAATTGGCAACCAAGCCGAAAGCCCGGTCTGCTCCACATGACATTTCTACCCATTTGTTGCTTTGTTTTGATTTTTAAATCCCTAACACCGAAAATATCTAACCCGGACCCCTGCATTGTGTGTCACTATATAGTAGTACAAACAAGTAAGAGTTCATTCATAAAAATAATGTTAAAATCTATGAGTAAATTTGGCTCAGACTTTTGAGGACAAGGATTATTGATTGATTGATTTGCAATTGGGTTCGGGGCCTCTCAGCCCCGATGCACCTAGGCCTTGATTTAAGGGGCCCTTTGTGCCCCATATCGAATCATGGGAGACCCGTAACCTTATTAAAGTTCTAGATGGTCTCCAAGCCTAAACTCTTAATGTCCTCCGGCTCAAAGAGAAAGGAGCCCAGATACGCGTGTCTGAGGGACGCCAAAGCCTCGCACTCACAAAAAACGTGAGCCGAGGTTTCCCTTGTCACCCCGCACTTCCTGCACAAGGGACTGTCAAGCAGTCTTAGTACGTAAAGATGTCTCCTTAGGGTGTTATGGCCCGTAAGAAGGCCAGTTACAGCCCTGGATTGAGTCCTATTAAAGGTAAAAAATTTAGCCCTGGTACCCAGCCTGGGTCCCAAGGTAAATGCTCGAGCCTGTCTTTGGGTATCACCAAGACCACGCCATTGAGCCCCGTGCTGGGTGACCAACCAGCGACCGAGCCTCTTTTGTAAGTCACGCCTAGAGACACCCAGGGCCGGCTCGGGTCATAGAATTAAACTGCATTATATTTAAAAATTCAGTTCGTCATGCACTTTAATGTACTTGACATTTCCCATTATATATCTTGAATAGAACACACTGTGGGAAACGTCCATAAAGTCAGTGAATTCAAAACGTCATACACCATCACAAGAACTGTGCAGAATAACACTCTGACTGCATTATAAAATCCAAGCACGTAACGCTCTATAGAGAGATGATCGCTGTCTGTTCTGCGAGCATTCTGTAGACATTTTTAGTGTTAAGCGTGGCTGCATGGGCAGTAACAACTGGACTTTAAGGGTTTTAATGAAAACGAACGTGGACCTAACGGGGAGGAAGAACCAGTGCCGACGAGACGGGAGAAGGTTTGGGGGGGGGGGTGACGGTTACAAATTACCGGGGCCCGACAATGTTGCATATGTTTTGTCTTCCTCGGTAGTTTTATTATTACCGATTGTACAAATCCGTATACTCCGGTGTTATAAAAAGCAGTCAGTTAATGCTGTGTGTACAGAAATAGTCACTGTTTATTCTCAGAACTATATAAATAACAGAAATACATTGTGTTTGGGAAGAAGTGAAGCTTCCTGAGTGTTGAACCTGGCGGTACGTAAGGTGACTATTGACCTTCAAGGTTTGATTAGCTTCTCTAGGTTTGATTAATTTGGTAAAAATTTAAGTCAAATATTTGTTAAGTTTACATTTCACGTATTATAATTTTTGTTCATTGAGTTAACACGTGTTACTGATTAACGATACGTAGTGCATCGGATAATACCCATAACACGCTGTAAAACTGACCAAATAATTGCAGTGAAGTAAGAAGAGCGCCACAGTACGATCGAAGGAAGATCCATGTTCAAGGTATTTGTATGATTAATGACAGACAAGCAGAGAATGTCAGTTGAGAATTTTATTGCGTTTTAAACTGCATAAGGTAATTGTTTCGTACTGAGATTACAGTTACAAGGCTGCAGCGACTCGCAGCTTCGCTGAACAGGGATTATCATCGTGGCATGAGCCACAGAGTTGGAACAACCAACACTGTATTGCCAAGTGTAGGCGGGCGGAACATTCATTACGCACAATTTACATTTCCTTGCATCCCTCAGGAACGTGTCGTGTAGATTGGTGGGAATGGGGGAGGAGAAATGTTTGTTGGGATACAACTTATGTCATCTCGAGCTGCGAGCTGAATGAGAACAACGTAATGTCTCATTCAAGCACGTACGCTTAATAGAGGGCGTATATTTAGCTAAAGCACTATTATCTGTACAGCAGTGTTTCGGGTTTTCAAACACTGGTATTTCTTCAACTAAATGAAAGCTCACTTTGATCTAACATATGTTGACGTACTACAGTGTGATGGCAGCGAGAATTCAGTTGCTAGTTTCAGAATTACCGACCATCGGTCAGTTGTTTGGCAGCCAAGCGCGATTCACACTGAACGGTGAATTTTTTTTTCCACAGCGACACCATACATTTTGCTGTGCTGTACACACTTTTTAATACCAGAAACAGTGGCCTGCACTGTAGACCTAAAAGAATCAATTTGAGGCGATCTTTGATAATTTGGATTCATAGAAAAGTCGAAATTTGCCATTAGTAAGTCAGTTTTAAATTGCTTTTGGTTATATGACATTAATGACTGTACATATAATGCCAATAAATAAAAAGCAAATAGTGAGAAGCGTGATGTTATTAGAGCTGTGACTCTGAAGGTCACTGGCTTCTGTAATGTGACATGGCGTCACATCCAAGATGAAGATGTCTTATGAGTTCGACGGCGCTGTGTCCAGCCGCCCTTGGGTTCACACCCCACAGTGCGAGACAGCTGGAGATAGCGAAATGTGGTCTGGATGTTTGGCTACCGATCTAGCCAAAGTGAAAATTGGTAAGAAGGTGACAGGAGCTAAGTGGCCACATGAGCCCATGAAATGGGCGATGTTTGCTGGCTAGCTGGGCAACAGAATATACAGCCTCGTGGTGGTTTTATTCATGTTGCACGTCACAAAACAAACTCAATGCTATACCGATTTACTGTGGGGGGGGGGGGGGCGGGCCCTTTCAGTTTTACCT
>Ga0136643_10009064_pt1 | contig 14607 bp, 13 predicted proteins | sample TergutLab28metaG_FD_96883 | JGI IMG/M metagenome (GOLD analysis project Ga0136643, IMG submission 96883) | Labiotermes labralis P1 segment gut microbial communities from Petit-Saut dam, French Guiana - Lab288 P1 (version 3) (version 3) | ecosystem: Host-associated > Arthropoda: Insects >... | reverse complement strand
TCCATAAAATCGGTGTTAACCCATAGCGTTCCAACAGGTTCCCAGCAACGATCGGTGCGCCGACCGAGGAGAAAATGGTCAATAAAAACGTTACTGAATTGGCTTTTACTAACTCGCCTTCTGGCACGAGCAGCGGCACACTGGCTTCTGCTGACGGGGTAGATACCGCGGTGAGAGTAAATAAAACTAGCGTCAAGGTCGTAGTAATAAAGACAAGATCAAACCCATCAGAGGTGACCGCATAAAGGACCCCTATTCCAGCCATCATTAAGTTGATCGTCACCATTAACTTCCGCTTGCTATACCGATCGGCTAAAACTCCACCAAGCGGTGTTAACAAAATCACAGGAATGGAGGAAATGGTTAGCATGGAACCTAGCAAGACGGCATTCCCCGTTTGTAGAAAGATGTATAAAGGTAAAGCGAAACGTAACATGGCATCGCCAATCATGGAAAATTCCCATCCCATGACGAAGAGGATAAAGTTTTTGTTTAATAGTTTGGTTGCGTTGTTCATTACTAGTCACTCCTAAGTAATACTAATTCGTGCAATGACCAGTATAATCTGTTGTACCCTCTTTGTCCTCTCTTTTGAGATCGGTTTTGGCGAGGTTTGTGAGAAAAAGCAAATTCCCCCAGATGGATCTTAAAACGATGATTTGGGGAAAAAGAGAGGAAAAGAGATCGAAATTTCCCCTAAAACTTCGATTTTAAGCAACTTTGGGGGAAAATCCACTTAAAAATCAGCTAAAATTCCCCCAAATAAGTCAAAAAGAGACCATTTGGGGGAATTCTGATTTTATTATAAAGAAAGCAAAAATAACTGACGCATTAGACAGGCTTTACCTTATAGTTTCTGACACGTTGGACAGATATAAGTGGAGGTGCTACCTGTTTTAATGTAGGTGATCGCATCGGAGCAACTTGGACATGGCTCACCATGGTCGTTGTATGCGATTTGGAAGTCTTCTCCATTAAACGCACGATCTGCATCTAAAAAATCCATCTTACTTCGGTAGTTGTGCGTCGTCTTTAAGATGCTACCGTACAGCCCTTCTACTTCTTCCTCACTCATCTCTGAAATCTTTCGTTGTGGATGTAAACCAGCCTCCCATAAAATATCGTGCATGTACATCCCGCTAAGTCCTCTCACTTTCTTTTGGCTCATCAGAAAGGATTTAATTTGCGTCTTTTTTCCACTTATCATTGATTTGAAATAGTCTAGAGTAAAAGCTTTGTCAAGTACATCGACCGCATCCTCTTCCTCTTGCATAATTTCTTCAAGCTCGCTTTCGCTGGCAAGCCAGAACTGTTCAAACCACCAGAAACGAATGGTATAGCCACTATGATCTGTAAACCGAACTTCAATGTTATGTTTATGCTTTTGCTTCTTGATGGCGTTGTTTTCAAAATAAAAAATATCTGAGCCTAAAACAAAAGATAAAAGGAGGTGCTCACCATTATCCAAGGCAACCGCTAACCATTTGTCGGCATAGTAAATATCTATGACCTTTGCCCCTTTCGTTCTTTCAACATAAGTTTCAACGGATACGTTCAAGGCTTTCCCTTGTGTGAGGAGAATATTTTCCACTGTCTTTCCCATAACAGTTTCTTTCATTTGTGTGGCGATTTTTGCTAATCCAATTAATTCACTCACGACATCCTAGCTCCTTTTTTAGGTGGTAGTTTCGCCTCAAGAATCTTCATCAGATCCGTTAAATCTTGCTCGCTTTCCACGTCAAAGGTCATCGGCCAGCTAGATGGACCAAACTTTTTACGATTTTTCCATGTCTCTTGTAATCTTGGTTGCAGTTCATGCTGGGTTTCTTCCATATGAGGAACCCGCTTATCGGTGATGGCCAATGTGATTTCCAAACCATCCTCCTGAAAAACAAGATCAAATAGCCACGTTTTTTTATGCCAATACCCTTTTTGCCAGCTATCCCAAAATCGCAATTCACTTGTCACATCGTAGCGTTCATTTAACATCTCTTCTAGCTGACCCATCCATGCGTAAGCTACATCACCAATGCAAAATTTTATTAATTCTATGGTTGGTTCGTTTAACTTATCAAGTAAGACCTCTTTTTTTGAAATGTGTTCCATATCGTGCGCTCCTTTCATACTCTTATTCTACTTTATCTCTTCTGGATTTGCTTTTTCGTAACCGACGATAAAAGATTGCCGATCAGCGGGTAGACTTCTTTATTGACTCGGTAAAGTTCCTCAATCTCAAAATGGTCACCAACTAGCACAATTTCAAAGGAATCGGTCTCACGTTTAACAAAGTAGCCCGTTTCTTTAAAGCCATTATTTTGGTAAAATGCTTTTTCTTTAGCTGCTTGAAGAGAATTATCAGACGTTGTATTTTCAATTTCAATTGCAAGAGCAATGCGGTGATTTGGATATAGCCGTTTAAGCGTATCAAACATGGCGCCATCGTATTCTTTTGAAGCCTTGCTATCAACGGTTGCAAAGAATCCGATATAAATTAAGTCATCATGAGTTGAGTAATAGGTGAAGCCAACCCATTTATCTTCATCATAAATGTTGACGAACGATACATTGGGGCGCTTTCTTTTCCACCACAACAGATAGAAGTACGACTTTTCGTTAGCAGGCACCGATTGATTATAAAGTTCTTGGATTAACTTGCGTTCTGTTTTCGTTTGAGTGTTCGTAAACGTTACTTCCATCTTGACCACCTCCTACTTTGCTCGCTTTTTATATTCCATCATTTTATATACGTCATCCAAATCTGTAACACTTCGAACCTCAATCTTGACAGAAAAGTAAGCACCATTAGGCGATTCTTCAAACTTCTCCTTCAACGCTTCGGTAATATCCAACGCTAAAACACCCTCTCGCAGATGGGGTTTATTTGAAAAAATAAAATTTGTTCCAAAGAACCCCGCTTCTGCCCATCCCCAAATGAGCGTCTTTTTCTTGCGAGTGATCTTGGCTAGCCATCCCCCGTCTTTATAGAAACGCCACTCTAGATCCGCTTCAAAATCAGCTAGTTTTTCTACCAGTGTTTTATAGGCGGAAAAACTTTCTCCTAATACCGTACTTAAATTCACATCGTTTGGTTCTGCATGGGGATCTTTTTTAAAATCGATCATCTTCCTTCACCTTTCTTCCTAACTGGTAACCAAAATTCCGTCTCCACATAGTCTTTGATGTGTAGGTTAATATCCGGTCCATCGTCGTACTCGTACCCTGAAGTTGGTAACCATTCTTTCAGAACCCGATAACCATCTGTGAGCTGCCCTTCATCACGGAACATGGCCCACGTATAAGCACCAACCGTATATTCTTCTAGCTTTCCTTCAACCTCTTTAGAGGTGACCACTCCCAATAAGTATTTCCACTCTTCCGTATTTCCATCGGGTATCATCACTTCCAATAACTTAGAAGGTTCATCATCGGCTAAGCTTTTAATCTTTTCCAAGGTACCATTTTCTGTTAATAACTTCCAAAATTGTTCCATCGGCTCTTCCATGTCCGCCATATCACCCGTCATTTCAATGGAAGCCCCCACCACGCGGAAGGGTTCTTTCTTCTCGATTTTAAAATCAAAGGGCTCCACTCCTTTTACAATCATTTGGAACGTAAGAGGTGGGTATGACTTCACCACCACACCATCGTGCTTAACCAGTGACGGTGCCATGCCGTGGACATTTTGAAAGGCTCGGTTGAAAGCCGTTGGCGAACTATAGCCATATTTAAGAGCCACGTCGATGATTTTAGCGTCCCCAGCTTTTAAGTCAGAAACCGCTAGTGACATGCGACGGCGACGAATGTATTCCGATAAAGGGATTCCGGTCATGCAGGCGAAGATCCGTTGAAAATGATAGATACTACAATCCGCCAGTTTGGCAACCTCTTCTGTGTTCAATTTCTCCGTGATATTTTCCTCGATGTAGGCAATTGCCAGATTCATTTTTTCAATCCAATCCATCTTCATCAACTCCTAGTCCCATTATTATAACCGATATCGCTGTTTTCGACCTCTCTTTTTGAATAAAAAGATGAGAGGGATTGCTTTGATGAATCAAAAAATCCGACGGACTTAAACGCCACATCGGAGATTTGCATCTTTTGGTTAGGATGGAGGAAAAATTTTCTATTCTGTTACAAGTGCATAAGCTGAAATTTTACGAATGCGCCAAGAAATGAGTAAACAGATGAGATAAGCGAATAGCACAACACCAAAGGTAACAGCAACTGTCCAAAGGAGTGGAACGGTAAATGCTGTGCGGGTCACACCCATACCACTCATAAGGAGAACAAATAGAGGGTTGAATCCAATATAGCCAATAACTGTACCTACACTAGTACCTATAACAATGATCGGCATCAAACTCATTGAAATTTGGTTCATTAATTGCCACGTTGTAAAGCCAAGTGCCTTTTGAATACCTAGCTCACGACGACGACGGCGAATGATCGTTTTAATCACCATGTACAAAACTAAAGTAATAATTCCGCCGGTTACAACTAAGATCAAAACGGTAACCAAAGCAAACATCCCTTCCACATCGTCCATGGCAACCTCGCTCAACGCTCCTACATCAATAATACTAATTAAAGCACGATCTTCCGCATCACTGATATCCTCAACTAAATCTGCCACATCCACACCTTCTGCAACAATAAGATTGAACTGTGAAAAGATAAAGTCTGGTTTTAAATGATCAAGACCTTCTACTGTCATCATCGCTGAAAGTCCCTGATGTTCAGCGCCTTGAATAACCCCTGTAATCAAATATTCCGCTTCCTGCCCTCCTGCTCTTATAACAATCCAATCACCAACTTCTCTATCCATAGCGCGTAGTGCTGGTAAACCTACAACGATTTCATTATCATGTTGTGGTAGACGACCCGTTGACAAAGGATCATTCTGAAAGTAAGAAAAGTCAGCTACAACCGTTGTTGTAATTAAGACATCATCAGCAAACATTGGCAGAAATTCAGCGCCATATAATTGAGCTACCTGCTCCATCTCTCTTAAATTAGCGAATGCCTCTTGACCATCTGAATCATTATCCACCATGACCATCACATCAGGTAGATTACTCCCAACCATCAATTCAACAAATGCATCTGTATTCACATTAATGTTATAGTACGTCGTGATCCCAATCATAGAAGCGACTAATAAACCTGCACTAATCAATCCGATGGAAAGCACTTGTTTTTTACTTTGCAACAACTGTTTCAGTCCCAACAGTACAACTAAAGAACCCTTATTATGATGTAAAGAAAATGGATTTTTCTTAAAATTATGCGTTGCCAAGCCTCCTCTTAGAGCAATTAACGGATGCAGTTTACTAATTCGTTTTGTTGTCAAATAAGAAAATAGTATAATAAGTGAAACAAGACCAATGATTGTCATAACAATGGATAGCAAACCAATCACAGGGGTCCACGGCAAGCCAGTCGCAGGCTCAATCGTACTAGCAACAGGAGCAATTAAGAAAGACGCTAGTATCATGCCACTTAAACTACCGATAAATGCAAGCAAACCAAATTGTAAAACAATCGACGTGATAATTTGCTGACTACGATACCCTATCGCTTTTAATGTACCAATGTTTGTCATACCTTCCTCAATGCTACTAGTAATTCGAAAACGAACCATAATGATCACAACAATTAAAATGACCAGGGCAAACCCTGCTAATAAAGATGCGATGACTAATGGTATCTGCATTTGAAATTCTTGAGCCAATTCCTGTGTAGCCGGATAAGAAAGGGGAGGGCCAAACGTGGAAACATTGTATATAGTACCAAAAAATTGATGGTTATAATCGTTGACTAATGCTTGAATATCAGCGTCATCATTCATTCTAGTGGATAACAAATTAAAATGATGATTCGGAAACTGTGCTTCGAGGATCAAAAACATTTCAGAAGAGACATGAACGCGCACATCATGTCCACCAAACATAATATCCTCTGTACTTCCTGCCACTGTAAACTCCAAACGCTCTCCTAATAGATCTAATACAACCTGATCACCTAATTCAAAACCACCCGTTAGGAAAAGTCTATGAGGCAAGTAAATAGCATCGTCAACTAAAGGTAAATAATCTCCAACTAGTGTCAATGGATTCATTTTCCCATCATTCGTTCCGTCTACAAATAACATCGGGGCACCTCTTAGAACATCGCTGATGTAATAGCCCCCTAAACCTCCAACAAACATTTGTGTTTCCATTTCAATGACCCCATCAAATCCTTCGAGAAATTCAAAACGGTCATTATTTGATGCATTTCTTTCCTCAATTGCAACTACATGCGGTGTATAAAGCTCCTCGGCACGCTGAGTGATAAAATCACTTAGCCCTGTGAGAATAACTATACCTAAGCTTAGAAACAGTGTTGCTAAAAAGATCATTAATACCACACTTACTGCCTGCCCCTTATTTTTGCGCAAATTCGCTAAGGTTAACATCCAAATATTCCTCATGATTACCACCCCATTTCTGCTAAAAACCCATTCAGCTTAGCAGTCCTTTCAGTGTTGCCACTTTCATATTTCCCTAGCTGACATTCTCCATGGATCACACCATCACGAAGATATAAAACACGATCTGCACGTCTAGCTGACTTTAAATCATGTGTTACCATGACAATACTTTGTCCCTGTGCATTAACCTCAGTCAAAGCATCAAGGACAGCCTTCCCATTAGCAGAATTTAATGCACCTGTTGGCTCATCAGCAAAGACAATCTTCGGATTGTTGATAAGAGCACGGGCAATTCCCGCACGTTGCGCCTCTCCACCTGAAACTTGTGTTACAAATTTGCCCCATGTTTCTTTCTGCAAATTGAATCGCTCTAACAATTCCTTTGCACGGCTGGTCACTTCTTTGCGATTCTTGCTGATCAACAACCCAGCTGTTAAAATATTATCTAATATGCTCATATTATCCAGTAAATAAGTCTGCTGGAAGACAAATCCACAGTTATCACGTCTAAACACTGCTAATTTGTCATTTGATAACCCACTAATCTCTTTTCCAGAAAAGCTCACCTGTCCTAAAGTTGGTGCATCCATGCCTGATAACGCATAGAGCAACGTTGACTTCCCAGCCCCAGAAGGTCCCATAATAACCGTGAAATCTCCCTCATAAATCTCCATATCCAAATTCTTTAATATATGTTGTTGCACCCCACCATTTGAAAATGTCTTACATAACTTATCCGTTTTTAAAATCGCCTTTTTCATTTTTCATTCACCTCTAAATTTTCTCACTCTTAACGTACTTCTATCATACCTCATTTAACCTTACCTGTCTTTAACTCAACCTTAACTAATCTTAACTGTTCCTGAACAGATGCTTAAATGAGATAGCATAGAAAAAGCACATCGGTCGTGATGTGCTAGCGTTGCTTTATACGGATGGCTATTCCCTATTTCTTATTTCGTCCTGAGAGCAGTGACTCATTATCCAGCTAATTTTAACTTCACCGTGACAATGAAGCCATCCTCACAATTTTCACAACTAATCTCCCCTGCCATCTCTTCCATAAAATACCTAGCTAAATAAAGTCCTAATCCATAACCAACGGCTTTGTTCGCACCCTCGGCACGGTAAAACTTATTAAATAATAGCACCAACGATTCTTCCGCTACCCCAGCACCGAAATCTTGAATGTTGATCACGAGAAAATCACCTTCAAGTACCGATTCGATGGAAATATCTGTATTAGCATACTTATAAGAATTACTGATCACATTATCAAACACCTGCTGCAAACGCATGGCATCTGCCCTTACTAAACAGCTAGGCACTTTAAGGGCTACGATTCGATCTTCGTAATCCGCTTGATGAATCAGTGCCTCTACTTCTACACTACTTATTTCCCCTGGCTCAACCACAAGCACTTGCAACTCTTCAAGGGTCGCATGAAACATATCCGTAATTAACGTGTTAATTTGCTCACATTTTCCTTGAACCGCCTGAATTCGCTTCAGGTCTCCCTCGTCTTCCGTTTTTAACAGCATTAAATCCATCGCTGATTGGATCGATGCAATAGGCGTTTTGATATCATGAGAAAGGGATGCAACCAATTCTTTCTTACTCCTGTTCGCCAACATCTCATTTTCTTTCGCCAATCGCAATTCTTCTCGCATTAAATCAAAACTTTCCGTAAAAGCCCCAAATAAATTATCTCGATCCATTTCTAATGGCACATTTAAATTCCCAGTGGCAACCTGCCCAGCAAAGTGTTGTAACTTTTTAAAGGGTCTGACAAGTTTAACGTCTGCATATGAGTACAACAAAATCCCTACTAACGCAAAGCTCCCCATAAAAATGTACAAGAAAGTCTGCAAGACAGCATCCCGATTTTGGCGTAGGGCATCCATCTCATGAAAAGCCTCATCCAATCCATTAGCAAGAACATCCACTACTTCGCGCACATCTTCTATTTCCATAGCATTTCTGACAGCATCGTTAATCAACACTGTATTTGGTGGTGTTGGTTCATTGGTAAAGGTAAAAAAAGCAATAATAAACCCAACTGCTGTTAACACCATCATTAAGGCTAGGAGCTTTTTCATGAAGACACCTCAAACACATATCCTGTCCCACGTACAGTTTTAATGAACTTAGGTGCATTAGGATTTTCCTCAATTTTTTCTCGTAAGCGTCGAACATGAACGTTTAAGGTATTATCCTCAGAAAAGGCATCTTCCCAGACGTTTCTAAAAAATTCATCTTTCGGTATGACACGGTTTTTATTTTTAACAAAATAAGCTAGGAGCTTATACTCCATGGCCTTCAATGTCACCTGTTCATCTTTCACGAATACACTGCTCTGATTAAAATCAATCCGCAAGTGCTCAGCTATAAATACCTCCATATCAAGCGTCGGTGTTTTATAACGCTTTAAAACAGCCTTCACCTTGGCAAGCAAAATAGAAAGTGGATAGGGCTTTTTGATATAGTCGTCACCACCAATATTAAGTGCCAATAACATATCGTCATCGCTTGTGCGTGCACTAATAAACAAAATAGGAACGCTGGTTATTTTTCTTAAATGCTTACATAAATCAAAACCTGAAGAATCTCCTAGATTAATATCTAGTAAAATCAAATCCGTCTCGTGTTCTTTTAAAAAGGCCAGACAACTTTTCTCATCCACTACCCACGCTGTTTTCACGTCAAACATTTCAAAATATTCACGGGTATTCTCAGATAGCATCTCTTCGTCGTCTACAATTAAACAATCGTACTTCATCTCTTTTCTCCTTTTCGATACATGATAAAGATCGTTCACCAAATAAGGCATGGCTCCTAACATGTATACCATCACGATCTATTATAATGGTGTCATAAAAAAAGTCAATGCATCTAGAAATTTACGAACTTCTTTCAGGCATTGACCTCTTATTACAACCTCTAAAAATCAAATCCACTCCAATCAATAAACCCAGTGACCACAATTTTATGCCTTATGTTGAGACTACATCTATTATTACTCTGCCTTATTCATCAAATCAAACACACAGCTCCCACATTTCGGACAACCAACTGATTTTAACTGCTCAATCGTTCTGAAATGTGTCTTATCCTGGGTTGACATCACGATCATTTCCCCGCATGATTTACATTGATAACGTCTCTCTAAAGGTTTTATTTCTCGAGTATAAATCGGGTTTTCGTATTCGCAATCGGGAGCGATCAAAGATTTTGTCCCTTCAGTCGACTCCAAAATAAACATTTGACTGCGGCTTCCAAGTAATGAAGCGCCGTGGTATTCATTAAAAGAGTCAACGATGGCTTTAATTGACAGCTCATGACGAATGATTTCTTGTTGAACTTTAAAATTTTCTTCCAATGGTTTTTTCCCAAAGGATAAAAAGACGTTGTTCCCTTTTTCCTTCTTCAACGCGTCAATCCCTCTGGATAGAAAAAGCGCCATGCCATCGTGGGTATAAGGTGGATCGGTAAAAAAGCAATCAAAAGCAGTTAAAAATTTCGCTGGAAGTGGCTGTTTTAGGTTAAGCGCATAGCATTCAATGGCAAACTCCTGTTGCTCTCCAACCTCAGAAATGTAAGCCAATATGCTCGGATCTACATCTACAACGACAATTCGAGCTTTAGCTTGTGTAGACTCAGGGAATAGATCACGCAACAAGAACGAGAGTGCAAGACTAACAAGATCATCGTCTCCCACACATAAAACCGATTTGCCAATCAAGGAGAAGTTTTCCAAGCATAAAACCGCCCTTTTTACTGCTGTTTTAGCCGTACCAAAGGCTTGATCCAGTGTAACGTTCACTTGAGGACGCCCGTCATATACGTGTGCAATCCTCTGCTCGAGTTTGTTAATGTAACGATTTTTAAACCCTCGATTAAAAAGTAAATTCTTATACAGTTCCACGTCAATTCCTTCGTAATTCAGCTCTATGTGAACGAAATGTAAGCCAGCTTCTGTTAAAGCAATCCCTGCTTTTTCTACAAAGAGACCTAGCTTCATCCCTTCTTTCTTAATCGCTGTCACAACTGGAACAGGAAGCATTAATTCCTGCGCCAATGATTTGGTTGATAAGTTCTGATGCAAGTAGACGTAGATGAAAAATTTCTCGATGGTTTTACTACTTTCTTTTAGTTTTACACGTGTGGCAATTTCATTGATAACGTTCATTTTAAATCTCTCTCTTTTTTCATGATAACCTCACTTTAAACTATGCCCCAGGGGCAGGGTCAATGTAAATGTTTCATTTCAAAAGAAAAACTTACTGCGTGAAAACATCAGTAAGTCAACGGTCATTTTCAATTTTTAAGGTAACCCAAGTGCCCGTATTTCCATTCGAAACTGTTCTAATTCCAATTGTTCCGATACCACTTCAAAACGTTCTGATACCAGCATCCGCTCAATAGCAATCACGTTTTTAGTGGCTTCAAAAATTTCTGGGAACAGTTGTGGTGCTCGTTCTAATTGAGAGGCTTCATTCATCACTTGAATGCAGTGATATTCTCCTGCTGGAACGACCTTGACATTTTTCATCTCTGGCACTTTGTAAGGAAGCTCCATAAACAAATATCGCTTGATCTCTTTCTCACTAAACGCATAATAGACCCCCCATTCTTGGGTCTCAAAACGATCACTTTTCAGATGTTTTCTAACCTCATCTTGCATTCTTGTCGCTGTTCGAATGGATTCAGCTTCACCTAATGTGGGATCATGAGGTTCGAGATAGAAATACTTCTCCTTCAGGTCAACCGTATATTTTTCATTGGACTCATGGTCTTTTACAAGCTGAAGTTCTTGCTCTGAGGATTCAATAAATCGGATTCCTTCTTCAATCCGGGCGATCTTCTCATAAGCAATTTGCTTACCATAAGCGAGCACTTGCTCGTAATCAAGATGCCCTTCTTGATTCATAAAATCATGTAGCATCTTCAACGGAATATCAAGCTCGACACAGTAGCGGATCAGCCAAATCAAATTCATCTGATGAGCAGAATAATAGCGATACCCCGCCTCAGAATTTTGGACGGGTTTTAGTAAACCCATTCGTTCATAGTAGCGAAGAGATTTCAAACTACAATCGGCAAGTTTCGCCATTTCGCTAATGGTTAACAAATCCTTCTTCAAAGCTTCCCACACTCCCTATCTCACCAAATGTTTTCGTTCTTAATAAAAAGACCATTCTACTCCAAAATATCAGCTAACGTGTGGGCAATGGCCTCATACTCCCAACCAGCCAGAGTTCTCATATCTAACTCACATTTGTCGTTTCTAATTTTAGCAACGATTGGGATCGGTGCCTGTCGTAGGCTTTCTACCAGTTGATTGATGCTCATGTTATGAGGTGAAATCGCAACGGCTTTAGATGGGATTTCCTCACCTGGGTAAGAACCTCCTCCCACTTGTGACGCACTATCCACAATTTCTATCGTTATCTTATGGGCTAATGGCTTCAGTTTTCCAGCTAATTGCTGTGCCTTTTCTTGTAACGCTTCGATCGTTGTGGTTAACATCTTCAATGTTGGAATATTAGCGATGGCTTGCTCCTCGTCGTAATACAGCCTTAGGGTTGCTTCCAGTGTAGCCATGGTCATCTTATCCACCCGGAGGGCTCGCGTTAGTTGATGTTTCTTCATGGCATCGATGTAGGTTTTCTTTCCTACAATAATCCCTGCTTGAGGGCCACCAAGAACTTTATCGCCACTAAAGGTCACAACATCAGCACCTGCTGCCAAACTTGCCTGAACCGTCCATTCGAAAGGATAGCCGTATTTTTGCAGATCGATCAGCATCCCACTTCCCATGTCGTGGATTAAAGGTAGATCGTGCTTTTGGGCTAGGTCAGCCAGCTCCGGAATGTCAATGCTCTTTGTAAAGCCAAGCACCTTATAATTGCTGGTATGCACCTTTAAAATTCCCGCCGTTTCTTCAGGCACAATGGCATTTTCATAATCACGGGCATGGGTTTTATTGGTCGTTCCCACTTCTTTTAGGCGACAACCGGACAGCTCAATGATTTCCGGGATCCGAAAGGATCCGCCAATCTCAACCAACTCCCCACGAGAAACGATCACCTCCCCTCCCTTTGCTAAGGCGCTTAGTGCCAACATCACGGCAGCCGCATTGTTATTCACAACCAAGGCTGCTTCGGCACCGGTCAAATCACAAATCACCGACTCCAAATGTTGATAGCGGCTCCCTCGACCACCACTTTCTAGGTCATATTCCAAGTTAGAAAAAGAGAACGCCGCCTGATCTAACGCATCTTTTACCATTGGGCTTAACTTGGCACGACCTAAATTGGTATGGATTACTGTTCCTGTCGCATTAATGGTCTCTTTTAAAGAAGGAGCAAACTTGACTTCCAAAAGCTCACGTGCCACTTGAAGAAAGCTCTCATGAGAATCGTCTGAAAATTCTCCCTTGCGATAAGCTTCAATGGCCCTCCGGGTCGCCTCTACAACGGCTTCTCGGGCGAAGTCAGAGACTAGCCGCCCTCCCTCTTCTGATTGCAACAACACGTTAACCGATGGAATGTTCTTAAATCGATCGTTATTTCCCATGATTACACCAACTCCTTTGCTAACTGCTTTAACACACCAATGGCGTACTCAACTTCTTCTAACGTATTAAAGGTTGAAAAACTAAAGCGAACCATCCCCTGATCCACTGTGCCAAAATGCTGGTGAAGCAATGGCGCACAATGGGATCCAGAGCGTACTAAAATATCACATTCTTCATCTAACCATTCGCTCACTTCCGCAGAATCTAAACCTTTGATGTTAAGAGCAACCACCCCAGAATGAAGGCTAGGCTTCCCACTATAAACGTGAACGTGTTCCATCTGACTCACGGCTTCATAAAACAACCGGGTTAACTCATGAACGTGTTTAAATAACTTAGACGTTTCTTTTTCCAACACGTATTCTACCCCAGCACGCAGACCAGCTAAACTGTGGGCATTGGGGGTCCCTGCTTCCAACCGCTCTGGCATTTGCTGAGGTTGCTCTTTAGAAAAGGTATTGGCCCCACTTCCTCCACTTAAGAACGAACGAACCTCCACCTCTTTCTTCACACACATACCACCAGTTCCTTGTGGTCCATACAAACTTTTATGACCGGTGAAGCAAAACACATCCACACCAAGTTCATCTAAATCAATGTCGATAAGCCCCGTTGTTTGAGCACCATCGACAACAAGTAACAACTCATGCTTCTTGCAAAAGTTACTGATCCACTTTAAATCGGTCATCTGTCCCGTCACGTTTGACGCATGAGTTATGACAACCGCCTTCGTTTCAGGACGCAACAGCTGCTCAAACTGCTCGTACAACAAGACGTCCGTTTCCGATACGCAGCTTACAAAATCAAGGTTAATCCCTATTTCTTCCATCTCATACAACGGCCGTAACACAGAGTTGTGTTCCAAAATGGTGGTGATCACATGATCTCCTGCTTGAAATAACCCTTTGATGGCAATGTTCAATGCCTCGGTTACGTTCTTCGTTAACACCACATCGTAATTGGTAGCACCGAGAAGTTTAGCCATAGCAGAACGCGTTTCATAAACCACACGGCTTCCCGCGATACTGGCTCGATGCCCCCCCCGACCAGGGTTGCCAATGGAATCGGACGTTAATGCTTCGTACATCGCATCGGCCACTACTTTCGGCTTCTTTAGCGACGTTGCCGCTTGATCAAAATAATACATGGGATGCCTCCTTTTCCCCTAAAGCTACATTTTTTTGGAAAAACGGGGGTATTTTTACCCCAAACTGTCATATTCTCATTTAATTAGGGGAAATTTTACCCTTGAAATGGCTAATTTTTATCCAGAAGCAGATAAGTTTGTACCCAAAAGGGTATTTTCCACTATCTCAGAACCTGACTTTTTACCACCAAAGGGGTGTTTTTTCACCCCTAGGTAGGCTATTTTCTCTTAAAAGGGGTGTTTTTTCACCCCAAGCAGACCATTTCGCATGAAAGGGGGTGTTTTAAATCTGAATCCTACCCTAACACCCGCCAATTCTCAACCCGTCGTGTGATCTTATGCTTATCCATGTATTCCAGCATAATCATGGCAAACTTCCGGCTGGTATCCAGCATGTCCCTAAAT
>Ga0136643_10009062_pt1 | contig 14611 bp, 8 predicted proteins | sample TergutLab28metaG_FD_96883 | JGI IMG/M metagenome (GOLD analysis project Ga0136643, IMG submission 96883) | Labiotermes labralis P1 segment gut microbial communities from Petit-Saut dam, French Guiana - Lab288 P1 (version 3) (version 3) | ecosystem: Host-associated > Arthropoda: Insects >... | reverse complement strand
GCTTATGCTTATGCTTATGCTTATGCTTATGCTGATCCATTTGAACGATTTCCGCCCTGATGGCTGTAAGCGTTGCTGTTTCGGTGTTGACTTCGTGAGAAAACTTGTCTAGAATATATGAACTAAAATTTTAATGTGAAATTTTACTTCTTGGGGTCAATAGGAGACTAAAAATTGAGATTTTGGTCTAATTGACTAAGTTCTTTTATTGACGTATGCTTGTAACGAAATGGTTTTGGCTTTAAAGCGACAGAATAAGCAAAGCTACTGTTAGAAATTGTGAGTGTATGTGTTTGCTTGTTTGTGTGTGTGTGTGTGTGTGTGTGTGTGTGTGGTACTAACCGGCGATTTATCTATATTTTTCATAAGGAAGGTATTCACAAATATAAATCTAATACTTTCCGTAGGCACCAACTAAATTTTATAAATGCATGTATCTATACAGAATACCATCTAAAAGACGAATAGATCTGTTTTCTCATTATTGATAACGATGGTCAATCCAGGCTTATCACAAAAGAAATCTAAGATTTTCCATTCAAGACGTACAAGTATTAGAAAACTCCAGGCAAAAAACGGTGAAGACATTCCACGTTTTCAAAAAGAAAAGCTTAAAATAGTTTCAGAAAGATAAATCAAACACTACTGTTTACTTTGCAGAAATTTTACCTATACTGTCTCATTTAACGAATTCCTGGGTTCACTTAATTGTCATCATGTTATAAACGGTTATTACAACCGAATACCTTCAGTAAATGTTAGTGTTCCCATGTTAGGCCTGAAGGTTACTTTGGTATAAATCTGAAACACGTGGCCATACATTTTTATTTGTTTCAGTAAATTATGTCAACTGAAAAATCCCATTTATTGCGTTTTATCTTATGATTATTGATTTCATAAAGTACCGTGAATAATATCAGTATTCCTTTTTCACTCTTTGTTCATTCTTTCTTGGATTAAATATGTCAATTTTTCCGAGGAATCTCTTCCAACATATTCTTAATCTATAGGCCTATACTCACTTGAGAATAAGAGTTAAATGTTCACACTTAAGTAAAGCAAGCAAAAATTGAAATTTTAATTATTTCAGTCTTTAGACTTCCACAGAGGAGACGCGATGATTTTGAGGTAGAAGTTACACAGCGCAGAATCCCGAAGATTTGGTTTTCTATTTGCCCTCTCATTACTATGCTTATAACTTATGACATCACTGTTACTATTTCGAAATATTCTGTACTTAATGACTCTTCTTCCATCTTACAAATGCAAAACTTGTGAAAATTAACTGTAGCCCGTGTTTTTAACAGTTTGTTTCCTATTCTTCTTCTGTCTAAGGCGGTCAGCAGACAAACAACTTAGTTGCATACTAAGATGATGTCAACTGATTCACTGTTTAATTATTAATCACGACGAAGGTTCTTCGAGTGGAACCTGGAAGGTGAGGCCATACATAGCTCAAACTCGTGTAAAATCTCCTCCGTACTGTAAGTTCTGCACTTTTTGACCTTTAGAAGGTAGTTTTCACGTTTCATCGCCTGAAATTAGCAGGCTCTATTACAGCACCTCGAAAGAGAATGTGCGGAATGTACGAGAAAGTTAAAGTTTTCAAACAAAGGGCTTTTTGTGACAGTGTAGCTGGACTCGAAAAGTCCATACTGTATTTTATGTAAAGGTAATTTTGTTTAATATTAGAGCAAACGTTTTGGTAAATACTTTGTTATTTGTGCTAATCGAGAAGTGAAAAATATTTAATTGGTTTTCTTTCCTTATCTTTGTCTTATCCTTATCGTTATGTTTAAATTCATAAAATTATTTATTTCATGAAGTTATTCATATTTGTTGATAAATGAAAAGTTTCAATATGTTCAGTCACTCAGAGCAGCTACTCTTTCAAGGTACCTCGTGCATAACCTTCCAGTCTACTGTGTTTTTTACTCGCCTTTTCAAAATATTCCCTCTTTTTGTGCAAATTGTAGATCCACTGTTTTCCCTCTTGAATTCCATCACGAAATCCTATCAACGTTGTAGTATACTATGGCCAATTCCGGTGTCTGCGCGGTCTATGGCGCAGGTCTGCTGCTGCTCCCTTGCTGGGATTACGGGTTCGATTCCCGTCGGTGGCATGGATGTCTGTCTCTTGTGTGTGTTGTCAGGTATAGGTTTCTGCGTCAGGCTGGTCACTCGTCCAGAGGTGTCCTACCGAGTGTGGTGTCTGAGTGTGATCGCGAAGCTTCTAAAATAGGGAGACCCTTGACCCACTAGGGGTTGTTGTGTCACGGACGAAAAAAAAGCTTGCAGATTACGAAGCCACTTCTTATACAGACCTCTCCTTCGCAATGTTATGTTTTCTTCCTTCTTGCACCCATATACTCTGATCAGTGTCTGTTCCTGTACTCAGGTTAAGGGGTTTGGAGGGGCCCGCTGTAGAGGGTCAAATAGAGACATTATCAAAGACTGTAAAACATGTATTACCTATATACGCCTAGTAGCAGTTACTAACCAGCGAAAAATTAGGCAATATGCAGTAAAACTACAACAAACATAATGGGAATACTGAAAAAGGACTGAGGCTACGACAGAAACGCAACTTGAAATTAGGACAACCAGAGCCAAACCAAACAAGACCAAACCGGACAGTAATCCTAGCCACAGAGGATACTGGGGAAAAAATTCTAAATTAACACGGTGTACAATATCTGTCTGCTGACAGCGGCTTGTATGGAAGAAAAATGGAAGCCGCTAATGTAATTAAGGCCGGACCCGATGAACGTGCGTTCTATAGGTTTGCGGTCTTTTAATTGCTGGGGTCTTAGGGTCGGATACCGCTGAGGTCTTGAATTTTCGTCTTTTGTGTTTTTTGTGTGGTAGCTTACGTAACGGCCACTGCGACAAGCTGATGGCTTATTCAGAGACGTTTTGCCGTGCGCGTGTGTGTGTGTGTGTGGGGGGGAGTATTTAGTTGTGCGTGATCTAGAAGCTTCTATAATGAGGCGGCCTAGGCCCGTTTTAGGCTACAGCACCACAGAAAAAGAAAGATATATGAAAGAACATGGCCAGAACCCATCAAACTTCATCGGCGTTCCTTTTTTACTTGCTTATCTCCTACATTTCAACGAATTCATATAGGCGAAATTTTCACACAGTTTTTGTCGATTGGATTTATCAGAGAAATACAAGAAATTGGCGTCATTTTTTTGTATTTCCTGTAACTCATGTTAATTTCAAATGCTGTATTATGGTTTTATTATACCGTACTCGATTGCTCATTCATAAAGAAGTTGAGTCAGTTTAGATTATCCTAGCAGACGCCCTTTGAGCTTTGCTTACATTTCTAAGAAGAGTCTAAACAGAGAGGCATGCTTATGAAGTTCATCAAATGCTTTGTAATAGATACATGATTTTAGGGATTAAATGTAGGAGTATATTTCTGCGACAAATCCTGGTAGTTCATAAACAGAAGCGGTTCACTGACATACATCGTCCGGTAATTGAGACAGGCTCTTCTTATTGGACTTACTTGAGTGGTTTCTTCTCTACAATTTCATCTGGGGATGAGAACAGATGAAGATTTATAAACTTTGGATTTCTGCGGGACTTAAAATTACGAGAGCTTTACTGCTAAAGACTAGTCTTTTGGGATATTATGTCCAGTCCGCTGGTAAGTGACTGACGTTCAGAAGGATCTAGAAGCATTCCGCCTTCTCTTCTAATGGGGCAGCGCGGAGTCCCTGTGCACCTGTCGTGTCACGTGACATTGGTGACATGCCACCTAAAACGTTTTAAGTATGGGACTTCCCCACTTCAAGCACAGAGCGGCACGCTTCTTGTACAGGTTCGCAGGCATTTTCGCTCGTCCTATACTTCGAATAAGAGAGAAAAAAAGCTGAGTCCTAAAACCAAATAATCCTAATTTTTATGTGCAGTTGTTACCGCACTCTGGAAATGACGTTTAATTCATGTCTCCGTTAAAGTGAGAGGCAAATTAAGCTAAATTTAAAATTTTGAAAACTTTAATTTAAGAAAATATTTCTCTCATACTTTGACTTATGTTCTCTCATATCGCGTTTAACTAGTTTTTCTTCAGACATTGATGAAGTGTCTAGTATAAAGAAAGGGAGGTTACCATACGTGTTTCATTGCCAAGATAAGATTGAACCTCTTTAATCCGCTCACGCTTTTCGTGTTTCTCGGTTAACCAACGTTACTCGTTATTGTGCGTTGTCTCTAGTATCTTCTGTTGTTATCCGTGCAACGCTGATTCATCCATTTTCAGCTTTCGTCTCCCAAACTCCCTCTTTCTCTTTCTACCCTATCCATGTCTTTTGTCTCCAGTCTCCTCTCGTACAAACCGCAATAGCCTCATGAATAGGTACTCAGTACCTTAAAGCTTTCAACAATTCACCAGGGCAGACGCACAGAAGAAAATAAAAAACAGTGAGCTAAATACCTGGTATAGTCTTTACGTCCGTTTTCGTTGCCCCAAGTGTCTGCAGTGTTGAAGCGTTGATTTGATGCAGTCTTCAGGGCTCTGAAAAAAAATGCTTCCTTCTGACGCCTATTCTGAGATGCAAGCACGAGAGTAGGTGGCTGCAAGACTTAAACCAATGAAATTAAATTAGTTTCTGTTGTTGCTGTTGCAGCTACTGCTGTGGGCTATTCCGTATATCGTATGTCCCAAGATTTATCATAAACATTTTGTTAAAAATCAATTTTTCCAAGAGATAATTGTGTTTGCAAAAGTGATAAATTTACGGCAAAAGCTGTGAACGTAATGCAATGATCAGTAGTTTTATGTTCTAAGATTCAGTATTTAAAGAGAGACTTGGAGAGGGGCTGAACTGTGTGCGGGTATGCCAAGACGCAGTAATGCAGTGTTGCTCTCTGAAGACAGCCAAGTTCAGGCTAAAGTTCTGTGAGTGTCCCAACGCTCGGATCTACAAGCTGTATCAATTCACCCACTTTTTTTATCCTTCTGTAAATACTGGCTTGTTAATCCCACAAAGAGTGCAGTTTTTCTGGTCCGCAACAATAACATGCATCACGAAATCACCTACCACTTGAGTAGAAAGGCTCTTTCTTGTTTGGCAGATATGATCACAAACGAAAACGTCGAATTCCTGGACTTAATAATACTGTCTTGATTAAGAAGCAAATGTATATTTTTTGAAATTATTCTTCAAACAAAAAAATTCTTCCTTAATTGAAAGGCAGTAATTAGACAGAATTCACATAATTCGTAACGTACTTGTACAAAGAAATATATATATATATATTTATATAGCGCCAACTCAGATGGACATTGACGCTTGTTTCTTAAATTAGATACGAACCGTAACCTATAACTATCCTGTGGCCTCACTGTCTATAAATCGTAACAAAAGAAGATAAATTCATGTTGGATCTACACGAAACCTAAATCTGTGATTATCACTGTTAGGAATTTTGTTTAATGAACAAAACATGAACGTCATGAGAAATGTTAAGACACTGCGACATAATTCTTTCTGTGTGTATAGTCAATCGGTCATGATAATTATGGTGAAGATGATCGTCATTGTTATCATCATTTAAAAGGCTACATGATGTCATAACCCAGAAGATAAGAACATGAATCTTCGCCACCATCAAACCCCAGACCTCATATATTGTCATCGGGGATTAAGCCTTTGTCCTTTTCGTTTACAAGGATTAAAACTTTTCCTTTTACAAGTCTGTTCTAAATCGTTCTCACTGTGGCACTCTACCCTCAGGATTACTTGGTTTCTGGACTTTTTCATCATGTGGCCTTCTGAAGGGAACACAGCTTACAGCGAGAGCAGCTCTTTGTGTAGGAAACAGAGAAGCACTGTAGGCGACTCTAACCCTTTAGCCTGAAGATAGGAACATATCCATTTTCCGAAATGTATTCGTTTTTCTACATTAAAATACCGACAAAACTCAAAACACTATAATCCAAAGTGTTCATTTAATCTCAGACACTCTTGGCATTTTGTTTCATTTGTTTTACCCTGATAAAGAAGAATGGGCATTTTGTGTCGGCGTTTTGGGTGGTGATATGTGAATCTCTTGATAACCTCTGTTGTTGTAGGTGTGTCGTGGGCATATTAATTACGCACGCTTCTCATTTACCTTTATTCTAGTCTCAAACAAACACGTGCGTGCCCTAAACAGTTATGTCGGTGTCAATTAACTTTGCGCATGCAGGATTTTGTATTGTATAAATTCCAAGACAACGCTGCATATTTTGCACTCTGAAGGATCTCTTTCACAATATTTCTGTAAGCACAGCTGTCAACATTAACAACCCACTCTGTATCGTAGTTCTTTCTATTTCTCACCTTCAATATGTAACAGATTGTAACTTATTTTAAGACCTCTCCTCATTTATTGTTAATATTGTTTTGGGGAGGGGGGTGAGGGGGTGGTGGGTTGCTCTACCGCTTGACAGAGAGCTATGTTGCCAGCATTTTGAATGAATTTTCAGCCTCCAGCTTCGCTTCTGTATGTGGAAGCCGCAAATTTCTTCGTTATGTTAGCAAACCAGCCCACTGCCAAGTGTTTAAAATTGCCTGACAGGATAACTATTAACCACCTGAAACGGTACTTTTGCAGTAGGACAACCGATAAAAGGCGGACCGAATCAAGGAAGGGGTTATAAATTTAACCTTTGGTCCAAAGCGTTTAGAACAATAAGGGGACCCACTTAGCTTCCTGTTCAATAGATAACTAGAGCTCCCGGTTCGTGGTTTGACCAGGCACCAGTATCTGATAAAGAGATTTAGAACGCGTGGGGCTTGAAGCCACCCGTTCCGGATTCGAACGCGGGAACAGAAGTCCTTGAGATGTAACGGGTTTATTTAAAACTCTTATGAATTTTTTGGGGGGTTTGCTTAGGCAAGTCAACGTCCGTTCTGCTCACTCAGCTAATTCCGTCCTTGGGCTGTCCGCTTACCAATCGTTATTGAAGGTGTGCGGGAATCGTAATACAGAATGGATGTCAGGTGGCCAACAGAGTAACTGACGCTTGTGGTGAAAGCTTTATCCACTGGATCATTTCGGAAATAACAAGGCAGCGAGCAGGACTTAAGTTTGAGTGCTCTGGTGAACATTAAGTAGTTCGACTACAACACAAAGAGCTGTTTTCTCTAACTTCGAATTGGCGCATCTTCCCTGTCGTCTCTATTCCCCTCCGAACGATATTCCTGTGACAAGGAGGATCACTAGAAAGGCAGGGTACAGGCTGTACGGATGCTCTGATGCATGCCTTCATAACATGGCGCTCAACTGAGTAATTAAACATTTAGCATTATGTACTTAGCACGAGGAATTCTGTGCTTCATCCTCGCATGTGTTATTGCTTGGACTTATTTTAAACACAAATATACACATCTTTCTTTCAGTTGCGTCAGATCCTTTTTTGACGCGGCTGGGGCGCGTTAAATGAAGCCCTCCTACGTGTACTGGTCTCTTGTATTTTCTTACGCTACGACTTGTAATATTTCTCATTAGAGGAGCTTAAAAATTCTTTCTGTATATAAGCTGCTGGTAGAATATAAAAGAATTCATCAGCAAGGCCGTATCAAAGTAAACATTTCTTGCATTTTTTTGGTCGCTTTTTTTGTAAGTCCAGTTTCTTCACAGTAGTGACTAAAGAAATTACTCCAGGCTTACGCTCTTTGAATATTTATTGTACCTTGTGCTGTGAAGACTGTGAGGGTTGAATTCTTCTTAAAACATTAATTTTCTATTTTTGGTAGCAGTTAAGTATCAGACTTCAAAATATTTCAAACAATGGAGAGAGATGCTAATTCATTTCCACCAGTATTACGTATGCTGTTTGAATATTTATTGTACCTTGTGTTGTGAAGACTGCGAGAGCTGAATTCTCCTTAAAACATTAATTTTCTATTTTTGATAGCAATTAAATATCAAAACTTCTAAATATTCCAAAAAATGGAGAGAGATGTTAATTTATTTGCACCAGTATTACTTACGCTAAATTTACACTTCAACTATAACTTAAGATTCATATGATCACTCATTTCAATTATCGTACGCCCACCACAATTTTCATATACCGAAAGTAACTTCTAAGAGATCTCATTCCATACACATTCCTTTTGCGACAAAATTGCGAAGCCCCGAACGTGCATGTGACCAATAACGAAAGTTATTTTCTTGTTAAGCAAAGGGTTAATATTTCGCATTCTAGGGATCCTTCTCATGTCGAATTTGTAAAAAAAAATAGACTTCATATTTAAAAGGAGGAGTTTTGAGACCTAAAGTGCAAAACTGTAAATTGACAGCTTTCTGAGTGTCAAAATTCTGTAGGCATGTCAGTATTAACAAAGGTTGGAAGGAACATGCCTTCGCTTAACACTTAAAGAATTTACGCTGTTTGAGACGTAGAAATTGATTTCAATACCTACCATAAATGTCTAAACTTTATTTTTATTCTATAATTTTGAAATGTTACTTTAATAAACCTGAACAATCAGTTTGCTGTAATAATTTAACTCTTCGCCCTGTCCGGAATTTCAACGAAACAATGCATGTATATATATGTATGTACAACCTTTCAACTACACGCTGCTTTTGTTCTTCTCAGCGACTTTGTATTATCATTTATTATACTTTCTTTGTAAAAGTGTACTAGATGAACGCACAATTTTAACATATCGCTTAAAATTCCACATATTCATGTCTGGAATCACTGGATGGATTGCGAATGTGACATATCGGGGAGGAATCAAATAGTAAAGTACGTATTATGTAAATTAAAGTATTATATTTTATTGTTATAAACTATATGGGTAGGGATAGCGGAATCGGTATAACGACTCTGTACGGACTGGACGGTCTAGGGATCAAATCTCGGTGGGGAAGAATTTTTCCGCGCCTGTCCATATTGGCCGTGGGGCCAAAACAGCCTCCTGTACAATGGTTACCGGATGTCTTTCGTGGGGGTAAAGCGGCCGGGGCGTGACGTTGACCACCCACCCTCGTATCTAGCGCCGAGATTAAAGAAAGAGTAGAGCTATGCCCTACTCTCCCTCCGGGCCTTCGTGGCCTGTTCTAGGAAGAATTTTACCTTTATTACAAAATATAACCCGTAAATTTAAAATTCAAGTTTATTTCCCAAACGAAATACGGGTTCCCGTTCAAACTTTGGTAGATCAAATCACGCCTGTTCTGTTTCAAGTCGAAGTCTAATATTTCGTAGAAGAACTGATACAGCTGGACCGCCTGGGAAGGTTTTATTGCTCCTAGTCGAATTGAAAACTTCAACTTTTACACAATATTATTATGCATGTAGGACTGTCGGCCAGAAAATGTGTTGGGTGTATAATTTATTAATTAAATATCGACACCCATTGCGATTACATAAGGAGAATTCGTCGCCGAGCGATTATCATCTGTTTCCAACACAGAAGCAAAATCTCAGTGGCCACAAATTTAAAAATGATTTCGAGGTAGAAACATTAGGGACATGTTGGCTGTTCAGACAGGACACGGACTTCCATCAAGAGGGAATGAAAAGGAGTGTCCCATGATTTAAGAAATGCCTCACTAATGACAGGGATTATGGGGAAAGTCAAATTATACGTGACCTGGCCCATTATACTTGACATTAAATATCCAAATCATGTGCGTTATTTTCCTATTTCCTGGTTGACCTACGTGAATATGTTTGTGTGTGTGTGTGTGTGTGTATGTGTATGTGTGGACGCGCGCGTGTGTATTTATGTAGTGGAAGTCTGTTTGTATAAGCATGCATGCTTTGCATGTGTATATTTCTGTTTATGTACGTGAATAAACGTAATTAATTGCAGACAGCAGAAAACTTGTTAGAAGTCAACAATTCCTGCGCTGGTCAATAATTCCCCCCCCCCCTTTTAATTTTACCCGTATATTCTTGTTTTGTCCAAAGGATGCGGTTACTTGATCCTATATTCAGCCAGCTAAATCCAATCCACATTCCCACACCCCCATTGCTTCTCTTTTTTTTCTCCGCCAAATTCTCCAATACGGCCTTCTTTCTACAATATTTGCGACTAAAAATTCTATTTATTTGTTACTTCTCCGAAGATTGACGCAGGTTTCCTCCTTTTGATCAGCCCTTACTTGTTTATTGTAATAATATGTGACGAATTGAAATTATCAGTGTTCTCGGTGTGAATTTTTCTGTATCCTCTCATTATTCCACCTCACCGATTTTTTTTACAACTGACAAATTATTCCTTACGTATGATTGTGAATCTTGGGCAAAAGAAGAAAGCCATAAGCACAATAAAATTTGTAGAGATGAGGTACTTTAGAACGGGTTAAATTCGACACTAGATAAGACCGTATTAAGAATGGAGTTATTAGGAAAGGACTAAAAATAAAGTAATTACTTACAGAAGAAGACAGACAACCTTTCAAGGGACTGGGTAGCATGACTAATGAAGTAGTTAAGAAACGGCACAAAAAGGACCCAAAGACAGAGGAAGGGTTTGGAGAAGATAAAAATAAAAGGATTTGTGAATTCGGAACAGGCGTCATTGCTTACACCATGCAGTGAGAAGAAGAATATTAGTGGAGCAGGAGGAAGACAAATCACTCGCCATTCTCAGAACAATTAAACCATGGTTTTGGTTATAAAGTTAATTTCACATGTATGCGGTAGCGGATATTAATCACTTCGATCGCACGCATATATCGATCGCGTTTTATGTACTTAATCATGTATTCCGTATGGCTTTGATGGGCGTTTTATTACAGACCGCATTCTGTATCGCAGGTACTGTCAAATTGTTTGAGATAAACATGCGATACCTCGTTAGAGATGACAATTAGTAACTCGTGTACAAGTGCAGCTGGATGGCATCAATAAGCCGGAACAGGTGCTCCGGATTTAAAAACTCTATCCGTCTTTATAAATGTCGTTTTGGTAAACCAACTGCTATAAGTAACAGAAAAGGAGTATCCAAATTTTTCGACGCGGTCACAAAATTACGAAAAGTGACAATTAGCTTCGTCGTGTCTGTCCGTCTGTTTGTTCAGCCTTTCGTCTGCATAAAACCAACTCACCCTCACTGGACGGGTTTTCGTTAAATTTGACATTTAATTGTTTTTTGAAAATCTGTTGATAAAATGCAAGTTTCGTTGAAATCTCAAGAGAACAACTGGTACTTTACATCAATACCTGCTTACACTTATGATAACATTTCGCTAAATTCTTAGAATGAGAAATGTTTCAGACAAAAGGTGCAGAGAAATTCAAAACACACGTATTGTATTCTGTAACATTTTCACGATAATCCTGCCGTTTACAATATAATGCAGAAAACGTTTGTACAGCCGGACCGGCTACGGATGACAATATGCTACAGCGCATGCGATTTGCATGATGGTTAACTAAGGCTGCAGATACACACACAAACACAGAATATGTAACACGTTGTTTTCGTATGGCCAGAATGGTTACGCGAAAGCGCCTCAGTGTTAGCTTTTATGCACATTACCTCTCTTGTAGAATTTAACGTATTTCTCAAATGCATCTTTTGAGACATTACGTAAATCCATTAACTTCGGCAATTGTATTTCTTAGACACAGACTTATTGTCATGTGCGACTATTTGCTTGTTTTATTGAAACATATAATGATAGCACTACAAACCAGAAGGTCGCGAGTTCAAATCCCGATGGTGTCATTGAAATTTTTCATTGACATAATCCTTCCGGTCGCACTATGGCATTGGGGTTGACTCAGCCTCTAACAGAAATGAGTACCAGGAATATTTCCTGGGGGTGAAGGCGGCCGGTGCCTAGGGCTGACAACCTCGCCACCTTCGTGTGCCGATTGTTTTGAAATCTGGGAGCCTCAACCTCCCTCAGGGCTCTCTCCAGGCCTGTAATGAAATTGCTTTACCTTTTTTTTATGTAATGATAGACATAGGAGTATTTGTAGAATTGTAGGTCGTAATGAGATAAGATTTTTGTCCCGTTATATTTGACTCAAATATTTTCTTTAAAAAATTTTTAGTTGGCCTTGAATTAAAATAAACATTTGGCTCCCCAATATATCTGACACAGCCTGGAAATCTATTCGCCGGGGAATCTTGCAGTAAATATGAGATGTAGTCACAATTATCGTTTTGGAGATGCCGTTACTCTTGAATATGATACCTATTATGTGTTAATTTCACCCCGTACAAGAAATGTGCACAAATTGTAGGCCTGTCGTTACGTTCCGTTATCTGCTATAACAGGGTCATAATTACCATAAAATTCAGTATCCCATAAATAAGGCCGGTGTATTTGATGTATGTTTTTCCGTGCATCTTAGTATAAGCGTAGAGAAGAAAACCAACTAGATGCGACTCGCACAATTTCCCTCAACCCGGACGCATAGCCTGCTGCTCTGTCCCTAACAGCCGACCACCAGTAACCAAGGCATTACACACCACATGCGGCAATAACACAAGTATAGTCTCGAGCTCCTGATGATAGGCATATAAGTGCCCGAAACATATTGAACAGATTATAAGTGCAATAAAGCATTCAGTAGCATCTAGTTGGTTTTCGTCTCTACGCTTAAGGCCAGTGCAGTCTCCTTGCTATCAACATTTCACAGTACTAATCGTCTCCTCACTAATGTTGTGGAACAAACCAATGATTCATTGTTTATACAATACGCGTCCTCTGTCGGATCTTAACTCAAGCCACACTGATTAAATTCACACCGTTGCAACTTAAGTAATATTCACCTCAGTGCTCTAGGATGCCTGTATACCTCACAGTGCCTTCCCTTTATCGAATTACCTAACCATATTCTGTGAACTGTATAAATAACAAATCTTCTGCAGTTATTTTGGTTTTCCTGTAGGTTGACGTATCACTCGTATAAAATTCCTATTGAAGGCTGTTAGTATAATTTTTTTTTTGTCGAAATACTCTTTCTGCGATATGGTTCACAGAATTCGTCGTAAAATTAAGCTAATTAGTCTCAAAGAAGTAATATATATCCATATTTTGTATTATTATTTGATTTTATTTTTATATGCGTTTAGCATTTTTAAATTGTCCAAAATTACAAGCGAAACATCTCTTATATTCCGGATGTACAAGGCATGTAAATGCAAACATTTGAATGATGGCGGAGGATTAAAATTATAGTTCGTTTGCGGTTTCAGATTTAACTTCTATATCCGATTTAAATTATTCTTATTTAACATGAAATAACCGCTTCTGTTCCAAAGATGGAGGATGAAGCAAATGTCACAATATTTGCTCCTCACCGAATGTTGTTAAACAACCAACTACCTAACCCCATGCAGCATAGTGCCACGGTAAAAATGAATAGTTGCCAAAATATTCAAGACATTTATCACATTTTATAAAAGCCAAAGTTTCATGGCTTTGTTCACAGAAGCAACGTTTGTTCCTGTTCCAAGCCACATTAATAACATCTACATCCCTTCATATATACTATAAATATTAATATTATTTTCCTAGTTAGGTCTAATTATCGAAAGGGCATTTTTTCCTTCAGGTTTTGCCACAAACTCCTGTGTACATACATTCGTCGGCCCCACCCACATGAAGCTCCTAATGATATTTGGTTAGGAGCAAAAGACATAAAGCTTCCCATGAATGCTTTCTCTCGAGGATCATTTTAATTCGTCTTGGTTCAAAATATTATTCTGGGCACCCTGTTCCCAGATATTAACAGTTTATTTTTAAATAGTTTATGTTCAACCAGTGCACAGTGCTACACTTACAGTGCGCAGCGCTACACTTACAGTGCGCAGTGCTACACTTAGAGTGCGCAGTGCTACACTTAGAGTGCGCAGCGCTACACTTACAGTGCGCAGTGCTACACTTAGAGTGCGCAGCGCTACACTTAGAGTGCGCAGTGCTACACTTACAGTGCGCAGTGCTACACTTACAGTGCGCAGCGCTACACTTAGAGTGCGCAGTGCTACACTTACAGTGCGCATTGCTACACTTACTTACAGTTGTTTTAAATCATTTAATATCATTCTTTCCATTAACTTCGTGTAGTTTCCACTGAAAGTTATCTTAGGCCTTTATTTATAAGACTTCACTTTCCGTTGCTATTTTTAAATGGTCAATTTTAAGACGCTTTCGGAAAATTACGAAAAGCGGCTGTTAGCTTCGCCATGTCAGTCCGTCTGTCCGTCCGCATGAAACAACTCGGCTACAAGTGGACGGATTTTCATCAAATCTGATATTTCAGGATGTTTCGGAAATCTGTCGAGAGTGTTCAAGTGTAATTAAAATCTAAGAAGAATAAAGGGTACATTGCATGAAGATCAAATAGATATTTATCATATCTCGCTCATTTCTCCTTACAATGAGAAATGTTTCAGACAAGAGTTGTAGAGAAAATCAGAAAACACATTTTGTTTTCAGCAACTTTTTTTCTAAAATCGTACCGTTTATGTGTTCCTCCCCCGCTGACAGCGGGGGAGGAACACATGCCGAACCAGACGGACATAACATAAACAAAACAGCATGCCACCAGATAACCTCGTATACAGTCGATCTTAGTAACTTTAGTCCTACATTATTTTATGCTCCCTGAGGATGATCCCATAGAGGG
>Ga0136643_10009060_pt1 | contig 14613 bp, 7 predicted proteins | sample TergutLab28metaG_FD_96883 | JGI IMG/M metagenome (GOLD analysis project Ga0136643, IMG submission 96883) | Labiotermes labralis P1 segment gut microbial communities from Petit-Saut dam, French Guiana - Lab288 P1 (version 3) (version 3) | ecosystem: Host-associated > Arthropoda: Insects >... | reverse complement strand
GTTGTAGCATCTGTTTGTTGCAGCATCCCTATTTTACTGATAAAAATGTTCGTTGTGGCATTCGTTCGTTGTAGCATCTGTTTGTTGCAGCATCCCTATTTTACTGATAAAAATGTTCGTTGTAGCATACCCCACTCTCTATATATATGTATATGTGTATATTCAGGCTGCTTCATTTTAATCACGCAGTCTCCTATAAATATGATTATAGCGGAAAAAGCGAGACAAATATCTTGGGGGAAGCTGAATTTTATACTATAAGTGAGCCTGGAACTCACATTTATCTTCCCGCCGAAACGTCCAGACCGACTCTGGGACCCAATCAAGTTCCTATCCGAAGGATAGAGGTTGCTATTACCACCAACGTTAAAGCGGTCCGACGAGGAAGCTGACCATTCCCTCCACCTAGTGCCTAGTTCACTCGTCATCGCTGTGCGGTGTTTTATTAAGCAGGGGAAACATTTAGGTTTACACCTGACCTTCCGCCAGCATTTAAGAATTTAAAAATCCTAAAGTCCGTCCGTCATGATCCACACCATGGGCGAAAAGACGCATGGCCAAAAACGTGCATGGTTATGCTACAATATTCGTGACGGTGCAATAACGTGATAACAAAGGCAGTATTGATCGTGACGTCAGATGCTATCTGGAAGTACCATGAGCATTCCCTACGCGACTCAGACCCCTGTAAAAGCTTCGGTGAATATTTTGCTACCAGCTGCTAATACCACGCAGTGTACAGGCTGCCATATAAGAACAAATGAAAACTATTATCATAGTACATCTGCGACGCCGTGTATTTTGTACCCAGGTGCCGACGACAGCAACCTGCTACATTCTTAATCTGGGTAGATAAAGATAAATCAATGCCCTAAAACATCAGCATATAGTTTTTATTTTGTATTTTTTAAATTTTGTACTGTGACCAACAAATGCACAATTATTTCACAAATTATCACACTCCTAAATGTTTCGACACTACCGTGTCATCCTCAGGGAGCTTCTTACCAATACCTTGCCAAGTTACACAAATATTTCTAATGCAGCTGTTGGTAATACAATTTACAATTAAGATGTTTCACATAGGTTTTATGCAAGTTCTCATATTATAGACGTTGAAATCTCAATATTAAAATAAAAAATTAATCTATATATATATATATATATATCAGCACACGGCGTCACATCCAGGAAGGCTGTACTTTCGTCATGTCCATTATGACCTCAAATTCTACATAAAAGCCACTGCTATTTCTTATTAGTATTATCCAGTACTTTTTCTATGATTTTGATGTATGCTTGTCCGTGCACCATTGTACACGTATAAGAGAAGAAAACCAATTAGATGCAACTGAATGGTTTATTGCACTTATAATCTGCTCGACATGTTTCGGGAACTTATATGACCAACATCAGGAGATTGCATTGTTACCGCATAGGGTGTGATGCTGCGAGGAAGAAAAGAAATAATTAGTGTTGGGTAACAACAGTAATAACACAAGTATAGTCTCGAACTCTTGATGATGGGCAATATAAGTGCCCGAAACATCTTTAGCAGATTATAAGTGCAATAAACCATTCAGTTGCATCTACTTGGTTTTCTTATCTACTTTTCTGTGATGTTTATTTATTTACTGTTTATGTCACGACACTCGAGTGGTGCAAGTCTACACGGCGTCAGACGGTGGAATAATAGCGGGTACTGAATCTTGAAGATGTGAAGAGAAGCTGACGAGGTAATTTGAGACAATGTCAATACAAAGACGAAACAAGGCACCCAATTAAACACAATCCAAGGCCAGTATCAAACTGCCACATGTTTCGGCAGTGCGGTACCGTCCTCGGACAGTCTGCTAGTGCAAAGGAATACAAGTTCAACACGCTAAACTGGGTACTGCACCGGCCTCAATGGAATGATTAAAACACTGACATTCTAAAAATACATAAATTTGACAAGCATAAATTTTCTATGTTCTGACATTAAAATTATGTGACAGTGAGCCGCATCAGGTACAAGCTCTCAGCTGTTCGTATTCTGTGTGGTGAGTTTATACAAACATGTCTCGATCATTCGTGATCCGAACAGACCTCACCCCTGTTAATGTGTAATCTTTTGAGAGCTTCAGAAAAACACAAGCGACAAATCTGTCACTACGAATATTCAATATCTGGGCTACGATTTGAACCCGGGACTTTAGAAATTGATGCAGGAATTATAGAAACTCAAACAGAGACGTGCAATGAATGCTGATCAGCATGCAAATATACTGTAAGATTCAAAGTTTCAAACCTGTCATAGGAACAAGAGCTATTAAAAAACATGGCCATTCACAAGCTAATCAGAACAAGTAAAAAAAAAAAAAACATAACGACGCCAAGTCATACCTTGTGTCCTTGACTGCAGCAGAGTCCATCCTGCTTTAAGCGTTGTCCTTCCTTCGCGGAAAGAAATTACTGTCGGTGGTGGAACCGCGTCCAGGTTTAGGATCGCCCACTCCGATGGTCATCTCAGTTCGCCCACCAACACCATGCACTGCTTTAAGGTACACTGTCCAAATTTCTTCATTGTAAAGAGTTACACACACCCATTTCTTACTCACACGATACTCATTTCGATGTCAAAATATCAGACAATGTACACGTATACACAATTCTTCACACAGATATTCAGAAGGTTCACCTTATTTCTTCACCAAGACATCATCCGAACTCGAAATTAACTTATCACACTTACGTAACATCGATAGGGTTCAAGCAGATGAATAAAATGTCCTCCATGTGCAGTGGTAAGTCAATCAGACACTGTGCAGTTTAAATGTTGTCTACACTGTGTCAAGACAAAAATATGAAGAATCAAGTCCTACAACAGCGTAACAATCACACATCTTTCAAAGAAAAATCTGGTCAAACAAACAAAAAATGGGGCTTATGGCCACCTGTCATACATTCATGACTATTCTCTTGTGAGTAGTCGCATGTGTTTGAAAATCAACAAATAAATTTGACTTGATTCTACGATGGTAGGAAGAAATAATTAAACTGCGCTTATACAGTGAACGAATCATTATACGTACGCCCACAGGCAAATTTTTCATTAAAAAATTAACCATCAGGAAAATGAAATATAATGCTCATTATGTTATCAGAGAAATTTCAGTTGCATACGAGCTCTGTCCATACAGGGAGAAAGATCGACCTCTAATATATATATATATATATATATATATATATATATAGCGCGTTCAATCGTCGTAAAAATCTTATAAGTTTTGAGCTTCCAAAAACTACATCACCAACTTGAACCAAATTCAATTACCCCCGAAGATGCAGGCAACAGGTTGCTTCGAAACTTAAGTCCATATATTTCTCTTTGATAAATTTTCCATATCAAATTCACATTTTCTTACTATTAGACTATTTACTTAACATTTGCACTCCAATTAATTCTTGTAAATACCAACAGTCCGCTTCAAATTAATGTCTCAGTAAAATATATATTTTCAAATTCCAAAAGCAGCCACTAGATGGTAGAAGCTCAGGGTACACACAAAAAAAACTATAAAACGAAAGTGTCGACTTGAGCACGGCTTTGGCTCTGGTACAACAGAGAGCGCTGTCGATTTTAATTCGACATGGGACGGATAAGGATGGATTTCAAATGTATTAAATTTAATAATTATCCAAAAAGATGCGACTGCAATCAGTTTATTATATTTCTGCAGGCAGCTCTACATGTTTCGGGTGTTGACACCATCATCAGGAGCTCGTACAGCTGTAATTACACCTTCTGGCACTGGTCAACCGGGTCTACTACCATCTGCTCCCGTTGTTGAGTTGGACAATTTTGATTCACAATGCACGGACCCATGAATATAAAATTAAAATGCGTTGTCTTACCCTACTTGTAAACGCAAACCCCACTCTCATATTCTTTAATATCAAAAATGCCTCGAACAGTGTCCAAATAAACAAGTTGTACTTTATCTTGTGTCGACGCATCACCTTTACTTCTATCTGTAAATTTTAAATTACCGTTAATTTTCAAACAAAAATTATTTTACCTAAAAATATAATTCACAATGAAGGCACCAGAAGAGCAAATATGAAGCCATTTTATTTGCGTGTTCCTTTACATAAGATTTCTGTATCAAATTCATGAAACGAATAACGAAATCTAAAGGCGTATCAAACTGTCACCGTTTCCTGTCACCCATCACCTTACGCACTCCCAAACAAGTCATCTGTGCAACAGCCAAAGACTAATCGTACCGGTTGAGTTACGCACCGCTCCGCCGGTGCAACGTTCTCCACTTTTGGCTATATAATTTCCACCCTTTTACTTTAACCCCTACACTAATATCCCCCCTTAAATGTTCGCCACCATTTCTACCACGTAACAGCCACCAAGCAACAAACCTTTACCCCTGGTAATGATACGGTTATAAAGCCGTGTTCATACCCTCATTGCGGATTTTAAACAAGAGTCAGCCCGCATTGCGACAAGCCAGCTCAAAACTTCTAAGCGGCTCGGCAAACTTCGGCAAACATTTTGATGGAATTCATCCCGTTGTGTCATAATTACCCGACAATAAATACTCTTATAATAAACAAATGAGATGCACTAATTTCTCAAATTTATTTTTGGAATAAAAATCTACATGTTTCGGACAGTTTCTCTCTCCATCATCAGGAGTCTCTAGTACTGAACACACAGCAATATATATGTCATGATTTACATATACCTATGCTGACTGCTTGCTAGCGGGATCGGGATCAATCCTGATCCCGCTAGCAAGCAGTCAACATAACCTTTATGACCTATAACTAATGCTGTGTGTACAGTGCTAGAGACTCCTGATGATGGACAGAGAAACTGTCCGAAATATGTAGAGTTTTATTCCAAAAATAAATTTGAGAAATTAGTGCAACTCGTTGGTTTTATTTTAAGAATATATCACGATACACGGTACTCTCAATATAACACTATGCACGGTCCACTCAATGTCAAATAAATAATATATTTCTGTCAGACACAACGATTGTTTATATTTAGTTGGCCTTTAGACGCCTAACATCAACTATAGTTGACGTACCGCACCGCTAACCTCTAAAGTTGCATTTTATATATTTATTCAACAAATATAGGTACTGAATATTTTAAACATGGTATATATTCTCCGATTTTTTCTCTTCAAAATGCAGTTTGTTTCATAATTCTAACGTATTTGGTTCCTGAATTATTCACATTTTATATACAGGATGTGATAAAATTAAAAAAATAATTCCGGCGCCAAAGGGTTAATATGTTCCAGCCATATTTTAAACATCTTCGCTCATCAACAAACGTTGTCTCAAACCAAGGTAGACACGCGGTAAAGGTATAAAATACATCTTCAACACATGTCTGCATTGGTTTCAAGTAATGTGTGATGGGGTCTGCAGACTGTCAAAACATGGCCGAAACATGTAGCATATATTAGATAAATATAAAAATTGCTGTGTCACAGAAATTTAAAATTCACGGTCGATTCTGGCGAAACTTGCAAACGCAGTATGAGCTATGAAATTAGAGAGAACAGCAGCAAGACTTAGGCAAACGTTTCGTACAAAGAATTCCCACCGCAACCCAAACCACAAATTTTATATTCGTAGTTCCGTGCATCGTAATTCTAGGTTCAAGAAGTCCAGCGAGATGCAACAGTATGCAGATATTTATTTACTGCTAAATTACTCAACATGTTTCGGGCGTCCATCGCGCCCTCGTCAGGAGTGTATACAATTGTATCTGCAGTCTCTGGTACAGATCATACTATGTTGGGAGCAAGCTGCTTCAAACGTGATACAATATTTATTATTATTATTATCATCATATGGTCACGTTTGAGGCAGCTTGCTCCCCACATAGTATTATCTGTACCAGAGGCTGCAACTACAGTTCTATGTACTCCTGATGATGGGCGCGATGGACGTCCGAAGCACGTAGGGTAATTTTACAGTAAACATATATCTGCATATTGTTGCATCTAGTTGGATTTCTTCAACACAAAACCCCAAATTCCCTAACACATTATTTCCGTAACAGGTAGAGACATCTAGAGAGGCAGACGTAATACACAGGCCCAAGTTTTCATCCTATCACGCAGACGTTTTTAATTAAGCAGGATACCTCAAATGAAAATGGACGATATTACTAAACCCACAATTCTTAAAACGAAGAGGATCTATTTTTAACATCCCATGCAGTCGGTACAGCGACTAGACTACGGAGTGGGCAAAAGGGAGATCCATTCCAGACAGCGACAAGCGATTTGTCTCTTCCTTATAAGGCACAGACCGGCACAGAGACCCCAGCCAGCCTCCTAACCAAAGCGAACCGGGAGCTGCTCCGGAGTTTAAAGCGGTCGTGGGGTGAAGCTGACCAGTCATGTACGTCTAGTGCCGAGGTCAAGAATGAGTGGAACTATGCCTCCAATCCCCTACATATCTCGATGAAATGCAAGAAGGAAAACTTAAAATTTTAGTACCTGTACCGTGCATCTTTTATTATTTCGTACTATGATCAACAAATGCACAATTATTTCACAAATTATCACATTTCTACATGTTTCGACACTACCGTGTCAACCTCTGGGAGCTTGTAATCAATACCTTGCCAAGTTACGCAAGTAATGTAAATGCACCTGTTGGTAAAACAATACATATTAAATGTAAATTTATTACCAATAGCTGCATTTGAAATACTTGTGTAACTTGACAAAGTATTGATTACAAGCTCTCTGAGGACGACACAGTAGTGTCGAAACATGTAGAAATGTGATAATTTGTTAAATAATTGTGCATTTGTTGATCATTGTACACGATAAGGAAAACTTTATATTTACAGCGGTATTACGTAATATCGCCCACACACTCACTATGCAGTGCGCGGTCTACCACGGCCCTGACTGATATTATTCACAGCAACATCTGTCTTCATGAAGTTACAGTGAAATTTTACATTCATGGTTCCGTGCATCGTTACAATTGTTCCAAAATAAACACCAACAAGATGACACTTATGGACTATCCTTTATTTCACGGTTAGTCGTCCTTTACTCTACGTTCTCCTACGTGTTCTGTTCCCGAAACAGTCGGGAACAGAACACGTAGGAGAAGGGGTGGAATACAACAAAAAATTATACAGTATGCCAGAGACTGCCAGTACAGTGTAGAAAAAAGTGAACTCCTGATGATGAGCTCCCTGAAGCTCGAAACATGTAGAGTAAACGAAACCGTGAAATAAAGGATAGTCCATAGGTGTCATCTTGTTCGTGTTCATTTTGTTACAGTAAAATCTTTTCGGGCAGACAGCCGCGTCGAAGTATAAAGATGTTCCAACGTTTCAGGATCATTCCCTGTCCTTACCTTCAGGGTGCTACTGATTACTAGCACCCTGAATGTCCCTGAAAAGCTGTAACATCTTTACATTCTCATGCGGCTGCCTGCCCGAAACGATTTTACTGAATATGGTCGCAACGGGAGATTCAAGTCGTATTATCTAAATGAACCACTTTCAAAACTCAAATTTCTAATTCGGAAAACCCCACCCTCTGCAACCTCTTATGTTCGCCTTTCTGTGTCTCAGGTAAGTATCCCGTACTTGAAATTCTTAGTATTATTGTTAAGTTTTTACACATTTATTGGTAAAACCCACGACAATACATTTTAACAAAGGACACATTAGGTCAGAAAGTTAAGCAGAATAAGATGGGTGCAGCATGTATCACGCATAGGGGACATAAAAGATAAGCACAGAATTTTAATCAGAAGACCTGAAGGCAAGACACCAATAAATCCTCAAAAGACTCCTCAAGACATACGTAGGGTACACTCGTAAGTGTGCTGGGGAGATTCGTCCGGCTCAGAATAGCAAACCCAGGCGGGAAAAAGGTGTTCAATGTTTATCGCTCCCACCCGACTCGAGTAAACACCACAACGTTAGGATGTTTAAATCATGTTAATGTTACGTCAATTTCCGCAACGTCGTTCCTAGCAATATATTAGCCAAGAAGTGTGGCTACATTCATTTGTTAACTGTGGCACCATCCTCGAAACTTATATTTGACGCCTTCTACTGCCATTTTTTCTCAGAATTTGGTATCCTTACCCCTAGGGGTAACGAACTACAGTGCGACAGGTCGGCCAACAATTGTAAAAATTCCACTTGCAGACTGGAACATGCGTGGGTTATTTTTATTGTGAATGGGCTGAGAAAGAGCTCTGGGCTTTTGTGTAATAAGGGCCAACAAGATGCACTTTTCACTTTTAGTTTATTTCAATAATCGTCCTCTACATGTTTCGAATAGATTAACTATTCATCATTAGGAGGAAGTTTACTGTATATGCAGCATATGGTATTTACCAGGCACCTACGGTTGACTAGCTGCTAGCACGATCAGAGTGGAACTCTGCACATACAGTAAACTAACTCCTGATGATGAGTAGTTAATCTATTCGAAACATAAATCGAGAGAAAAGTGCATCTGGTTGGTCCGTATTACGCAAATATATCACGATGTACGGTCCACAGAACGTCAGAAACTCTGGGGCTGTACACATCTCGCCACTGAGAATTTTAGGCTTCTGGGAAATGACGCCGTTTTCATCTGTATACAAGTACTAGAGTTTCGGAAGAAACAAGTGTCTGTAGCCTCAGGGCACTGTTAACACGAGATAATGGGGATCCTACAGCATGTCACCCCAGAAAGCTGCAATCATCAGCAGTGCTGACAGAACCTCAGACCAACCACATGTTCATGGTTAATTTTTATTTTAAAAAAGGATTAATCACTTAACCGTGCGTTCTGAACCTTCCCATCTCCAAGATCTAGCCATTTAAAGACTGATAAACAAGAATTGAATTTAAAGGTTCAGCACGTACCGCGCAGTAAACACCCTCCGTATCGGCTATAAAAATCAATCAGTCGATGCTGTATAGAAAAATAATCACTCTTTGTTCTGAGATCCATAAAAAAAATCGCTGTCGGGGGACAAAAATGTTTTTGGTATCGATATTATTAATTATACGTTTTGATAAAACATGCAGCAATATCACTTTTTGATCACGCTGTGTTAACTGCGTAATTAACCAGTCACAATTCAACAACATAATCAAAGCTATTTAACATGTTATTAAGGATTCACTTACAAGTGTGCAACTTCGCACTGGGTCTTTGTCAGAGCTTGTAATCTGCTGAATCTAAACCTAATTTGTGAACACTTAATTTGAACATCAATTATGATAGACGATCATTTAAAACTTAGAAATTCACAACCCCCCCCCCTTCTTTCCACTAAACTTTCTTAACTTTAAAACGAATTACAAAATATGACATTACCATACTGAAATTTGAAAACAGGCACGAGTATTAATTATATTTTGTTCAAGAGGGGATATTTTCCATCTGTCGACTTTACAAATTATGCAAAACGCAGGAGTGGGATCGTTTTTAAAGCCTGTGCGTCCCCAATAAAACTGTCACCTCGCTTTGTTGACGGCTGCGCGGGTTTTTGAAATAACAAACTTCAAGCCTCCATGACAAAGTGTTCCGTATTTTTTCTTATATTCTCATAAAAAACAAAAGAAATAAACTTTCATCGAAAGATTTGTGTTTTCAATACACATTCGAGTCCATTTATAGCAACGACTGTACCCTATACGTTAGACTTCCAGGCAAACACCACAAACCACAGGAAATGACAGGCACACAAAATGGTCGTCAAAATTACAGTTCGGAACTCAGGTTAGCGACAAAAAAAGATGGGGAAATGAATGGAAAATGGAGGCGCAAAACCAGTTCCCCAACTACAAGTAGTTTTCTGACTTTTGAATTTATGACACCGTGTAGTCTGGTACATAACTCAAATACCATCATTATTGCAGCAGCAAATTAGTCTAACATGTCAGTACAATTGCACTATAATGCCCGGCTTCACATCTGCTAAAGACCACAAAATCTCACAGGTGATGACCGCAAAAACCTCCAATATGATTAAAGAAAAAAGAGCTTTATTTTACAGGTAAGTTCATTACCGTATTCACAACAGCTCTTCACTAGACCCCACACTAATATATCCGCATCTTATTTACGTCGGTCTTCGCTCTTCTGGTGAGTTACCCAGCGTAAACGTTAGTTGCTTACGGACGTTTCGGGACAGCTCATCAGTCCCATATTCAAAGATCAAGCAGACCGCAGTCCTGCTACTTGAACCATGCATAGGGACCAAGATGTCGGTAAACAAGTACCAAGCGTAAAAACCCAAAAGTTTGAAAATCTCGTCTTCCCCGCGCCAGATGCCAGAAATCTCGCAAATCCGCATTCTTGCATCTTGTTAATTAAAACAGTCCTTAACGTTATGGTCATATCTCACAAGTGGCCCTTCATTTCAGGGTTTCGCACTGAAATGCCCTACCGATTCCTGTCCCCACCTTTAGTCTTACACATGGCATGGGCGACTTAATTTGAACATCCTGTATAACGCAACACAGTGTTTATATGTCTGGACGCGTATGAGTAGCAGCAGTACCGCTCTTGGCCGGTATCCTGGAGAAACCTGGTTGGATTCTCGACGGGGACATGGAATATGCAACATGCGTCTTTTTTTATTTTCCTCAGCCAAACCAAAAAAATACCGGGACTTACAAGCATGAGACCAAGACGGTTTCCTTCTATACTCTTCAAAATTCTCAAGTTCCCCTATTAGCCGACATTACATAGTCACGGCATTGGTATGAACCTTAAATATCCAACAAAGTCAGAAATTTGCATGTTCATAATAACGTAATTTGAAGACAGTAATAATTCAGCCATGATGGAGAAATGTCCGAAATAGTCACAAAGCAAGAATGCCGCTATTTTCGGTACCTGGACATATGCTCAGCTGAAACAGTTGGGACTGAAGTGTTGATGGAATCGTACAGCGAGAGGAATATTCGAGTGTACACAATACGTTAAAGGACTATAACATAAATGTCGGTACACGAACACACGACGATAGGAACAGGAGGAAAGAAAACATAGAATATCCATCTATAAGCCGATAAATTCTACTTTCACCAATTTCAACACACTAAACACCGGTCAGTTTCACAACCAAGATACAGCTTCGCGATTACATGATTCTAGGCTGATATTCGCAGTTGGTTTATACGTGGCGAGTAGCGGTAATTCATTGCAAACGTTTTGGGACAACTTAACGTTACCGTCCTCGGGGACCCCTGAAGATGGGACCGATGGGTTATCCCGAAATATCGGCAATAAATTGCCAACACTCGACGCGTAATAGCCCAGAGGAGAGCAGCTCTCATCTTCTTCCGAGGTGGAGGCCTGAAAGCACGCACAGAATGTACGAAGATATCTTATATGTTTATATTGCGGTTCGCGCGAACATTCCAGTCGAATTCCAGTACAAAACACAAAGAAGAGTTACGTAAAAAGCTTCTCAGTTCAGAAAGCAAAACCTAACAATTATGGCAATTAGCTCACTTCTGCTTAATTATTCCCTAATTCGTAAGTTTCAAACGAAGAGGATGCTCGTATTAAACAGAGAATATATATCTAGGTGCACTGCACGGACCTGTAATTCTTGTCGTGCCTCAAGTATCGGCGCACACTAGGGTCATGAATGCATTTACGAGCTCTAAAAATTTAAAATCAATCGCATTGGGCAGTAGTGGGAATTCGAACCGCAGCGACATGGAAGATTCAAAAGACCCGCGGCAATAAGGTAACGTACACGCAGCCACAATCAATACACGTGCAGGAAAACGTGTGTGCCTTCAGTTAGTGTCAGTCATTTCTATCCGAATTTAATCAGAAATTGAAATGAGTGGACAAATTTTTAGACGAAGTCGGCGTCAAATTTCGTGAAAATCGGTTCGGTGGTCTTGGAAGCACGTGCTGAGAAAAGACGCCCATAATACAGTTTAACTCAGTTCACCCACAGATGTCCTATTCTAATTTTGAGGTGTGCCATCCCCGTTGTGTGTTTAAACTATATGGTGAAGTAAATTCAGTCAAAAACACAACTATAAATATATGGCTAAATTATGGTGTTTATTGGCAATGGAAAAAACTACATGTTTCGGCCTATAGCGGCCATCATCATGTTTTGACAACTTCCTTGCTGTAAGAGTTATATATAATATGCATAAACCGCGTGTCGATATTGAGGTATAATCATCATCATTTGCGTGCGTTTGTTAAGCTAAGTTTGGTGGGATGTCTATTTCGTGAATGGATTTATAGATAGCTGGGTGTGGATCCTTTCGGTTGGGTGTAGAGTTGGGAGGAAACTGTGATTGCAGGTGTGGTATCTTATATGCTCCTAAGTTGGGGAGGGGGTGGTTTTTGCGGGATCGGTTAGTCTGACACCATCATTTAGCCATATATTCATAGTTGTGTTCTTGACTGAATTTACCTCACCTTACAGTCCTATTCTAATCTTAATTTATACTACAGACGAACACTGATATACAGGCACAAATCTCGCCGAGAACTATGTAACGGTATGATCTTTAAAGCAGCCAGTTCAGTCAACTGAGATTGACATAAACAGGGCAAAAACTAAGTGCTCTAAAAATATTTTCACGTAAAATCCTCCCACTATAGAACGAGCTGCGTGTTTTGTTTTGACGTCAGATCAAGTGTTGACAACTGCGGTACAAAAATGTTAAGACGTACGTCCTGTGTCAGTGAAAGTGTCTGCAAAGTGTTCGCAAAGTTAGTCGTAGTTTTTCAGAAAGTTCTTATCAACAATTAACCGCTACTGTTCCAAGTTTGAACGTCATTCCAAAGAAAATATTCTGACACAAAAAAGGGTAGTTTATTTAGTACGTAAACATTTCGCATCAGCACACAGACCTAAACACATAAAATCAAAACAAACAAGATGGAATAGCAGGTTTTCATGCAAATTTATTAAAATCCCGTGCAGAAACTAAACTAAACTTCCTAACACTTCTTCCGTGTATTCCGTAAAATTAATCACAAGGGGATTAATTATGCTTTGATTCAACAAAACAAAAGTAGCACCGGGCACATTCGTCAGTTTACCATCAAAAGTAGAGAATAATACTTTTTGGGGTAATATTTGACGGAAAGGAAAAAAATGGAGGCAATTTTTAACGATTTAACAAAATAAGTTGATGTGAAAAATACATAAAATTGCGTTTTATACACTATATTAATGCATTTACATCAAGCATTTTAAAATTTTACTTTTCCTGCGTACTTAATATTTAATATATTACAGCCTCAGTTATAATAATACACAGATTTTTGTCAGCAGAACTGAGACCTCGATTATTATGATTAATCACCTTACTTACTTACTCCATGGTACAGAATCCTTCTTGAGAAGCTAACTGGTTTGCAGCTAGTCAAGGAATTCCCCTCATTTCACGGAACCCGAAGGTTCATTACCGCACTCACAAGCGTCCGCCACCCGTCCCTATGCTGGGCCAGCCCAATCCAGTTCATATACCCACATCCCACCTCCTGGAGATCCATCCTAATATTATCCACCCATCGACGCCTAGGTCTCCCCAGTGGTTCCTTCCCTCCGGTTTCCCCACCAAGACCCTATACACCCCCCTCCCCCTACTGTTTATAAATTTTTTTGGAACGTATTTTATCTGGCGCTTTTAAGCCGAACCAAGCAGCACAATCGGCAACAAAATATTGCCACAATTATGGTTCTGACTGACGGTCCTCTGTGTTTCTCTAACACAAAATTTGGGGGTCGAAACTCACACACACCACCTAAAAACGTAACTCAGGTAATGAAATTCTAGACAAATTATATGTCGGTCCGGAAACCAACGAACACATAAATTGTCCAAGAGTTAAAGGTATAGAGTTCTTTTACGTTAGCCTGGCAAATGTTATGTTATGTTATGTTTGCCATGACCACTGAGGGGCTCAAATTGAAACATTACGAAGGAAAGAAAAGCCTGCCACATAATTTAAAAATATAATTGTCAAAAATAAAAAAACGGAAACGTTCAAAACTTAATGCCATCACACGGTAAACTTATTTTCGAGTTAGAAAGTTGGCCAAACGTCTGTTTTGTACACACACTTCTGCCACAAAGTAATATACCCGACTCTTCCACCATCAATAATATTATACAAAGTAAAATTTATAATCTGAAACAGACCAGCACGTCTACTAAGTAGTTAAAACGGTCATCATAATGATGATCTGTCGGCCAGCACAAACACAATTATTTTAAAAAGCACATGCGGCTGGCAGACACGAAAACAAGCGAAACACGCCAATCCGATGTGCATATAAGAATTTTGTTTTGTGTCTTGGAAATTTGTAGAACTGAAAGATGTCCTTGAATTTCATAGTATCGTAACAACGATTTGATTTCATAAAAAGGTGATGAGATTTAAAATACACCACTGAAATCTTTATGGTTGCACCGTGCATTTTGTAGTTTATTTAAGTAACACACCAACAGATGCACATATATAGTCTTTGATAATCTAAAATTTACATTAAAACACTTAAAACGCTCCTACATGTTTCGATCATACGATCATCCTCAGGGAGCATACTTTGTTC
>Ga0136643_10009059_pt1 | contig 14613 bp, 7 predicted proteins | sample TergutLab28metaG_FD_96883 | JGI IMG/M metagenome (GOLD analysis project Ga0136643, IMG submission 96883) | Labiotermes labralis P1 segment gut microbial communities from Petit-Saut dam, French Guiana - Lab288 P1 (version 3) (version 3) | ecosystem: Host-associated > Arthropoda: Insects >... | reverse complement strand
GTTTTTTTTTTTTTTTTTTTTTTTAGTTTTTTTTTTTTTTGTTTTTGTGGGGGGGGGGGGGGGGGGGGGGGGGGGAATATGTAATGCTTAGATTGTCAGCTGTTTCTCTGGCCCCTGTGGCTCTGCCTTACTTCATGTACGTCTCTCACAAATTGTGACACTTCATGTTTCCTGCACACCAAGCCTTTATTCTACCTCCTCATTGTGTTCCTAAAAAAGTAGACATAAATAAATAATGCACACATAAAATAAGACAGACCAACAAGAAATAATGGGACAGGGGTTGGCACAAAAGAGCGCAGTCAGGCAATGAGCTTTGAAACTCAAAATCAGAGGCACAATTAAGAAGTGGTGTATAATTGCCAGGGGCATTAAAACTAAAAGCGTACAACAAGGGCTACATGCATGCCCTCCTAAGGATAAAGATACAGTTGTCCCTGTGCATACCATTAAGGTATTATTATGGGGGAGAAGTGGTATAATGCCATTTTCAAGAGGACAAAATACCCTATCTCCTATATTTGTCTCATACAAGGTAAGTGGCTGAGTCTGTCAACTTTCTTTGGCATCTCACAGAGACAAGTCCATTTCCACTATAATTACTAATAACATAACGATGCATAGTTCATCATGTAAAGTACCCATTATTTTTGCACAAGGTCATCCACGTGGTCCCTTCCACGTTTTTGTGACTAAACTTTTATTTTAAAAATTCAAAATTAATACATGAACGTACCTTCCAGGTTTCGTAATGTACTTCTGTAAACGTGCTTTCACTTCATCATACGTGAGGAATGCCACATAACCCGGATGTGTTACTGCCAGGATTTGCCAGTTTCTCAGAAGAGTTGTCCACGGCTGAAACAGTCTGAATAAAGGAGAATAATGAATCACATATATGCATATGTATACACATAACTATATTTACATAAATGGCCTGATTAGTTCAAATTGGAATGGGGGCACAACAATCAGCAATTGTCCAATATTCTGTTATGTTATGTTTACCTACATACATAGTCCTGCCATTAAGTTCTGTTACAACATTCATGTTGTCCAAATCTGGAGACAATGAGGCGGGAGGGTTGTAAGGATGGCTGTTTTTGGGCTACTGTCTCTTCAGGTACTTGTGCCAAGGCAGTTTGGTTGAGTCTGTCACAGTATTAACATGGAGTGGGGTGTCAACGAAAACCATGTGGCTGTGATTGGCCTACACAATTATGAAAAATCCTATTCTCAATTTTCGAACCCTTAAAACCACTGAAAATTTTGTGAGTGTTCATCTGTCGGGGAATTAAATGTTATGAGGAACTCTAGAGGGTTGAAGACAGGGCTTAGTCAGGATGCCTGAAAAGTTTGAGGCCTCAAGCCGCTATCAAAATGGTGCGGGAGCAGATTCACCGAAATCCGCTCTGGAAACAGAAGATCATGTCCCGAGAGCTGAACATATTGACCCAATTAAGGTCGTGCCTCATCAGGGACGTTCAACATATAGAGTGCACCACCACTCAAAGGGACACCTCCTTACTCCTAGCTTTGAAGGAAATCCGACGTATAAGAGCAGAGCATCTCCACTGGTGGCATACCAGGAAGGGGCATGAAAACAATCTCTTCACAGACGAGAAAATCTTCACCATCAAGGAGCAGTACAACCATCAGAAAAACAAGATTTCTGTTCAAACGTCCCATGAAGTGAAGGAAAATGTTCTGAGGGTGCAGGTAGGCCATCACTTTTCTTTCATCATGGTTTGGTGGGAGGTGTCCCATCAGGGGATGACACATCTTAATTTTTGCAAGAAAGGGGTCAAACTGGTGTCCGAGTGTATCAAGAGGACGTGCTACAAGGAGTTGTGAAATATCTTAACATGACCATCTTCAGTGGTCAGGAATGGGTCTTTCAGCAGGACTCAGTTCCTGCCCAAAAGGCCATTTCAACTCATGTGTGGCTGTGGAGAAACCTTCTGGCCTTCATCAGCGCTGAGAATTGGCCTTCGGGGAGTGCAGACCTCACACCCCTGGCCAATAAACTGTGGGCTGTTTTGGAGGACATGATGTGCCGAAAGCGTCATAACAGCCTGGAGAGCCTGAGGAGATCCCTTGTGAAGGCAGCAGCAGAGATGCCCCCGGAGACGGAGCGTGCGGCGACGACAGAGTGGCCGGAGTGTCTCAAGGCTTGAGTAGGGCACAGGCCGGCCATTTTGAGTTACATTATTATAAATGAAAAACTGAAACTAATGCAAATAAATTATTTGGCTCAAAAAGTGGATGTTTTGTTTAATTTTCCTTCCAGGTCACATTCTACTTATAACAGAACTTATGGCAAGACTATGCAATTCTACAACACATCAGAGGGTACTCACTTCTACTAAATGTAACATATTACATTCTGCATTGTGGAACTCCCCACCATTCATGAACTGATTTAAAACCTACCAGAACTTTATACACTGACAGAGTAATACAATGTAATCCACAACCCACATATCTGAAGCATGGGCATGAAGTAAGGATGAGTTCCTCAAACATGGCACAAGGGAACACTTGAAGGTACTATTTTATATATTAAACACACTGCACATTCTAATGCTCTAAAAATACAACACAAAGAATGCACTGAATTAAAAAAAATAGATTTTCTTATTTTTATTAGCTAAATAAATCTTTAACACATGATTGTGAGTGGGACAACAAGAAAATATAAAGTTAATGGTAGTTTAACAGTATTTACAATTTTACTTACAAGTACCAACAAGTCACAAGAAAGCACAATATGCATAAGAAATAGATGATGCTCTTTTGTTTTTAGTATGTTCCATATTCCACACATTAATTTGATTTATAAAATGTCCAACATATGCACTTTAATGTTATGACATATCTTCATTTATACTGTCTTCACCAACATGTTGCAGTTAGTAATCCAGCCATCTTTAGGGTGAAGTTTTTGACACAAGACAACACTTGCAGTTAAATGTTGCACAATCAATCCACAATATTAAATATTAACCAAAACCATGTATTTTTAATATTATGTAGTCACCATCACACATTTAACTACAACTGTAACTTTGTATCAAAAACATTATCCTGAAGATGGCTGGATTACTGGCCAAAGCATGTTGGTGAAGACAGTATAAATAAATTAACTCATAAAAAGTGCATTTGTTGGTTGTTTTATACATTTTACAAAAGGTGTTGCTCATTCAGTATCATTACGACATTTAGAATTATTAATGATATTTCTTCTGGAAATAGAATTATGTCTTGCAAAACCTTTATAATGGTATGACACAGACAATGATAAAGCCAATATATACCACAACACGAGATCTGTGGTTATCACAGCAGTGTTTCTAAAGATGTTACTCTGCAATGACTAGTAAATAATAACCTTTACCAGTCAACATGGCATAACATTACCGAAAGATCTGCGGTTTTGCTAATCATAACATTGGTATTTTGAAACAACCACAAATTCTGAGTGATATCTTCTGGGTTACTGTACTGTGTAGGAACATAAACAGGTTCTGACATTCTGAAGGTTCAGGCAATACCGCAACATCCACTCGAAACTAAACTGGTCGTGGTGAAGATGGAAGAAATATTTTTGTATAATTCTCCCCATGTCTTGTGAATGATTAAAATCTCTCAGTACCAACAAATGCACATATACTAATATATATTTCACCCTATCCACTTTCTACATGTTCCGGCTGGTCGCCATCCTCTGGGACCTCATAAGCTAATAGCTTAAAACTAACTGTCAGAATTTTCAACACATATGCACACATTCTCGTTTTCTAGGAAGACAGTATTAAAGACTTCTTCAAAGTCGAATAAAGCCTTACCTTGTAAAAACATCAAATTCAAAGTTGGAAATGTAATCATTACACGTGAGGTCGATGGTGGATTTAAGGGCCATTGCCTCCAGCCCAGAGGTGATTGGATGAACTTCATTCAAATATTGCCTGAAGATCTTCCAGGGTACTAGAGTCCTAAAATAAAAAGTTGAATTCCATCACTTTAATAAAAGCACATTAATTTGTGCTATTAAGAAAAGGGCATATGTTCAGAGTTACACTTTACTGTATTCAATTTGTGTGTACATGAATGGCTGAATTGTTTGGATTGTATACAATAATGCAATCAATCACTCTTTCAGTCAGCATATCTACACTTTTATTGAACAATCAATCACTCTTTCAGTCAGCATATCTACACTTTTATTGAAACACAGCAAATTGCTGCATGTTGCTACCCTTTCCAGTCACATCCAGCCCAGATCAATTAACAAAATCAAGAAATATAAAAAAACCATAAACAGCACATTTGCATGCTTTTTTCCATTTTCATAAATGAATTTGTGTGAAGGTGACTGGAAGAAGGTCAAAACATGTAGCAAGTTGTTACATTTTAATTAAAAATACCTTTGCTAACTGTATTTTATTGTATGGACGGTTCGGGGTTGGAATCCTGGTAGGAGCAAAAGATTTTTCTTATCTCCAAAAGGTTCAGATCCCCTCTCAGGACCACCCAACTTCTTCTTCAATGGGTACCAGGACATTTCCTGGGGCGTGAAGTTAACCATTCACCTATACCTAGTGCCCAGATTAAGAATGAGTGGAGCTATACCTCTACTCACTCTATAAGCCATCATGGCGTAGACAGGGAACAAATTTTTTCTAGAGCACAATGTGATATCATACTTGAATACTGTTCGAATGAACTGTCTTTTGGCTGGGACACCCATCATACTGAGGTCTTGCATGGTGTGCTCAGTTCATCCACACTAGCACCTGGCCTATGATCTCAGTTCAACCACACCAGCGCCTGGCTAATAGTCTATCTTAAAATAAACTCATCTCTTCCTACAAAAGCCCTTCTAATATAACACAACCAAACTTGTGTAATTAAGCGTTCATTCATCACTGTTAAGTGATAATTCAGGACAACATCAAACGCTGGCAATGCTTTTTGGTAGGGGTGGCCAGCTGGATGAGCTTTGGAAGCCGCAATTTAGGTGCCAAATTAGGCAAGAGACACGTCTTACTCATCAAGTCAAACATACGGTAGCAACACTGCTTACTGTCTGAAGACTGCAGCCTGCCCTTTCGGTTAGTGACATATGGAACTACTGTTTCTTTGAGATCCAATACATGCTCTAGTGGTCTCTTCTCAAGTGTTCTGGAAGAGAAATTCTGATTTCTGGAACGGTGATCTTTTCAATTTATGAGTTTCCTTTCCTCAGAAAATCTTTTAACACGTCATTCACAGCTGCCTCGTGTGCAAGTTGACTACCTGATCATCATATTTTTCAGGTGTTGTGTCCATATGTGATTAATGATGTGTTAATGAAGCGGTGGAATGTTAAAGACGAGACACAACTACTGTAGTTTTGCAGTCACATCAAACATTTCAGGAAACATCTAAAACATTCTCCAGTTTCAGTTGTTCATTCTGCATTCCTCAATCTTAAATTGTTTTTAATACAGAAAAGATACTACAAGGTAGGAGGTAGTTTTGCAGATGGGGCTGAATAGCCAGTGTAAATAAATACAGGCTGCAATGCCCCTTTTGCCATACACCAAAATTTTCTCCTTAACAGCCCTCATTGTTATATCCATGGGTTCATAAAAAGGATCACCAAGGGCACGCGGTGGCGCAGTTGGTTGAGGTACTGCACTACAAGCCGGAAGGTCGCGGGTTCGATTCCCGATGGCGTCATTAGCCCTCGGGTTGACTCAGCCTCTAATAGAAATGAGTACCAGGATTATTTCCTGGGGGGTATTTTGCCCCTGCCGAGAATCGAACTATACCATAACTGCCCAGTTAGTATACTGATTGAGCCATTCCTTCTCTAAAAACATCATATTAATTTTAACGCTGCGCTGTCACCAGCCACCGTACGCAATGACAATTTCACGGATAATACGTAGAGAAATGGCAATGACGACGACGATGATGATGATGATGTGCTTTTGTCACAGTACGCGACATTACGGCGTACCGACACCTTTATTAATGGTGACGATTTAATTAAGAAAATTCAGGACTCGGAAAAATGTATCTTATTAGTTATTTTTATTCCACCAACAATAGCACAACAAGGGACAATAAATCAACAAACGTATCTTATATTGGTAATACGACGAGGGATATTTCGAACTTCACTTGTTGTCAAGGAACAAGCGGCCAGTTCTTTTTTTTTTTTTTTACGAGGCAGTGTCGATAATGATGATACAGCGCTTTACTTGCATCGTGTACTCCACCTTCATGTAATAGTGTAACCAACAAAGTACGCAACTTACGTTACTAACACACGTTTGTTTAGTGTCCTACATGTTTCGGCCATGACACTGCCGGAAAAATCTCAAGTCTTTCAGTTCTTTTAATTACAATGAATGCACTACAACAATGAAAACATAACCTTAAACAAATTAAAACAGCACACTTCTGCTGAGCTAAACTTCTTATTCTATTCTACTCTATTCTTACTGATTCCTGAACCTGTCTTTTAGTTTTACCCTCATTTCAGTGACCGGAAACTATTACGTCTGAAGAATGCACCTATGTTATTATTGGGATATATGTTTTATATACGGTTAGTTTTGTTTTCCTTGTCATTTGTTTTTCATTTGCGTTAAGTTGTATACATTTATTGTGAACGCTGCTTAAAACCAATGACAATATAATCTCATTTGTAATGCAGAATAAAAAACGCAGTATCTTTTCATCGCAGTGGGGTTGCAAATATTTTCTATATTAAGACAGTACAACTCAACCAAGTACGACACGATTTCTAAATCAATGAAAAGTGTTGTTTGCAGGCCTGGAACTTAGTAGGGCGGGAAGCACGGAAACATGCACAGCTGCAGGAGCAACGAGTTAATGAGGCTTGTCGAGCCGTGCTATCGATCTTCCCTCTGTCCCGCCAAACCATCACGTGCTACCCAAGTCAAGTGGCGCCTGCGCCAACCTACTGTTCCATTCAGAAACTCAACCCACCAGCAACCCACGCACGTTTTGAGCCAAGAGTATTTTGACTATACGACGCATGACGTTCCGGAGTTATAGAGGACGTACTGCCTCCGCTCGAACAGATTCGCTTATATTTTGATGGCGTCACCTGACCCACTTTCAAACGGCAGAAATTTAACCACCGCACGACGTACTTAATTCACAGCTGTGCTACTTATATTGCTTTGTGGAACGTCTGGAGCAGATCACATCAGCATTTTGTACCTCCACCTAATCACCACGGCCCTGTGACATCTGGCGGGAGTGCAGTGTTTTATAACAGGCCAGACCCGGTACTGTAACCTGGGCCAGTTCAGTCCAGCTCACACTTGCACACCGCACCTCAAAACAATCTTAATATCAATCATACCATTCCATTTACACCCAGGTCCTCCAACTGGTCTCCTTCCTTCAGGTTTCGCACGCGTTTCTCATCTCTGTCATCTATGCCAGTTAACCAATCTAAACGAGCACAAAATTCACCCGGAAACCTGTCTATCCTATTCGAGTTCTGGGGTTTACACAGCGGTGAGGTTCAGAATTCCCTTCTTCTGTGATATAAGCCACTAGATCCTGAGCCCAGTCTGTCTGAGGTTGGGGTAGCTACTGAAAAGGTATACGATCACCAGACACTGATCAAATTCCACCATATCTGATTCCAGCAGGAGATAAGACAGTGCGTTCCGCAATCAATAAACCAACTGATTCTATTTGAAACAAGGAGTCGATCATTGCGACTCTTTATAAGAAGAGTGATGAAAGAGAATGCAGTAATTACAGAGGAATATCACTTTCGTCAACAACATACACAATTTTATCCAACGTCCTTCTATCAAGGTTAACTCCATGTGGAGTGGAAATTACTGAGGATCATCAGCGTAGATTTCGACGCAACAGGCCAACTAATGATCATATATTCTGCATTCGTCACATACTTGAGAAAAAAAAAAGGGAATACAATAAAGCAGTGCATCAGCTATTTATGGGTTTCAAGGCAGCCTATGATCCAGTCTACAGGGAAGCTGTGTGTAATATTCTCATTGAGTTTGGTATACACATCGGACTACGCAGTTACGTTTAAAAAAATGTTTAAATGAAATCTACAGCAGAGCTTGGACACGCAGATATTTGTGTCCTACGTTTCCGATTAACAATAGTTTGAAACAAGGAGATGCTTTATGGTCACTACTTCTCAAGTTTGCTTTAGAATTTGTCATTAGGGACGATCAAGTAAACCAGGAGGGGTTGAAAATGAATAGTGAACATCAGCTTCTGGTTTATGCTGATGGCGTGAATATACTGGGTGAAAATACGCATGCTGTAAAGAAAAACAAGCTTTAGTAGTCGCTAGTAAGGAGACCGGTCCAGAACACGCGCCCTGCACACTGATTGCAGAGCGCGGCCCATCACACAACTGAATTGAATAACTTGAGTAACCGTGATTTTATTTTGGTTAAAATCGACAATTTTGGGGTAGGCGTTTTTTAAATTGTCTATTTTTAATTACCGTGGCGGGGGTTGCCACCACAATTTTTTTTTAACTGACAGGCACTGTGTTTCCATGGTCAAGCATTGAAAGTGATAATTACAATGCCATCAAACATGTTTGAAATACCTCTACGCTCCTGTATTCGGTCTTTTCGTACGCACTTCCTGTTTGTTCGGCGCTCAGCACGGCTTCGTCGTACCGCGGTTCAGGAAACAGTTACAGTACACAGGACTATTGTACATTACTGTAAATTTATTGACACTTCAGTTGTATTTGACACTTGTTTCGGTTACAAGTTTGTCAAGTATCCTTATACGGCAGAATGACAGAAACCTAAGTTACTGAATTATGATATTTTCAATATAAAAGAAAGAATTTCAGTTTCATAGTCGCAACTGAAAGCAGCTGTGTCGGATATATATATATATATATATATATATATATATATATATATATATATATATATAAAGCATACAAGGGGCGCGTATTAAAAAAAACGGGAATACGTGTATTTTTAACTGTAGTGCGCGATTAAACAGTCTACCGCACTGGCGGTAAGGTGGTGTCCGCTCCAAACGATATAACCTACACCGCCATCACGAAACTTTACATAAAAATACATGTCGTGTACTTGAGGGGAACCTACGAGACGAGGAACTAACGGAACTGAAACGTTATTTGCCGCGGCAGCAGAATATATTCACTGCTGTAACAAAAACAAATCAAACAGCAGTTCGAGCATATCGCTAAGACGGCGAGTGTGTGGGTTGTACAAGGAAGGCAGCAGAAACGGCATGTCCTAAGAAACAAAAGCTTTATAAAACTGTCAGTCTTTCTGCAAATGAGGTGGTCGACCGTACGAATGGCATAACAGGAGGTATACCGTGTCAGCTTAAAGAAAAGTGTGAACATTTTTTGATGTATTCAAATGCAATTGACACCAGCTTGCTGTTTTCATTCGAGATGTTTATGGGGACTTTCATTTAGTGGCGAGCCTTAAGAAATGGTCCCTGTGTGCTCCTCTCAATTCCTACTCAGTTGACAACCCTTAGAAACAAACCTGTGAGGGAATACAAGCCTGGGTTTGCTGGTGACAGGGCTTCGTCAATGGTTGACGAAAATAATGGCGTTGCAGCAGAATTAAATAAGACAAGCGATGTACGTATAATGTTAACAATGAGGTGGCCAGGTGGTTATGCTGGCGGCTGTATTATGAAGCGATGTTTTATTTGTTGAATGAGATCACACTGTCCGTGGAAAAGAAAGAAATATTGACTACATGAATAATGAAGGGTGCATAACCGATTTAGCATTTCTTGTGAAGGTGGCTGGCAACCCGGATAATCTTAACAAAGCTATAAGGTAAAGATACGCTCATTACCGAAATGTGCAACATCCAGGCTTTCAAATTCAAGCTTCAACTGTGGGAAAGCCAACTAGATCTGCAAAACCTTGTTCACTTTCCACACCTGAAATCTCACGACACTCTTTGTCCTCGGCGTATTCAGCAATACTCACTGTCAATTCTTTTGCTTAGAGAAGACTTGACGACAGATCCCAGAACTTCAGAAACATGCAACCCAAATTTGTGTTGTTCGAATTATCTTCAGAGACAGGCATTGCGAAGCCCCCCGGAAAACCCCGAAAATGGAAATAGTTAATTTCCACTGCGATACTGATCTTAACTGCAAGTTTTCTGAAGCCAGACTGCAAGACTTTTATTCCTACTCGCCCAAAGATTACTTTCCTGTACTGAGATCCTTTGGATTAATATCAATTGCGAAGTTCGTAAACACTCATGTGTGTGAAAAATTCTTGTCCCTTATGGAGAATAATGAGATGAAACGCCGCTCTCATATGACAGACGGATACTTGTAATCTGTCATGACAGAGGTGTCCTGTAGTACCTCACCGATGACAGAAATCGCCTCCCGGTGCCAAGGACGTCCAGTCTCCAGTCAATCTACCCAGTAGCTGACGTCAGATTTGACCACTCAACCAGTAGATTGGTAAATTTACAGCAATAAATCCAACAGGTTTTCCTCATAAATTACTGAAGAGATTGTGGTAGTTGATATTACCATGAAGGTATAGGTAGCGCCACACATTACTGAGGAGACAGCAGCCCAATAACATTTTGAATAAAATAAAATTTGAATAATAATAATAATACAGTATTGTTAATACCGTGTTAATTTTAAACAAGGCAGTTAACACTCTACTGTTCGAAGTGTTTTTTTTTAATTTCTGAACTCTCCCGCGTTTGAGCCCCCTGGTTTAGAGTATTTAAAAAAACCTAGGTGCGCTCGCGTGTGTGTTTTCACACGGCTCGTGATTAGAATGCAGTACAAAATCATCAACGTAAGATATGACATAAATTCTCTGAAAGTGTGGCGAAGTTCAGATATTTGGGCACAACCCCAACACATCGAAACTGCAGACATGAAGAAATTAATAGCAGACTGAACTTGGTCCTATCAGGTTGCCGGACGAACACAGGCCGAAGGTGCTGAGAAAGAGGTTCTGGGAAGATATATGGACCTGACGCATAGTGAATAACTACATGATTTGTACTCCTCAACAAATATTCGAGCGATCAAACCAAGAAGAAAGGTTGGGCGAGGCAGGTAGCATGTATAAGTGAAAGATGCATACAGATTTTTGGTGGGGAACCCTAAGGGCAAGAGACCACCTGCAAGACAGGGGTACATAGGAGGATAATATTAAAAAGGATCAAGAAATAAAAATGCCGTGTGGGGGGACTTGGATTGGATTGATCTAGCTCACCATAGCGACAGGAGCGAGCTCCATGAAATGCAAGGCATTTCTTGGCTACCTGCGGAACTATTCGCTTCTCACGGACACTGTTCCATGTAGTAAATTATTGTACAGTGATAATTATGCATTCATAGTCAAAGTATCGATACTGCGAATGGCGGAGAATTTAAAACCAAGGCGAGGTGACATTTTGCTACTGAATAAGGAAATATGCTTCATCAGCACGGATATGTACAATATTGACAGCATTACCATGGCCAGTTTCTACCAACTTCATACAAAAGACTCCGTCTTAAGAAGCCAACAGCTCATCAACTAATAAAAAAAAGTCCCCGCATTTTATTAAATCCGAGGGCCCATTACGGTGCTCCAAACACGGCGCCACCTGTCCGTATCCTACGCCAGATAATCCTGTCCACGCCCTCTCAACCCATCTAAAATTAATTTTAATATTATCATCTTAGCTACGCCTAGGCATTCCAAGTGGTCTCTTTCCCTCAGGTTTCACCACCAAATCCCCGTACGTACCACTCCTCTCCCCCATACGTACAACATACCCACCCCATCTCATTCTTCTTTATATGAGTGCCCGAATATTAGGCAAAGAGTACATATCATAAAGCTCTTCATTATGCCCGCCAGTTTCAACACACAATTCAGACATACGAGTTTTACTTCAATCACGTAAGCACAATAAGCAGGTTCTGATCTTTTTACTGGCTCGTGTAACGTCAATACATGACCAAAGCTGCAGGAAACTAGAAGCTTTATATTAAAATATGTTTCTGTTGTTATGACAAAATCACTATTCAGCTCAAAGACTGGCCACTCTAAATTTGATGTACGTATGATCGTGCATCCTTAATATGAAATGACGTGTGAGACCAACTAGATGCAACAATTATGATTTATTAATAATCCATTACTCAACATATTTCGGGCATCATTATGCTCATCTTCAGGTGCGCTAGACCGTCTATTACTGCATATGGTTTTCAGCGCTTGATGTGCTGGCTGTTGTCTTGGGGAGCCTGGAAGCAGGCCGTGTGCACTGTGTAGAGGATGTTATTCGACTAGTTTACTAGCCGAATAACATCCTCTACACAGTGCACTATAGATACTAATTTACAGCGCCGTGGATAGCGGAAAATTATTTAAGCTGCTGCTTTGTACGGATGTGAAATATGACATCCTGCTTGAGGGAAGGACACAGATCGTGAATGTCTGATAAGACAGCGCTCTGGAAGACGCTCAGACCGAAAAACAAATGAAGTGCTCAGTTTATACGCTAAACATGCTGTACACAGGGCAGTGACATCCAGAAAGTTACCTTCAACTAGAACGCGCCGCAAGGATGCCATGAAGCTTTTATTTTATTTTTGGAGCAGAATAACGTAATGAATTACCCTACGAAGATTTTATAATGACAGGAGGTGAATGGGTAGCGTCTAGGGACGGCTTAGATATTCATTACTGGCATGGAAACTTGAGTCCTGCTATACAAGGTCATATCTTGCGAATTTGGTTCAGTTCGATAACAGATGTATGCAAATACGATGTGCTGCCGACTCGCCTATATATAGGGTGGGGCAGCGTTAATTCATTTTGATTTACGTAGTGCTCGCACAGCCCGGGCAAAGCATGAACACTAAGTTCACTACAGGTTCAGCTTACCTTACGTCGTTCATATTGGAAAAGTCACTAAGGTGACTTTTCCAATATGAACGACTTCTATGGCGACATTTCTTGGCCTGCCCGTTCACCCGACCTGTCGGTTTGTCATTTCTTTTTATGGGGCTATTGGAAAAGATGGGTGTTTCAGACACCGGAAGACTTACACAATCTTAAACTAGGTATTACCGAAGAAAGAAATGCCACATCACCTGTCATGTCCGCCTAATGGGCAGTGTTATGAACCGAATTCGTATGTGCATCGATGGACGACATCTAACGGGTGTTGTTTGCAAGAGTAACTTCGTTTAATGTTCAACAACAACAACAACAATAACAACAAACATTTGTCTTTCAATTCACGTTATTCTGAGCACATTTTAATGAACTGTAGTAGAGTAAGGGATCTTTAACAATGCTGCATAGCTGCCCCGCCCTGTACAAGTTTATAATTCCTACTGAACATTTAATATAATGGAAACACCAACTCGGCGAAATGGAGAAGTCATAGGGTTATGTTCGCCGCACGAACATCAGATGTAAGGTATGTCCGGATCAACCTTATTTGCGATACAGCACTAAGCGGTATGGACAACAAGTAACTCTCCCTCGACGAGATTAAAAAACCATGCTTTAATACAGAACTCGAAAACCGAAACGTGCCGCTCACGTGTCTCTCTCAACGTGCGTGGTTTTATACTGACAGACACCCACGGTACCAACCCACAGGGCCTTCGAAAACCCCCTAAGCAAGAAAGCCCCCAGTCGAAACATAGATACTAAAAAATCACCAAAGTTTTCAAAACGTGTGTGTGTGTGTGTTCCATAGGTACAATCAGATCTGTTCTAAGACACACAAATGCCAAAGACTGTTCCAACAGGACTGAGCTTGACCTACACCAAAATGACGTAACGGCTGACAATTCCCTCTCGCCAACCTTCAAGTTTCACAGACAGCAGCTGCAAGGTGTTTTGAAAAGTGTGGTGGGATATGGCATCGAGCGGGGGTGAACAAACAATTCAGATATAAGCTTTCAAACGTTCCCATACGGGGTTGTTGAAAACGGGGTTCTATGAACTCAGTAACCGAAACTTTCCGTAGAATACGTCAGCAAAATTCGGGTTGAAAGCAACGCAGCAGCAATACAGCACTTCGTAAATGTTTAGATATAAGGCTGGTCGCTGGGGGCGAAGGGCGGCAAAACTAACTTTCGCCCACGGCAACAAAAAAACCCTTCCCCCCCCTTGACAGTCGGATTCTCACCTTACTTACTTACTTACTCACTCACTCATTCACTCCATTGCGCAGAGTCCTTCTTGAGAAGCTAACCGGTTTGCAGCTAGTCAAGAAATTCCCCGCATTTTATGGAACCCGAAGGTTCAGTATCACATTCACAAGTGCCCGCCACCTGTCCCAATCCTGAGCCAGCTCGATCCAGTCCATACCCCCACATCCCACTTCTTGAAGATCCATTTTAATATTATCCTCCCAACTACGCCTGGGTCTCCCCAGTGGTCTCTTTCCCTCAGGTTTCCCCACAAAAATCCTGTATACGCCTCTCCTCTCACACACACGCGCCATATGCCCCGCCCACCTCATTCTTCTCGATTTGATCACCCGAACAATATTTGGTGAGGAGTACAGATCATTAAGCTCC
>Ga0136643_10009058_pt1 | contig 14614 bp, 9 predicted proteins | sample TergutLab28metaG_FD_96883 | JGI IMG/M metagenome (GOLD analysis project Ga0136643, IMG submission 96883) | Labiotermes labralis P1 segment gut microbial communities from Petit-Saut dam, French Guiana - Lab288 P1 (version 3) (version 3) | ecosystem: Host-associated > Arthropoda: Insects >... | reverse complement strand
TTTCTATATATATATGTATGTAATTTACATTATATTTCTATATATATATATATATATATATATATATATATATATATATATATATAACAGTATATTTAAGATCTATGGCCTTCACTGCTTTGCACAGTTGTGATGGATGCTTCAAGCAATGAGGACAGACATCCTCTGGAATCAAATTATCCGTGTTTTCTCTCCACTCGCAGGATGGCGCAGAGAAGCTGTGAGGCGCAGGTAATGTGGAGGGGGAATGTTATATGGAAACAGAAGCTCCTACCGTTGTCGAACGCTGCCGAGAGAGATGGGAAGATGGAAGAGAGAGTTACAGAATGGTTCTTTCTGTATAATCAATAAAACATGGCCCATTTGAATCGCAGTATTCGTCCGTCAACCAAACACCATCTCTGATATCCCTCTCCCTCTCGATATGTCCTTCTCTCTTTCTCTTTAGCTATGCCAGCCGCCAATGCCCACCCTTGTAAATATGCTATGACGAAAATTGGAAATTCATGTATCCGAATACACAGCAAGGAAGGACGAAAAAAGCAGTATGTCCATGGATATTGAAATGAGGCCTCAAAACGTTCAAACAGACGATGCCGGAGAGAGAACTGCGCTAGGAACAAGTTCGCTAAAACTAAAAGCAATTGTGTTTTCCCTTCCTTGTTTTCATTTCCCTTCTCAAAATTTTCCTTTCCCTTTCTGATTTGGTAACTCCACGGCATCTTCCACCTGATACTGCGGGTACAAGAATTTTCATTTTTGGGGGAAATTCTGTTGTTGCTGTAGACTGATATACTTCAGATGGGGGGCGCAGCAACTGAAGCTTGGGCCACTGTTGTCAGACTCACAACGCCAGAGGCATAGTCTACAAATGGCAGCAGCGATAATAAATAGTAATGAATAGAAACAACAGTGAATAGGATAACAATATATTAATATGCGCATGCACTTAAAAATTAATCACATCTCCTTCTTCAATTTCTTTTTACTCCCAACTGAGATAAACGTAAGCGAACTAGACAACGTAGGAAGAGAAGCGTTGCCATTAGCTGGGAAGTGGTGCCTGGGCCTGGAGGACTAACTCCTTCAATTCTCTTGCTACAGGGCCACACCTGAGTCTTCAGTTGTAGTAAGCTGAAGAGAAGTTGGATATGTGGAGACACATGTAGCACGCCTGTGCCTCACATATGTCTGTCACCAAACTTGTCCCATCTTAGAAACAGCTAAACCACTGTCAAGCACAAGTCTCTCTCAATGAAGCCGGTATCCGTTTATGACGACTGTCTGAATGAAATTAAAACCCACTTGATAGCTTTGTTAGAGAAAGGAACCCCAGCCAGAAATAAAATGAAGACGATTTTAATTAAACGCTATCACTGGCGGTAGGAGGCAATCGCATGAGAAGCGATGTAATCCCCCACTACCACCCGCAACAGAGCAGCTACTTCCCAGACGTTAATTACGTAATAATAAATAATTTATTTTAAGTTTTCAGTTAATTAAAACTTTTAAAGCAGTCATTAATCACTGCCGTAATTTGTGTCTCGTTTAAATGTGGACGAAATTTACAAACTCACATTTATGCTGCCTTTATACTGCACTACATAAAAGAGAGATTAGACCCAAGCAAAAGTCTCCGAATATCTTCCAACGCAGAGAGAAATTTAGACTTAAAACAGCTCCTCATTTATCTTCACTACGAAAATGATAGTTTTAATTTTGCGTCCTTATCGTCTGTGTTCTATCCTAAAAAAAAAATAAGCTGCTGTCCATACTTTCTACACAGCAGTGCAATGGATACGTCACTACGTGATGCGTTATGATATGAATGTCACGCCTGTAGTTACACGGGATTACGTTCTGTTTTGAAACATACTTTAATGGCTGGGAGTAAAGTACCTTCTGTTTTGACACCATCTGTATTATCATAGTAATTAACCAACTTGATGCACAAAATCTTGTTTTATAATAAGTTTATTAAATGCCTCTACAGGTTTCGAGCACTATGTGCTCATCATCAGGAGGTCAGAACTGTATATACAGCATCTGGTATCATCACACCTGTAGGTGGCCATTCGACCACATACAGGTGTGATTTTGACCTCCTGATGATGAGCACATAGTGCTTGAAACATGTAGAGGCATTTAATAAACTTATTATAAAACAAGATTTTGTGCATCAAGTTGGTTAATTAATAGGATTATACTGAGATGCACTGTCAGTAAAACATCAAACCATCTGTATTGCTCTTTCGATTTTGTGACGCTACTGGATGACCTCACGGCAAAGGTGGCCAGACTTTGGCACTCAGTGATCTACTTTCGCCGTCTACCATAGTACAAACTGTATTAATATTAGGTCAACTGGACAGAGAAATGCAAAATAATATAACGACATCAGACGTATAAAAGTGCAATTGTTTCATTTATTAAAGATTAACCCTTTCAAACAAAAACAACTTACCACAATCAAATGGTGCTTTTCATTAAACTTCCTACTGAAAATCTGATGCTTGACAGCGTATATCTTGCGACAACTTACTGAAAGAGGGATCATAACTACTTAGACACAAGTTCATCGGTTAGATGATTTCGGTATCTTCAATCAGTTATCATCATTCGGGAAAAGGCTTCCTCGAAGAGGTATGTTGATCCAAAAAGTGCTGTCAAACGAACAGCCATGATCGTGCTGAGGCGGTTAATACATTTTGATAGAGACCAAAAAGGGACGGCGATCGACCAAACAACTGGCAGCGATCGACTGTTTATTCACCTCTGTCTTAAGGAAACAAGACCATACTGGAAACTGAAATGGGAAGCACTAGATCGCACTCTGTAGAGAACTTGCTTTGGGAGAGGCTATGGTCCTGTCGTAAGACGGAGCACATGATGATACTCTGGCAGGATATATACCATCTGATAAACTGACAGTGGACAATAACGGGGCAGTTTGCCAAACACACGTATACATTCTTAGTATTGTTAAAAAAACCACATTACAGAACCCATATTACTACGACATATACAGTCCCTTAAGCAACGGAATCAGAATAACTAATTACCTCCATGGGCCATGGTCCTAGTAGGTCGTCAGGTAGACAAAATTTTCCTTGCAATATATGAAACCCCCAAGTTTCGTTACCGTGTTTACATCATCAACCAGTCGGAGAGGGTGCATACCTTCCCGTCCTATTTCTTTACATTAATTTCAATATTACCAGCCCATCAGTACCTAGGTCTTCCAATGGGTCTGCTTCCACCACGCTCTTCCGTCCAACTCCAGCATACGTACATTTTTCTCATTTGTCCCACATGTGACTTATGACGCACATGTAAGCAACGCGATAATTTAGATTGTACTACTTATTAACACATAAGTCAATTAATAACTATAATGACAGCAAAGAACGAATTCAAACGGGTTATCATTTCCACACCTCTCTCAAGCAGTTACGCTTAACCCCACACCCCCTTGTTTTCTAGCCGTTCACTTCAAAGGAATATTGGTAGTGGTAATCTTCAAGAACGAAAGGCTCTTTGGGCTGGTTGACCCAGACCTGAGGACCTCAAACGAAGTAGAACAATGGGCAGAATGCAAAACATCGCACCATCCAAGGGAATTCTTGTCGTGTCCTTAGCACAGCAAGTGACAATTCATGGTCTTCATACTATACCAAGCATACTGCATCACTTACCGCTACAATAAATATTACAGTTCCCAGATTATCAAGTGGAACTTGGCTCCCTGGGGATAGTTCCAGCTAGATATATCCGCCACGTAACATTAAGGCACGCCTCTCTAATATGTACAGTACGTCATTAACCTGCTTCATCACCTTTCTAAGACGTCTCACGATAAACACTCCGTATGTATTTCTTGTCCCCGCAGTCCGGCCACCGCATCTTCCTATATTTCAGTACTATAATGGTTACATCTTACCTCTACATATCACAAAATTCATCACTATGTAGATATCCTAGTTTTCTAGACAAATTCGTCCGTCTGATATGATGTATACCTTCGTGCAAATCTTGACATTGTAAGGATGCTCCCACAGGAACACACACACACACACACACACACACACACAAAGCATGCAAGACAGTGCGGATACAGGACAAGTTATTCGTTCCATGTGAGTGAAGACTAACTGTCGACCAACGTGGCAGGCGCATTACTGAAATGTATTCAGGAAGATGTATAAACAGGCGTTATGTAGTGAATCGGTAGTCAGATTTCAAAGAAATGTACTTACTTCTGGGGCTCATTTGGATCTCGTTTCTTCTTTTTCTTCTGAACCTTGGGCTTCTTCTGAATCTTAGCCAGACTGTTATCTGCCGGCTCTGGAGACGGTCGTTTCATTCCAACCATCTGCAAAACAAATGTTAACAGATATGTACGAGGTCCTGTGTTTGCTTGCACCAATATTTCAACACACATTTTACAGCAATGTACACAATTTGAATGCATTTCGGGCGATACAGACCCTTCACTTCGCAAACGGGCCAGGAAAATGTGAAAGCATTGGGATTTTACACAACAAATAGATCGCATGTCCCGTACATAAGCTTAACAGCAGCCAAATATAGCAGACTCAGCGCGTGATAGGGCCAACACAGTCCGCCTGCACAGTGACGATTAGACTACACGCACGACAATTTTGTAAGAGAAGTTGCTCCCTAATCACGGCGTTTAACTTCTTGTTCACCGGAATGACGTAAATGAACAATGTTTCCCAGACAGGCCATGGGTCGTAACTGGACACAAATAAAGCTAGGGACATCTTAAAGGTCGGAAATGTAATAATGGAAACAGAACTGTCGCTTCATAATTTAAAATCTGAAATGCATACAATAAATGCAATATCTAGACTTAGAGATTTTATATAACTTGACTAAATCAACTTTTATTGCATAACCTTCCAACATGCAAATAGTGCAATTCAGTTGAAGACCAACAAACACAAAACTCTACATACTCTAAGACGGAGCAACGTGCCTTATGTATAACTTCAAGTGCTAATAAATGCCAAACCAATACTGAAAATATTATACAACTGTATTCTTATAACAAAACCAACCAGATGCACTAACATCTCAAATTTGTTTATGGAATAGAGCTCTACATGTTTCGGGCAGTTTCTCTGTCCGTCATCAGGAGTCTAGCACTTTACACACAGCAATAGGTATAGGTCATACAGGTTATGCTGACTGCTGGTTAGCGGGATCAGGATGGAACATCTTGATCCCGCTAGCAAGCAGTCAGCAAAACCTGTTTGACATACACCTATTGCTGTGTGTAACGTGCTAGACTTCTGATGATGGACAGAGATACTGTCCGAAACATGTAGTGTCCTATTCCAAAAATAAATTTGAGATATTAGTGCATCTCGTTGGTTTTACTACAAGACTATATCACGATGCACGGCCCTCTGAATGTCAAACTATACAAGTGAAATCGAGTATAGCCAAGTTCTACAAATCAATGTGAATTATACATGTGGCAAGACTCCGAAGAGCATACACACCACATACATCTCCACACAAGGCAATAATAAAGTACTTCATATACGTCTACGAGAAGAAGCCCACGACAAAGAACTTCAACATGAATTACAATATAATCCCCACAAAATAATTTCCATTTTATCTGTATTCTTTTACCCTACTATCTTAAGTAATTTTATAATTAAATTTTATATTTTATATCCTAGCATATTCAAAATAATATATTTAAACGAGATCTCGTATTTGAAAACACTGTAAATTGTGTATCAGAAAATCGTTCAGGTCACAGCCTGAATATGGCTTTGGGAAGAAAGCCGAAACATGTAGCTGTCATGTTTTAATCATCTTTTAAACATTTATTTTATGCAATAAAAGTTGTGTTAGGCAGCCAAGTTATATACAGTCTCTAAATATTGAAAATACAACGCGGATGCCCTACCTGAAAATTGTGCTAACTAGACTTTTATAGAAAAAGAAATCACATCGCATGGTACAGAACAAACAACAAAGTAACTTACTAGGAAGATAAGACGTAAATTAAGAAGCCCAAATTAATTCAACTGAAGTAATATGTCAATACACTGCGACCCAAATCATGTTAAGTGTGAGCGCATACACATGCGCTGGACAGACGCGTTTCGCGGAGCGCACAATGAAACTTGAACTGGAAATACTTGAAAGCACTCTATCTGTGGTCACAATTTCCGCAGATAACCTTTCCATTGACAGATCTCACGGGACGCTGTGTCACTGAATATGCACGCTAAAAAGTAAGTTTGATGTAATAATAATAATAATAATACTTTAGGGGCACATTTTCTCAGCAAAGAAACACTGCAGTTCTGATCATTAATAATGCACCCGAGTTTATTTTTATTTTGTTCCCGCCGTGCAAATTAAACGCAAATAGCGTAAGGAAAGCTACATAAGCGAAGCAGTATTGCCATGCGCTATGGAGGAAATGCCCCCCCCCCCCCCCCGGGGACAACGGTCGATACTATAACACCAACCAAACACTTCATTCCAACACCGTTTATGCTGCCATCTCGTGCTATTACAGGAGGTGATTTCATTTGATTTACACGGACACGAACAAAAACCGAAACAATTCGATGGACAAATAAGACAGACAAGGCTTAGAATAACTTTAATGGCAACGATGTTGAATTCGTACTAGCCACACTCATCATCATGTCACAAGGTCAACCAACGGACCGTGTGCCTAAAGAGGAAACCAAGTGCTTCACACAGCTGGTGTTCTCTCCGTATCGTAGCAAAGGTGAAACAAACAACATACAGTGTTACTGCTTCTTGTATCACAGCAAAGACGTTAGACTGGGGTTTTTTTTAATGACGACTAGAATTGTCTATAAGGGCATACCTGATTGGTGAGCTAATTATCTAAAAACAATAATGGAGCAGTAGGCCTATATTAAATCTATGCTAGCATCTTCCATGTCCTTACCAATCATTTTCCTTAAATTACGGAGGAAATAGCATCTACCATTTTCTTCAAAATAAGCAAACAATGTACTGTGCTCACAGATTATTTGTTCCGTATAATTCTCAAAATAAAATAAAAAATTTCCTTAAAGGACTACGCCGTTGGCCTTGATAATAGGGAATTAGTGTTGTCCATGACGTACGTAATTTAGGGGTTTCAAATGGCTAAACCCGTTGTTCTTCGGCGCCGTATCACATATAAACGGAGACAGGATCTTTAACTAGATTAAAGTCCACGAATAATTACTTCACTAGAGTTAATTTAAGTAGGGAATTAGTCACAATGTTTGTAATGTTACTTCTTTATAAAACAGAAAAATGTTGCCAAAGTCAATAACAGAATTCATTCCCCTCAACCTCCCCTAGTGTTTGTTACAAATAAGAGCTTCAGCATGCGGTGTCTTATTACACGCGCTCAGCCAAATTTATTTTCTTAAAAGCCATTCTAACAAAACTGAAAAGTCGTAAGAACTTCGTTTCTTTTTAGTAGCAAAAAAAAAATCACTTAAAACTTTATACATTTATAACTACGCTTTTATAGTCTGACTTTACAGAACACCCATCCGCAGAAGCAATTCCGCGAGAGAACAATTGCTTTACATATAAAGGGAGGGGGACATTATAATGGTATAAGGATGTATGCATAACTTCCATTAACTATGCCATTCTTCAAAATTAAGCGCGAAATATTACTATACCATCACACGATGATATTCTAAATCGGAGTGCTCGACATGTCAGTGACCTTTCGTTTAAGGTCTGATAGGACATACAGTATCAGGCTTAGAAGCAGCAGGCTGTAACTTGGAAAACTGTATGCAGTCAAACACACCTGTCACATGAGGTGTATATTTAATGACTATATAATGGACAACTACATGTTTCGGCCTGTACTGGCCATCTTCAGGTTGTCTTTAAGGAACTTAAGATCTTACTATAAAGCCTACACGCGCACGTGGTGTAGAGATCTCTACATAGGGCCTTACTAGCAAAAACAAAAAACAGGAATCTAATAAAAACAACACAAAACAAAAACAGATCCGAGAACACCCCCATAATAGCTTTATTTTTCTGGATCTGTTTTGTTTTGTTACAGGTCCGAGGTGTCCAGAGGGTTTCAGGAAGTTAGGGTTCCCAGATTACGTGACAATGGCTCAGGATGGTGGTAAGTTGTCAGCCCTACGCACCGGTCGCTTTTACCCCCCAGGAAATACTCATTTCTGTTAGAGGCTGATTCGACGCCATAGCCATAATGCGATCGTTAGGATAATGTCAGTGAAAAATTCCAATGACACCATCTGGAATCGAACCAGCGACCTTCCGATTTGTAGCAAAGCACCTTAACCACTGTGCTACCGCGGTCCGCGACTATTGTAGGCCGGGATAGCTCAGTAGGTATAGGGACTTGCTACGGGCTGAGAGGTCCAGGAATCGAATCCCGGTGGGGGCGAGATTTTCTGCACCCATCCTGACCAGCCCCGAGGGGCACCCAGCCTACTATACAATGGGTACCGGGTCTTTCGAGGGGGTAAAGTTGTACATAAAATAATAAATTTTGAATGTTCATTGTGCCAACAGATTTTATTATTTCAATACTGTATAAACACCCCTTATAATTTTATGTAAAACGAGATCTCGTTTAATATCTATGGCCTGCAACATACATGTTCCTTTCTTGATGGGCAATCAGCGTGAAGATGGGTTTTTAAAAAGCCGAAACATGTCGCTGACAATTATTCAAACTGATAATTAATTCAAGTTGTGTACTACTGTCTTATTTACCGGCACATTTTGGAACTTGTTTCTAAACGACTAAGAATCGTCTTCATAACGCAAGCGAAGACTACCGAAAGTTCTTACTGTTGACGGCAGCCTAACGAGGCTTCTTCCCTCCAAAATTTCCCTACATGTGACTAAATACGGGTTTAATTAAAATTAATTAACACGCACACGTGCATCCATCTATACATTAAGATTTGAACTGTTTCTTTGACGACAGTTAAACAAAACAGATTAAAATCGCCATAAATGTTACACAGTGCGTAAAATTTATACTTTCTTTAAATTTTCTGGATACGATGCTGTGTAGTCTGGCACCGACGTTTCAGCAAAACCTGCTACCTTTATAATCATTATCATGACAGAATACGGGAATCTTCATGGTGTAAACCAGCACACTCACATTACTTTTAAAAAGCAGTCTCATTACAGGCCTGGAGTGGCCCAGAGGGTTCCAGGAAGTTAGGGCTGCCAGATTACGTGACAACGGCACAGGATGGTGGTAAGGTTGTCAGCCTTACGTACCGGCCGCCTTTACCCTCAGGAAATATTCCTGGTACTCATTTATATTAGAGGCTGAGTCGACCCCAGTGCCATAGTGCGATCGGAAGAATTTTATGTCAATGAAAATCCACTGACACCAGCTGGGATCGAACCAGCGACCTTCCGATTTGTAACACAGCACCTTAACCACTGTGCTACACGCGGTCCCCCATTACTTTAATGTGTAGCAGGAATAGAGATTGATCTACACTAGGAGTACGCTCAGCTCCAGGTAAGCTCACGGTCAAGGTTATGGCTAGAATACTCACACTGCACGCTCTTGCGGCAATCGAGCGCGGTTCATTTGGACTGAAACAGGTTAAACAAGAAACATTTGGCGGTAATGGCATTAAACTACGGTCAAATATGATTATCAAATATCAACGACCGTCAACAGAACTACTTATTAAAAGACAAACACAACAGCAACTGTTTCGACTTCACAATACTGAGCAATCTTCAGGCTGTTACAAAATTAGTACACGAACAGGATAACCATAAACCAATGGACACATATTAAATGCTATATTGACCTCTCAATTTTATATATTGTCGCCAAATACGTATTTTACAATGTAAAAGCATATAAAATTCAAGATATTAAAATTAATATATTATATTACGATGGCTAGGCGTGGTGGCTTGGAATTTTGTCAAAGTCCCAGACGTCTCTGTGTTTTGTCTGTGAAAATCTGTGGAAGGCACCTGTATTTCGATCCCAGTAGGACGGGGGTTTTTCTTCTTTCATTATGTAACACACCTGGGTGCTATATTCTGTTTGTCACACAGATCAGTTACATTGCCACATATATAAGTGTATGTCTTTGGTCAATATTATCTTAAAACAAACTTGTACTAAGTTAAAATATACGACGGAAGGTCAAATGAAAACCTTAAAAGTGCGATAAAAATTCGAAATACAGCTCGACTGTCTGTAAGTTGGCAACAATGATACTCATGGTTTGAAGAGTGGCCGACAGGTGGCAGTACGATGCAGGAATGCAACACAACAGCGCAGTAGTATTGTAGAGATGGCGGCCCCGCTTGCAACATGCAATTTAAGGCTTTTATGTGACTCACCCTCGTATTTCAATACTTTATTCAAGGTGATCGCAGTTTTTGGACCTGCTATTCGTTATACAGACTGTGTTCTGGTTTAGGATCTCCTGTCTACCGTTGGCCAGCTGGGTCAAGTGGTCAAAGAACACCCGTGCGCGACTGAGTGCCCCGTGATGCAAGCGTGACCGTTCTTATGCGACATAAGCTTTTAAATATAGGCCAACAATATTTCCCCCGAACGTGAGCCGAAGGTGAGCATAATCATAGTGGGAATCACGCTTAATACGGCTTCGTTTAATAATTTTAAAAAAAACCATCACAAAACAAATTGTTTATAAGGTGCGTTCTAAAAATTGCGAAAAGTGGCTACTAACTTCGTCACGCCCGTCCGTCCGTTCCTCCGCCCGCTCCAACTGGACGGATTTTCGTGAAATTTGATGAGCACTTCTCGAAAATCTATTGAAAATTTTCATTAAAATCTAACAAGAATAACGGGCACTTTACATGGAGAAAATATTTTGATGAATTCTTGGAATGAGAAATGCTGCAAACATACGGTGTAGACAAATCTGGTACAGCTACATAGGGCACAGATGACATAATATGGCGCAAGCACACTGCATACTGATAATTAACACTACAGACACATACTCGGTATATGCAACACTTACTGCTTTTTCAATGCAACAATCGTTACACGAAGACTCCTCAATATTGCGTTCTGTACGTACACTTACACGAAGACTCCTCAATATTGCGTTCTGTACGTACACTGCATACTGATAATTAATTATTAATCGTTTAAAAGCCAACAGGATGTCTTCTACTAAATTAATGCTGTTTCTATCCATCCTCGGCAGGCTAATACCGAGCAGAACACTAGGTTGAGAAGCAAAAAGCATCAAGATACTCACCATGGCGGAGTGCGGTGTGCTGTCGTCGCTGTCTTCGCTTGTGGTTGTGTTTTCTTGACCTGTTGGTGGGCTGCTACCTTGAGGGGAGCGACCATATGGTGCCTGCAGCTGTCCCTGTGGTGGCTGTCCGTGGGTCAGCAAGAGCTGCGAGTGTTGCTGTTGTTGCTGGAGCATCAGAAGTTGGGAACCAGCTTGTCCTGGACCGGCCATCGTGTACGTCGGTTGAGGACTGCTGTATGAAGAGCTACAACGACACAAACCCGACAGTTATCAAGATTTACGTTCTAAAATTACGGCACCTTCTTCTACTGAATGCTGGTGAAAAGGAACACGACAACGTTACAGGGGAAAATATGAAACCAAGAGCAAGAACATGACGTTGCCATGTAACCGACGAGCGGTGTACCGCTACACACGACAAGAAGTCGTGCCGCGACAGTTCGAATTCTGATAGCTTCGAAAGCACGTTACAGTAATTACAAGAAGTGGAATTGTGTTCAGCCCTGTTACTTCATGTAACAGATATATACTACGTCTATTTTGTTCGTCTTTTACTGTTCGACGACGTTTGTTGCCGCGCCCTCTTCGGATCACTATTACTTACTTACTCCATGGTGCAGAGTCCTTCTTGAGAAGCTAACTGGTTTGCAGCTAGTCAAGAAATTCCCCGCATTTCACGGAATCCTAAGGTTCATTACCGCACTCACAAGCGTCCGCCACCTGTCTCTATCCTGGGCTAGCCCAATCCAGTCCATATACCCACATCCCACCTCCAGGAGATCCATGGGATGTGGGTATATGGACTGATTGGGCTGGCCCAGGATAGAGACAGTGGCGGACTCACTATTACAGTCATAATTTTGAATTTCTAATTCATGTCACTTCCCGAGCGACAAACATGTTATTTACAAATGCGACGAAAAGACGAGAGTAACAAATACGAAATATGATACGAAGATAGTTTCTAAATACATACACCCATATGCACACATAACAAACATATTATATGACTTGGCGTGTCGCAATATACTGAGTTACAGGATATATAGTAGATACTTCCCTAGCTTCAAAGAAATATACATGGTTGCTGATAAGTCCTTGGCCCGACCAGGAAGGAAACAAGCTAATGTTTCTGTCAGAATGGCGTGAATTTCCATCGGCGCCTTGCCTTGCAGGAAAAAAAAAACATGATGACAGCTCGCGTCTCGATGTTGTTGAAATCGCGCGCGTCCCTGACATGCTTCCAAGCTTGTTTCCTTCCTGGTCGGGCTAAGGACTTATACGAACCGCGGTACGTCACTCATCCTCAGGGTATGAGCGATTTGCACTGGAAATGTAAGCGGTCGTCGGTTCCCACAACAACGGCGACAGATTTCTACCAGACTGTACGGCATCACATTCCATCACAAGATACGGAAAGATATTCGTGAATAAGTGTGGCCGATAAAACAGTCAGCAACACCAGAATTCATTTTTAACGTAATACCCCTATTTGGGCCAACATCTTAAGAAAAAAAGGCAATAAACATGTAAAATAACCCCAAAAACAAAGAAGCATGAAAGCTTATTTGAAATAAAACATTAAAAATTTCTGGAAGCGTGTAATATCTTAAGTAAATGACTGCAGGAGGAAAAGTGAAATGCCAACTTGATGCAACTAAGCTCGACATGTTTCGGGTACATACGCCCATCATCAGGAGCATCTGATGTTGGGTTGCAGCGTATGGGTTTCTGCACCGAGTTTTTGGATTGGCGGTGGTCTTGAGAGCCGCTGCGTAGGTCGTGTGTACGGTGCGGATGGTGCCGTGCGACGCCGTGCCAATCCAAAAACTCGGTGCAGAAACCCATACGCTGCAACCCAACATCAGATGCTCCTCATGAAGGGCGTATGCGCCCAAAACATGTCGAGCTAAGAAAACGTCAATAAAATTACCTAGTTGCATCAAGTTGGCATTTCACTTTATTTCATGAGAAAGATGCACGGTTAAACAACCCTCAAGACTGTATGTGAATCGCATTATATAAAGCCGAAACAAATACCCTCACGTGACTGAAGACAGCTGCCAGTGATGAGCGCAGTACTGGGGCAGTGAAGCGAAGCCCGCTGGCCAGCCACAAGGTCTCATACGAATTCGTCGAAACCAGTTAACGAAGATCAAAATTCCGAACATCAAGATTCTACTGTCTTCAGAACTAGGTACGTGCTCACTCATGAACTGACACTTCTGGTAAATGGTGAAAGACAACTTCGTGGCGTTGTACTTACGACATAAGGGCAACTTTTACATACCCCTGTAAACACGATGGGTATAGTCGTTTAATTAGCACACCAACTAATGCACATACATACATTTTTTTTACATTAAAATATTTAAAATCGCTCCAACATGTTTCGATCCTAAGATCATCTTCAGGGAGCTACACTGTTCCTTGCTAAAGTCACATTTTTAAAAACACTCATTGATCAATTTCCTTATATTCCTTGTTCCTTCCTGTAGCTCCCTGAAGACGATCTTAGGATCGAAACATGTTGGAGCGATTTTAAATGTTTTAATGTAAAAAAAAGTATATATATATATATATATATGCATTAGTTGGTGTGCTAAGTAAACGACTCTACGAAATGCACGGTGCAACGATAAAGACGATGGGTATAATTTCTATTACAGTAATCAGGATTAGAGATTATTAAAAGCGACGTTAACCGTACAATTCAAGAACCACGATAAAAAATGGAAAAAGGCTCAAGTAATATCAAGGCACTTAAAGTCTTGTTACCATGCTTCAGTTTGGGATACACAAAAACTGTCTGAAAAATTCGATATCTACTAACAGGCTCACTGCTTACCTTTGTGCTATTTAGTCTTCACATTACAATGGTGTAGCCTACAATTTGCAAGACGATCGTTCTATACACGTCGACGGGGAGAGTACACAGAAAACACACACACACACACACACACAAATCTGGTAAGAGTTTGTGTTTGACTGCATGACACCACACTAAGAAAAGTACAAGAATAAAATTCTATCCATATATATACATGAGATTTGTGATATCTCACGAAGGTGAAGCTGTGGTTTGTACCCTTGGTGATGCGACGCTGTGGCTGTTCGGTGTGTCGCTAAACCTGCTCTACCTGAGCAACCCTCAAGACTTGCTTGCTGCGTTGTGCAGTCTTCCAGGAACTAACCGAGAACCTGGTTCCATTCATGGTCTGTCGTCAGCTGCCAGCCGGTTGAGCCCGAGGGGAAAGTGGGGGGGGGGGGGGGGGGGGGGGCAAAAAACCCCCCCACCACCACAAAAG
>Ga0136643_10009053_pt1 | contig 14620 bp, 10 predicted proteins | sample TergutLab28metaG_FD_96883 | JGI IMG/M metagenome (GOLD analysis project Ga0136643, IMG submission 96883) | Labiotermes labralis P1 segment gut microbial communities from Petit-Saut dam, French Guiana - Lab288 P1 (version 3) (version 3) | ecosystem: Host-associated > Arthropoda: Insects >... | reverse complement strand
TTTGGAGCGTACGAGGTCACCGCGAAGAAACGCGGCCGCCCGAAGGGCGGTGTTTCCCGAAGGGAAACATGATGAAGCGTTTAGGTAGATTCATGCGATAGAAAAACGCCATTTGCCAGGGTGACAACCCGCAGCAAATGGCTTTTTTCTTCGCATGAAGCTACCTAAACATCAGCGAAGTAGCGGAAAAACCAACTATTTGCCCGTCCATGCGACAATCCACTCATCTAAATCCCTCAAAAACCATCTCCACACGTTTTCAGGACATCTTCCTTAGATTTTACTTCACTATTTCCCAATCATGGGTTAAAATGATACACATAAATTCGTACACATAAATCTAATATAAAGAGGCGATTAAAATGAGTTTACATGCAAACCTAAGCTACCCCGAGTGGAAAGGTTTCGACAGTGGCGTTTGGTCGGACGAGGTCAATGTCCGCGATTTCATTCAGCGAAACCTCACACCATATGTTGGTGATGATTCATTCCTAGTGGGCGCGACAGACCGCACCACTCAGTTGTGGGAAGAAGTCTGCAAGCTGACAAAAATTGAAAACGAAAAAGGTATCCTAGATGTTGAAACAAAAAAGCCATCCCGCATTACGTCCCATGGGCCGGGGTATATCAACAAAGATTTAGAACAAATTGTAGGATTGCAAACAGATAAACCCTTAAAACGCGGCATCATGCCAAACGGCGGCATCCGCGTGATTCAAAAAGCCTTGGAGTCTTACGGCTACCAATTAGACCCCATTGTTGAAGACATTTATACAAACTACAGAAAAGCCCACAATGACGGCGTTTTTGACGCATACACCGACGACATGCGCGCCGCCCGCAAATCGGGCATCATTACAGGGCTGCCCGATGCTTATGGCCGTGGAAGAATCATCGGCGACTATCGCCGTGTTGCACTTTACGGAATCGACTTCTTGGTAGACGACAAGATGAAACAGCTAAAATCTTTCGACCGAACATGGCTGGAAGAAAAATATATCCAACAACGTGAAGAAATCAGCGAGCAAATTCGCGCATTAAAACAACTGTGTGAGATGGCAAAATCCTATGGTTTTGATATTTCAAGGCCAGCCAAAGACGCAAAAGAAGCCATTCAATGGACATATTTTGCGTACCTTGCCAGCGCGAAACAACAAGACGGCGCGGCAACATCCCTTGGGCGCGTGGCAACATTCTTAGATATCTATATCGAGCGCGACATGAAAAACGGCACAATAACCGAAACAGAAGTACAAGAACTGATGGATCACTTCGCAATGAAACTGCGCATGGTTCGCTTTTTGCGCACCCCAGAATACAACGCGCTGTTTTCTGGCGACCCAACATGGGTCACAGAGGCCATTGGCGGCATGGGTGTTGACGGGCGCACACTAGTCACAAAAAACTGCTACCGTATGATGCACACTCTCACTACACTAGGTCCAGCCCCCGAGCCAAACCTGACCGTGCTGTGGAGCCGCGACCTACCCGAAAACTTCAAAAAATACTGCGCAAAAATGTCTATTGAAACCAGCAGCATCCAATACGAAAACGATGACCTGATGCGCGGCTACTGGGGCGACGATTATGCCATTGCGTGTTGTGTATCCGCCATGCGCATTGGTAAGCAAATGCAGTTTTTTGGCGCACGTGCAAACCTGGCTAAAGCCCTGCTTTACGCAATAAACGGCGGCAAAGACGAAAAGAGCGGCTTGCAAGTCACAAAGGAATACGCACCCATCACATCGGAATATTTAGACTTCGACGAAGTGTACCGCAAACTAGACCAAACCCTTGACTGGTTGGCGCGTTTGTATATCAGCACGCTAAACATCATTCACTATATGCATGATAAGTACAACTATGAAAGTCTGCAATTTGCACTGCATGACAAAGATATCCTACGCACCCACGCCTGTGGTATTGCAGGGTTAAGCGTTGTGGCAGATTCACTTTCTGCGATTAAATATGCCAAAGTCAAAACCGTACGCAATGCAGACGGTCTTGTTACCGACTATGAAATCGAAGGCGATTATCCCGCATACGGCAACAACGACGACCGCGTGGACAAAATCGCCTATGATGTCGTCAAAATGTTTATGGGCAAACTACAAAAACAACGTGCTTACCGTGAAGCAGTGCCAACGCTTTCTGTACTCACCATCACATCAAACGTTGTTTATGGAAAAGCCACAGGCTCGACCCCAGACGGGCGTAAACTGGGCGAACCCTTTGCACCGGGTGCAAACCCCATGCATGGCCGCGACGAAAAAGGCGCGCTGGCATCCATGAGTTCTGTCGCAAAATTGCCATACGAATACTCACAAGACGGCATTTCATACACATTCTCTGTCATCCCTAAAGCCTTGGGCCGCGACGAAGAGGAACGCAACAAAAACCTGGTCAGCTTGCTTGATGGTTACTTTGTAGAAAACGGACATCATATTAACATCAATGTTTTCGACAAAGAAACCTTGCTTGACGCGATGGAAAAACCCGAAAAATACCCGCAATTAACTATTCGCGTCAGCGGATACGCGGTAAACTTTGTGAAGCTAACGCGCGAGCAGCAGCTTGAGGTCATTCATCGTACGTTCCACGAAAGGCTGTAGAAAATAGTGGACACAGAAGTGAAAGGTTATGTACATTCCATTTACAATGGTGGAATGGTAGATGGCCCGGGTATACGCAGTGTTGTATTCTTGTCGGGTTGTGGCTTGCGTTGTAAATATTGCCACAACCCAGACACCTGGGATAAAAAAAGCGGCATAGTCATGTCTATTGAAGAATGCATGACAGAAGTATTGAAGTACAAGCCCTACTACAAATTTTCGGGTGGCGGTGTGACGATTTCAGGCGGAGAGCCGCTGCATCAGCATGAATTTGTTGAAGCGTTGCTGAAGGCGTGTCGTGCGCATGATATTCATACAGTACTTGATACATCAGGCTTTGCGCCGCCAGAAGTTGCCGAAAAAATACTGCCGCTGGTGGACTTGCTTATGCTTGACATCAAGGCATACAACCCCGAAATATATAAAAAGCTAACTGGCGTAGGTTTAGACAAAACGATTGTATTTGCCAAAACCAGCCAGCGGTTGCATACGCCGACATGGATACGGTACGTGTTAGTGCCAGGACTAACTGACGATGTGGAAGATTTGAAAAAATTAGCAGATTTTTTAAGCGATTTTGATAATATTGAAAAAATTCATGTGTTGCCATTCCATAAACAAGGCGAGCATAAATGGGCAGACATTGGTGTGCCTTATGAATTGTACGACACGCCAGTGCCAACGCAGGCGCAGATTGATGAAGCACAGCGGATTTTTAATGAGATATAGAGGGCCAACTCAAGCATTCGTAAATGTACCTCTAAATTGGTAAAATGCAAAAAAAAGATTGTCTTACTTAAAAAAAAGTAGGGCAATTTTTTCGTATGTAGTAAAAAAATAAAAAGCATTTGCCATTCTATTTGATTAAAGAATGACAAATGCTTTTTCATTTTTTAAAAATAATTTTTATAATGTGTCATACTGTTGTCACAGTTGCCTGGGTATAATATAGCACATATGAAATTTGAGGAGGTTCTAAAATGCCAAAAGCAAAATACCAATTTGAAGATTTTCTTGCAATCATCCCCGATGATTGCAAAGCACATGTTGTAACTATCCATGAGTTAATGCTGCAAAACAGCTACAAACCTAAAATCCAAGTGACAAAATCCACGGGGCTTCAACTTTCGTATGCGCAGCCAAAGATAAAATCAGTGATTGGGATTATCTTGATTTTGTTTATTCGCGATGAAAAACTGAAAATTCGCGTGTATGGCAATAACTACAAAGCATACCCCGATGTATTAAACGGTTTACCTGAAAACATCTCAAGCCAAATTGACAATGCCGACAATTGTGTAAAGTTTATTGACCCACAAAAATGCTGGAAGGGATGCATCGGGTATGATTTTCATATAAGGGAAAAACACTTCCAAAAATGCATCACCAATTGCTTTCAGCTAGACGTTGATTCTGAAAGTATGCCTTATTTGCTTGAAATGATTCAAAATGAATATCAATGCAGGCAAGCTAACTTATAAAGCCCCACCTTCAAGCAACCCGCGCTGATTTTCTTTTGGTGTCAGTGTACCAAACGGGAATAATTCGCGGATTTCTTCACCAGACACACGCTCTTTGTCCATCAGAAGCTCTACAATTTTATGCATGACATCAATGTGTGTGCTTAAAATTTTGAGTGCCTCATTATACGCATTTTCCACAATGCTTTTGATTTCATTATCAATTTGAGCCGCAACCTGTTCACCATAGTTGCGTGTGGTTGCCAAATCGCGCCCGAGGAAGACTTCATCGTTTTCATTGCCAAATTGGATGGGGCCTAACGTTTCACTCATGCCAAATTTCATCACCATATTGCGCGCGATGCCTGTTGCCCTTTCAATATCATTGGACGCGCCAGTGGTTATATCGTTTAGCACCAGTGCTTCTGCTGCACGGCCGCCCAACAGTGATACGATTTCCTGCTCCATAAATTTTTTGCCTTTTGTCATTCTATCTTCGCCAGGCAAGGGCATGACATATCCCCCGGTGCGCCCGGTTGGAATTATTGAAATCATATACGTCGAGTCGATATCAGGCAAAACCTCATGGCAAATGGCGTGACCTGCTTCGTGGTACGCTGTGACACGGCGTTCTTTGTCTGTGATGACACGGCTCTTTTTTTCTGTGCCTATGCCCATTTTAATAAATGCTTTGCGGATGGATTCCATGTCAATTTGGGTTTTGTCTTCCCGTGCTGCCATCAGCGCAGACTCGTTCATTAGATTTTCTAAGTCAGCGGGTGTGAAACCTGCCGTGGTTTGCGCAACGGTTTTTAGCGACACTTCGCTGGCAAGCTGCTTTGTTTCGGTATGCACTTTAAGCACCGCTTCACGACCCTTTACGTCTGGCGGGTTGACTACGATGCGTCTGTCGAAACGTCCTGGGCGCAGCAACGCGGGGTCAAGAATATCTGGACGGTTGGTTGCCGCCAGCACAATCACACCTTCGTTTACACCAAAGCCGTCCATTTCTACCAGCAGCTGGTTAAGGGTTTGCTCGCGCTCGTCATGACCGCCGCCAAGACCTGCACCGCGCTTACGCCCGACCGCGTCAATTTCATCAATGAAAACAATGCTGGATGGGGTGCGCTTGGCTTGCTCGAAAAGGTCACGCACACGGGACGCGCCCACACCCACAAACATTTCAACAAAGTCAGAACCAGAAATGCTGTAAAACGGCACGTCTGCCTCACCTGCAACGGCACGGGCAAGATATGTCTTGCCTGTACCCGGAGGGCCAACAAGTAATATTCCCCTGGGAATACGCGCACCAATATCATGATACTTTTTTGGGCTTTTCAAGAAATCAACGATTTCTGCCATTTCTTCGCGCTCTTCTTCAAGCCCCGCCACTTCGCCGAATGTGATTTTGCGTCCTTCTTGCAAATTCGTTTTTGCGCGGCTTTTACCAAAATTCATCGCACGTCCGCCACCGCCGCCCTGAGCCTGCGACATGACAAAAAATATAATAATCATGAAAACGCCAGAGATTAAAATAATGGGCAGCATTTGCATAATCATACTGGGGCGCGGCGGAGCCTGTGTGTGTAAAACGGGTAAGCCATATGACGCCCACGCATTGTGAACAATCTCCATAAACATGTTGATATTGGGGATATGCACAGACTGCCGATTGCCGCCAATCAGTGTAACCTGAGCCAATCCAACATTACTCACATCGCTGTCTGGGATAATGGTGACCTCTGCCACTTGATTATAAGAAATATCTTGAATCAGCCGCGCATAGGTATACACCTCAGAAGAGGTTTCAGGCTGAGTCAGCCTCATCACCAGCATGGCAAACAAAATAATCATAAAAATCAAAAGCCAAAGGCTAAAACTTTTTGCACTTCCTTGTCGCATTTATATGACCTCCAAAATCATTGGCTTTTTATTTATCAAAATGTAGAACCCCAATGTATGGCAGGTTTCTGTATTTTTGATCATAGTCAAGTCCATAGCCTACCAGAAATTCATCGGGGACTGAAAAACCCAGGTAATCTATTGTTATGTCGGGGACCTCGCGGCGGCTGGGTTTATCAAGCAAAGCGCAAAGTTTGACGGACGCTGGGGCTTGTTCGCGGATATATTTACGCAGATAACTTAGCGTATAGCCCGAGTCAATGATATCTTCAATGATTAATACATTGCGGCCGGATAGTTCTGTGCCTGGAAAGTGCTCTAGCTGTACAACGCCGTCTGACTCTGTGCGGTTGCCATAGCTAGACGCTTTTACAAAGTCGATTTCAATGTTTGGGCCCAGTTCACGTGCCAGGTCAGTCAGGAAGAATATTGCGCCTTTTAACGTGCATAATAGTGTTAGAGGCTTGTTGCCCAAGTCTTTTGAAATGTCGGCAGCCAGTTCTTTTATTCTTGCTTGAATTTGTGCTTCGGTTAGCCTAAGTTCTACTTTTTCGCCTTTTACTAGTTCAACCATTCGTCATCACTCCATAATGTTAGCCAGTATTTTTGTTTTCCGCTTTTGAAATTTGCGCTGACGCGCCCTTTTTTGTCTAAAATGCAAGCAATTGCGCTGTCAATCACCAGCAAAGGTATTAAATCCCGTGCGTTTTTGGGAATTTTAGCATCGGTGAAGTAATCCTGCAATTTTTTAGAGAACCCTTCCAAGATTATCCTGTCCCCTGGGCAGCGTGTGCGTATTAGACATGCTCCTGTAACCATATCACATTCAAAAGTTTTAGTACAGTGCAGAATGGGATTTTGTAGGCTGGGGGGACTATTTTCTTGGGGCGGTGATTGAGAAAGCGTGATTATTTTGCCTGTTTCTGAAATGTAGAGCGGTGTATCTACTTCTATTGGGTAGATAAATCCATGGGGATGGTCAATTTTTTCAGCATCAGAGATGATGAGTTTTGCATATTCATTGCGCACAACAATACCAGGCAAATGCACTACTTTTCCAGTATGCCCACGGGCGAGTTCAAGCACCGCCTGAACATGCTTTGCAGAGATATCGGGCAAGTATGCTTTGTTTAAAGCGGTGGAAATAGCCATCCGAACCACGCGCCGTCCTAGCGATTCTGGCAAATGTGTCAATTTTTTTGCATCTAAACATATTTGATTTTCAGCATTTTGAGTCGCGCAATCATCGTATGCTTCCATTGATAAACGCGCCAAGAAATCCTCGTCATCCCTTAACATTTCCGCGTTTCTTGCAATGATTGCTTTCGCATTGGGGTTGACCATCTGCTCTATGACTTGCATCACCGATTGGCGCACCCGATTGCGTGTGTACGCTTGCGAAAAATTACTTAAATCCGTGATGTACGACAAATTTTGCAATTTTGCATAATTTTCAATAGCCTGCCGCGGCACATGAATGAGTGGGCGCACGATTGCCCCATTCACAGGCGGAATGCCACACAATCCTTTGAGCCCCGCACCACGGCACAGGTTCATTAAAACAGTCTCCGCCACATCGTCGCGGTGGTGGCCCAAGGCTATTTTTTTTGCGTTTGCACTTTGCATTGCATTGGTGAAAATAGAATGACGCGCATGACGTCCTGCTTCTTCTATTCCAATCTTGCGCGTTTCAGCCAGCTTTTTCACATCGGCTTGAAAAATTTTCAGCTCTATTTTACAGTCTTCACATAATTGGCTCACAAAATCCGCATCGGCATCGGATGCCTTGCCGCGCAAATTGTGGTTTACATGCACAGCAAAAATCTGTGGCAGCCCCAGTTCGCGTTGTAAACTAAGCAATACATGCAAAAGCACCACCGAATCCGCACCACCAGAAAGTCCAACTAGTACAGATTCACCCACTTCAAACATATGATATTTTTTGATGGCATCCCGCACTATGCTTAGCATGGCATCCGCTTTAAATCGCATATATCTTATCAGGCGGCGCACCGCATATTGGACATCTTATTTTGCTTTGCTGCCCAATCATTGTATACCCACAGGAAGTACAGTTGAGGTATTGTTTTTCGTCTATGTCTTTCCCTGCGGCAATAGATTCTTTTGCTTCATTAAATAACCGTAAATGCACCCGCTCTGCCATTCTCGCGTCATTAAACGCATAGGCAGCCAGCCCAGATTGATGGTTTTTGGCGATGTCTTCCCCAGATGGATATATTTGATTCACTTCGTCCGACTCATTTTCAATACTTTCTGACACCACCGCGTCAAGCGGCTTTAATCCAGCCATCGCATAATAGAAATTTCTTGCATGATGAAATTCTGAATCGGCGGCGGCAGAAAATAGCTTAGCCAAGTTTGGCTTATTCTGCCTCATGGCTTCCTCTGCATATATCCGATAACGCACAAAGGCCATGCATTCGCCAGCATAGGCTTCTTTTAGCGCGTCAAATACTTCATCGGTGGGCTTTGTTTTTTTTGTATGGGCAATGGGTTTAAAAGTATGAAACAACTTTCCTGATGCATCAAACGATAGTTCCACATAATGATAATAAGGGGCTACCACACCCTCTACGTCTTCTATACGAGCACCGCCACCGCCAGAAGCGACTAACTGAATGCCGTCGATATCGTCCTCAAAGTATGAATGCACATGACCGCAAAGAATATACTTCACTTTGTCACGCACAGGCGATAAAACAGACATGACTTTCGCCCATTCTTCATCACTTACCGCATTTTTTGAAACCCTATTTGGCGGCGGTATATGAAACGATACAATAATATTATCCCGCTCAACCTTTAAAGCCGCCGACAGTAAATCTATCGTTTCCTGCGAAAAGCTGCGTTTTGAATTATCCAGCACAATAAGCAGGCATTTTGAGTCGTATAAATAATAATTCTTCTGCCCAAAGTATGTTTCATAGTCCATCGTGTCATGATTTCCCGCAAGCATATAAACAGGCGTACGAATATCTGAATCAAGCATGTTGACTACGTTTTGATACAGGCGGTCTGTGCCTTCGGGGACAATATCACCGCCAATGAGTATGAAGTCTCCTGCGGCCTCGTGGCAGGCGGCGTTAAATATGCTCATGATTTCCACACCCAAGCCATCACATCCAGGGTCGCCAATGAAGGTAAACCCGGATATATCCTTTAAGGGGTTGCTGCTTTGTTCTATTTTTTGCATGATGTATCATCCTTTAATTATCCGATTTGCATGTTTTTGCGCTGTCTGTACTATTATAATGACTTAATCTTGTGACGTAAATATGTAAGGCGCAAGTTTAAACCTGCGCCGCAAATGACTTCGAGGTGACTAAGCATTCAACAAGCCTAACGCCCTAATTCTCAACACGGCCTCAATGCTGTTGGATACATTGAGTTTATTGTATATTAAAGTCGTATGAGATTTCACTCCGTATGGCTTAAGCCCCATTTTTTCTGCGATTTCGTTTCTGCTTAATCCTGCACACATGAGGCGCATAACTTCTTTCTGCTTGTCCGTAAATGTTAAATTTTTAGACAGTCTGCCGCCTGTCAGACCTTTAAATTGTTTTGCCCCAGCGACAGTGGCGATGTATAGTGCTTTAACAAAATCAGAGGGAACATCCCCCGCATAACTGCTTTGCGCGGCTCGCTTTTGAAACCTGTGCAACATCGTTGTAAGTTCTGCACCTTCGTTTGCGAAAATTTGAGTATACTTGTATTTATGCGCTATGGCTGCTGCCTTTTCCAAATAGTCCTGTGCAGTATTTAGCCCCGCTTTACCTTTTTTCTGATGAGCGATTGCAAGCAATATCAGAGCCTCTATTATATCCAGCGGGCGTTTGTAATTTTCCGCAAGAATCAATAATTTCTTTAGAAGCAAAATGGCCATGTCATTTTCGCCCATCACGATATATGCTCTGGCCGTTGTAAAATATCGGTATAGTTTATAAAAAGCCGGACAACCATGAGGACTTTCACTATAGTATGACAACCACTCATTTGCCGCATTCCTGTCACCATCGCTTAATCGGAGTGTGAGTTGATATGCACGGAAATTGGGGATTAAGTAAAAGGCGTTGTCCCGCTTTATCATATCTTCAATATCGGTAAGCATTTTGTTTGCGCTGGCTGTTTGACCTGCGGCAAACAAAGAAGATGTGAAAATGACCATGGCACAAAACTTCATTTCCGCAGAGCCGTTCGGCTGAATACTGGCACACGCCGACAACGCATAGTTTTGCGCTTCATTTATATTTCCTTTTTCAAAAAGAATCCCTGCCTGTAAACATCCTATTATCACAGGCATTTCGTCTCCAAATACAGCACTAAATCCCTTTTTAAGCCATGCCAAATTTCTGTCCAAGTCACAGGCGATTTCAGAAAAATCCCTGCCACTGCGGTGAAAGTATGGCATATTTTGCGTAATGCTTGGTGAGTAAGTCTTTGCCATTTCCTTAAAAGGCATTATCCGCAATGTTTTAAGCATACCAACAAAATTTATTCTGTAATCCATGCAACGCACAAACATTTGTGTGATTGCTGAACGGGGACTTTTTAAGATAATCTTTGGCAACAGCTTATAATATTTATCAAGCAGCTGTTCCATCACGCCTGACTGCCCTTCTACATAAGCACACCATGCCCTGGCTTCCAAGAGGAAAGGATGTTTTTCCACAACGCTCTCGCTTAAATACAAGCTTACTGTGGTAAGCGTATCCACAACGGAAGCGTAGGACGAATTGTAGTTATACATATGGTAAATGGAGTGAGCAACACCGTCATCATTTTCGGCTTTGAGATAGTGATTTCCAGAGCGGTAATAATCTTCTTGGCTAAAAAAATACGCACCTGCCTTGTTATGCTGGCCCTCTAGTTCCCCTCGTTCGGTAAGCTGCCGCAATAAAAAATCCCGGAACAAATCGTGAAATTTATACGTATCTTCCCCGACAGTTCTTAAAAAAGTGTTTTCACGCAATAGCTCGGCTAAAATATCCGCGCTTTTTGCCCTTTTTTAATAATATGTTACTCGCAATCAGGTAGTCGCATAACGCCAGCGTTAATTCCTCTGCCACGCCTGTAAGCATCATGAAGCTTTTGTATTTATCATCCCATCTTTCCCAAATATGGGTTTTAATAAAGCCCTCAAGATGCCGAGCGGTTAGTGTTTTGTTATAGGATTTTTCATCCGCCAGCAGCAATGTACGGATGCCGATAGCCCAACCTCCGGTTGACATCAAAATCTCGTCCGCTTGCTTGCTTGATATATGATGCCCATTTCCATCAAACAAAGCCTTAATTTCTTGACTGGTAAACTGTAAATCATCGCCATCTATTACAGCCAGTTCGCCTTTTGCCGTCATCTCGGAAAAGCAGCTGGGAGGTGCCGCACGGCTAAGCAATAAGATAGTAAAATTTTTTAGCATCCTTTTGAACAAAACAGGAAGCAAATTTAAGATTTCTACATTTTTAATCACATGTAAATCATCCAACGCCAGTATATATTCCGATTGCGTTTCGGCAAGGATGCTTATGGCTTGCAGCACAAACTCAACAGGTGCCGTCTTGAAGACCGGATTAGAGCTAAGTCTACTCAAAGCGGTGTTTTCAGGTTGAAGGTTTGAAAGTGCCGAAACAAACCGCTTGCAAAATTCAGAGGTTTTATCATCGTATTCGTCAAGACTAACCATTGTTTGCCTTACATTCGTGAGGGATTCCCTGTGTTTCAGCCACAAATTTGAGGACACTGTTTTGCCGAAGCCGGCCGGTGCATGTATGTAAATAATCCGATTCTCCATAAGGCTGTCTAACAGTTTCAATAGCGCGGTGCGCGGTGCTTGCAATTTGGTTATTCTCTGTTCCATGTGATACACATCCTCTATTTTATATCCTATGAGGCTATCACAAATCATGGAAAAATCCAATAAGAAATTTTGAAACTATACCCCCATGGGGACTTTTTTATTATATAAATTAATATATGCTTAGATAAAGTGTAAGAAAAAAGTAGGTACGCAGGGGCGTTAGAACCAAAGCGACCTAAAGTTGGAGGAGAACTTATGCAACAAGGTAAAAAAGGGAAGCGATTATTGGCACTAATGCTTGCGGTCATTTTGATTTTTGGTATATTTCCGTTGATAGATACCGCTGTTGTCAATGGGATTACGGTAAACCAGTCTGGCAACTTTTCGTTAACGGCAGATGAAATTTTAATATCTTCTGACGAGCAAAATACGACAGTGGCATCTGGTAGTAGCCTTATAGCACAGTCGGCACTTGAGAGTATACTTAGTGCAAATTTGGGGGCGGCAGCCACAGTCAATGGGCTAACTGCAACTATATTGAGTATGACCCCTGATACGTTTCCGATAGGGCCGGGTACTGACGGAGATTTTCTTGTGCGGCTGGAAGGAACGCCTGTCCAATCAGGTATTCATACACTGTCTGCGGTAGAAAACACAGGGGCTGGATTTATAACAATACCAACAGGAGGCGGGCATCTACACGGCAGACAATTCGCTGTAACACAAGGAGTGCCTGTAAATATAGAAATTTCTATACCATTTAGTGTGGGCGCAGCAGATAATGTGGTCAACGGTGCTACTTTTACACCCTTAAACCACTTTACACGTTTAGCTAATGTAACTGCTGGAACCCCGAATATACCATATACTCCCCCTTTTCAAACACAAGTGACTATAGAGCTTGAAGGTGTATTAAATAGTTTTGCAGGTGAAAATGGGATAGGCAGGGCGCAAATTGCGGCAGTTAATCCGACTACGGGTGATGTTGTTGGTTGGGTGGTAACCAATGCTGGTGATAGTAACCCCGCTAGAACAGTGATGCTTGAACTACCGTCATTGATAGAAAGAGATACAGACTTTGAAATTAGAGTTTCCGTTGGCGGCGTTGGTGCTGTCCGTCCGCCTTCTCATTGGATTCCCGACCCTAACCCGCCAAGAATACGTATAGAATCGCCGCCAAACCAGGCATGGCTGTCTGGTTTATCCTTAAACCGCACCATGGTTCCTGCTGATGACACAAACAGAGATGTCATCGTTACGTTAAGCGGCGGCAACTTCCAATATGCTGCCGGCGGTGCGCCTTTGGTTAGAGCAACAGAGATGTGGGGCGGCAGCATGATTGTCCAAGGTGCTTTCTCTGCCACAACTGCTACTCTTGAATTTGAGACATCTGCTGTAACCCGTGATTTTAGGGTTGAAGTTTCACTTGATAATGGCATCACTTGGATCGATGAGGATGCAGATGGGTTGTGGTGGGTGATTACAGTACCAGCTCTAATCCCAAGCTCAATCACTGGGCAAATTACAGCCACATTACAACCCTCTCAAACATGGAACACCAACGATGAGGTTGACAGCATTACCCGTAACGTGGTTGTAACTTTGCCGGGACGTGTTGGAACAGAGGCGATAGTCGCCGCTTTCGGTACTGACGTATCAGGAAGTGTGACTTTGCCCGCTGCCACAATAGGCACAACTGTGACTGTTCCTGTAACAGTGCCTGGCACCCGTGAAACAGATTTAACCGTCACATTTACCTTAACCGGTTCGGCTGCGGCATCCGACCCGAATGAAGCGTGGAATACCACTACTATGACCATTCCCCCAACGACAGCAACACCTTCTGGCCCTTGGACTGTGACATTCAACCTCAACGGCGGTAATGTGGGCGGCAACACAAATGATGTTGTTGTCACAGATGTAGCCGACGGTACAGATGTGACCCCGCCAACGCCAACACGGTCAGGTTTTACCTTCAATGGCTGGACACCCGCAGAAGCATATGACAATGTAACCAGTGACAGGACAATCACAGCGCGGTGGACGGCAACATCCCCCGATACCAGCGGCAGTGGGAATGGTAATGGCGGCGATTCCGGCAACGAAAGCAGTAATGAATCTCAAAACAACGCATGGATAACCCCAAACCGTGCCGGCTTTGATAAATACGTAGGTGGAAATATAACTGTAACTCTGCACAGGGGATATTTTACATTCCGTGAACTCCGATTTGGCAACACAACGCTTGTAATCGGTAGAGATTACACGGTAAACGGCAACAGATTCACCATCAACGAATCATTTCTGCAAAGCCTTGGTTTGGACCGCAATGATATAACTTTTGCCATGGGCGGTGGTACAAGCCCACGGCTTCAAATTACCGTTACTGATACAACGCCTGACCCTGACTTAGAGCCGAATGTATCATCGCTTCCTCATATATCATCGCTCCCTCATATATGGATAGAGCCAAGCGAAGCACTTATAGCAGAGTGGCAAGAACTTTTAGGGGATAATCTTGAAAATCTTGAAATCGTTGTGGACACATTCCTTGCGGAAACAATAAGCGGAGAGTATGTATCGGCAGATATTTTGTTCGTAGTCGGTGACAGAGAGCTGTCAGGCTTTACGGCGTACTATACTATTTTTGCTGATTTGGGCGGTTTTGTGCCTGTCGGACAGAATCATCACATGATTGCAGCGTTTCAAGGAGCTTTCCAATCTAAAGTCAAGTGGAAATGAGTAGTAATCATGAGTGGCTGAATTTTGGGAAAGTAAGTAATCTTTCCGCGCTACCGCACGGGAGTTTATCGCGTTTGTTTCCCTAACC